>Ga0315905_10007189_pt1 | contig 11292 bp, 9 predicted proteins | sample LakEriMetagenome_5_FD_203522 | JGI IMG/M metagenome (GOLD analysis project Ga0315905, IMG submission 203522) | Freshwater fungal communities from buoy surface, Lake Erie, Ohio, United States - Buoy 4 MA121 | ecosystem: Environmental > Aquatic > Freshwater > Lake | place: USA: Lake Erie, Ohio...
GCCGCCGAGGTGGAGCGGTTGCCCGATGTGGCTCGCGTCGAATGCCTCGCGACTCTGGAGGCTCCCCGGGCCGGGCTGCGCGGATTGCGTCTGGAACGCCTGCTTCCCGAGACAATTGACGACGACGCCGCACTGCGGGCCCGCGGCCAATTCGAAACCATGCCTCTGTTGAAGGGGGGACTGCTGAGCGCCAACTCGCGGCTGGCCGCCCTGCCCATTCAGCTCAATCTTCCCACGGCCGAAATCGATGGCATGCGGCGCGCCGTGGCGGAGATTCGGGAGGTCCTCGCCCGGCATCCCGCCCCAGCCGGCTACGAGACCCGACTGACCGGGCTGCCCGTGTTGCGGGTCGAGATTGTCAACGATCTGCGGCTCGACCAGTGGACCCTCATTCCACTCGCGGCCATCACCTACCTCCTCGTGCTGTGGTTCCTGTTCCGCTGCGTCTCGGGTTCGATTCTGCCGCTGATTGCCGTCGGAATCGCCCTTTCGTGGACTTTCGCCAGCTTTGCGGTGTTTGGCGAATCGCTGAACCTGGTCAGCAACGTGCTTCCCGTGTTGCTGTTGATCATCGGGGTCAGCAGCTCGGTGCAGATTGTCACCTGCTATGCCGAGGAAGACCACCTGCATCCCGGCAATCGGCTGGAGGCGGCCGCACGGGCGATCGCCCATATGACCCCTGCCTGCCTGTTGGCCGCCCTCACCACCGCCATCGGTTTTGCCAGCGTGGCCACGGCCCGCTCGCTGATTCTGAAGCGGTTCGCGTGGCAGGCGGCCCTGGGGGTGGGCTTCCAGTATTTCTGCACTCTGGTGACGCTGGGAGCCCTGTTCCGGTACTTTGCCCCCCCGAAACATTCGGGGCTGCACCAGGAACGTCCGGGGCCGGTTACCCGGGCTGCCGCGGTGGTTGGGATGGCGGTCGCAGAGCATCCCTGGCGGGCCGTGCTCGCTTCCCTGCTGGTCATCTGTGGGGCCCTGTATGGAGCCAGCCGCGTCAAAATCAACACCTACAACGCTCTCGAAACCTTCCGCACCGATCATCCCGCCGTTGAGACGATGAAACTGGTCGAGCAGGAGCTCTCGGGGCTGATCCCTCTGGAAGTGAGCCTGCGGTCCGATCAGCCGGGCAAATTCCTGGAGCCCGAGGTGTTCCACCAGGTCGTGGCCGCCACCCGCTCTGCCCGGGAGGTCCCCGGAGTTCTCGCCGGTCAGTCGTATGCCGATGTGTTCCGCGAGGTGATCGCGCATTGGCCGGGCCGCCGGGTCTCCGAGAGCGATCGGGAACTGGTCCCCGACGGGGAAGCGGGCCGGAAACGGTTGCAGCGGACCCGCGCTTTCGCCACCCAGGTCCCCGAGGTGCTGCACTATTACGAATTCCTGAACGCCGACGAATCGCGGGCCAGGCTGAGGCTGCGGATTGCCGAGCTGGGATCGGCCCAGACCCTGGAATTGATCGCCGAACTGAAACGCCGGCTGGCGGAGCAATTCCCGGAGTCGAGCGGCATTCAGGTTTCATTGACCGGCGAGGGGTTTGTGGCGGCACAGGCGCTGACAACCCTGATTCGGGACCTGTTCTTCTCGCTGGTCACCGCCTCACTGGTGATCTTCAGCCTGATTGCTCTCGAGTTCCGCTCGGTCCGGGCGGGCTTGATTGCCGCGCTGCCCAACCTGACGCCGCTGGCGATCACACTGGGTTACATGGGTTTCCGGGGTTACGACATGAACGTGGGCAACGTCATTGTGTTCACGGTCTGCCTCGGCCTCGCCGACGACAACACGATTCACTTTCTGTACCGGTTCCGCGAAGAACTGCGGCGCGGGCATGCCGTTCCCGATGCCATACAACGCGCCTTCCTGGGCACCGGTAAGGCGATCGTGGCGACCAGCCTGCTGCTGTTGGCGGGGCTGGGGGTCCTGCGGCTGTCGAACTTCGTCCCCACGCAGCGCTTCGCCGAATTGACGTGCGTGACCATCCTGGGGAATCTGCTGGGGGTGTTGCTGCTCTTGCCGGCATGGCTGCGCATCGCCTGGCGTGAACCGCCGGAACCAAACGAGCCGCCGCTGCAGTCTGCCGCGCCTCCGGGTCTCCCCCAGACAGCCCCGTGAACGGGCTAAAACAAATGGCGTTCGTCCAACAGATACCAGAGGATAGCGAGGACGCTGGTTCCCAACCCCAGCAACAGTCCCCGGTCGCCATTGAGCAGGAAGCCCACGAGGGGCCCCCCCACAAACAGGAGCGCCATCAACAGGCGACGGTTTCGCTTGGAATTCATGCGGGGGCCGATTCTCGTGTTCCAGGACCGAGTCCAGGGTGGGGAGCGGGGCATGGGGGCGGGGAAAGTCTCAAGCTCACCCCCAGCCGACAAACACCCGATCCCTTCAGCTTCCGCAATCGATCGTCGGATCGCAACCCCATGGCAAATCGCAGCGGTTCGGCGGGGCCCAATTCTGGAACCAAAGCAATCTTTCCGGAATCACCCGACAGGCCCAAGCCCCCAGCAGGAAATTTCCGAGCATGACCGTCCCCGAATGGACACTCGCCATCGAAACCTCGACTCGCCAGGGATCCCTCGCCCTGTTGCATGAGGGGCGGCTCCACAGCGAGTTGACACTCGAGTTGGGGACCGCTCATGGGCAATCGCTGTTGCCCGGCATCGCCCGACTGCTGCAGCAACAGAAGTTGACGCCGCGCCAACTGCAACTGGTGGCGGTCAGCCAGGGGCCGGGCAGCTACACGGGACTGCGGGTGGGGGTGGTGTGCGCGAAGCTGCTGGCCTGGTCGCTACGGATTCCGCTGGTGGCGGTCGATACGCTCCAGGCGCTGGCCGCGGACTGCACCACATCGGTCGATCGATTGTGGATCGTGACCGATGCCCAGCGAGACGCCGTCTACGCGGCCTGTTTCTTCCTCCCGGCTCCCCACACGCCCGAAACTCTGGTACCCACCATGGTGTTGCCTGCGGACCAACTGGCTTCCCAGCTGCGTCCGACCGATGTGGTGCGCGGCCCGGCGGTTGAAAAGCTGGTGCAGTCGGCCCCCAATCTGGCGGACCAGATGACGGCAAACCAGATCACAGGGGACTTGGTTTGCCCTTCGGCCCGGCGGGTTGGTGAATTGGCGATCTCAGCCCATCGGCGAGGTGAACAGAGCGATCCTCGCGGCCTGACGCCGGTCTACCTGAGACAGAGTTCGGCCGAGACACAATGGGATCGGCTGCACCCCCCTGCGGGTTGATCAGTGGATTGAAAGGCGACTACGAGTCGAGTGTTTGCAAAGTCGACTGGGCCAACACGCGGATCCCTGGTTCCCGGAAGGAGTCGGCAATCGGCTCGATTACCTTTTTCAGTTCCCCTTTTTCCTGATCGGTCAGCAGATCCTTCAATTGGGTCATGGCGTTCAGCGAATTCTTCACCGCCAGGAACTGTGCCAGTTGATCGGAGTAGCGGCCTTCAAACGGCTCATTGGCCGTCGACAGCACTTCGGTCAACTGGGGGACACCCGAGCGGTCGTTGTGGCGGACCAGGGCAATGGCGGAATTCAGCCTCACCCCTTGATCGCCATCTTCCAACATCCCCTTCAGTCGTTCCCGGGCCGATGGATCCTCCAAGAGTCCCAGGGTGTAAGCCGCAGTCGACCGAATGAGTGGGTCGGTATCCAGACAGACCGGCAGCACCCGCGAGGCGATCTCGCCTTCCTTGAGAGACTCTCCCCGCCGCTTCAACCGGTCGACCATGACGGCCAGCGAGAGCAACGCATTTTTCCGGACCTCGCGATCAACCGTCGGTGCGAGGGCCTGGGAGAGGACCGGCAGAGCCGCCTCGGGAGAATCAAGCAGACTGAAGGTCTGCGTCAGATACGACTGGAATTGCAGGTCTTCCGGACGCTGGCCATTCCGTTCGAGTTCGGACCCCAGCATTTTTGTCAGGGCCTCCACGAACTCTGGCTTTTCGGAGAGGTGCTGCCCTTTGTCCCCGAGTTCCAGATCGGCCTTCAGGATCTGGGCGAGCCCCATGGCCCCGCGCCACCGGCGATGCTCGTTGGGGTTCTGCAATTCGACCACGAGCCGCTGCCAATCCTGCTCGGCCGTCGCCATCCGGCCAAACAGCAGCCAAATGCCAACGATCGCCCCCACGATCAGACCGGGAACCACAAACAACTGCACAATGAAGCCCACCGAAGGAGGCTTCACCGGAGGGAGTTCCTCGGGAAGGTTGTCGGACACACCGGGTTGAGAGTCGCGCACCATGCAAAATCCGCCTGAAAAAGACTCTGGAAGTCTAGCGCGGCGACAATCAGACGTTCAAGGCCCCTCTGGATTTCCCCCTGAAATGGGAACTGCGGTCCCCCCCTGCGGGCCGACCGCCTCAACTGCCCCCAGCTCTTCCCCCTGCTTCCCCCGACCGCCAGCGGGCATAATCCTCCGGAGTGTCGAGATCGACCAGAATCCCGGGAACGTCGAGATCGACAAATTCGATCTTGCGGGAAGGATGTCGCACCAGGGCATTCAAGCCCTCGTCCGCCCCCAACGTCCGAATCTCGCCATAGAGCTGCCAGCGGAACAGCACCGGATGCCCCTTGTGCCCGCCATGGCGGGGGATAAGGACCTCGGCCGTCCCTGCGTCCCAAGCGGCAACCAGCGGCTGCAGGATCCCCGGGGGAAGCAGCGGTTGATCGCCGGGACAGAGCACCCACCCTTCGTCCGGGGCGGGGTGCCAAAGCCGCTCGATCTCTCCCAGAGCCGCCAGCACGCTGTCTTTCATCTCCGGCGGATCGACCGCTGGCTGAATGACCTGCCCCCCGGCCCGGTCCACCACCCGCGCCAGCTCCTCATCGTCCCGACGACAGACAACACAGCGTGCGATGATCCGGGGATGACTGAGGGCCGCCAGCAAGTGCTCGATCACCGTGCTCCCGCCCCAGGGGAGCAGCAGCTTGGGCTGCCCCATCCGCCGGCTGAAACCAGCGGCGGGGATGACTGCGAACAGCCGGTTCACAACGTGAGGGGAGGGGCGGCGGGAGGAGCGGTTTCATTCGCCGTGAAGCCACACCCCTTGTGGGCCCCGTCACAGAAGGGCCGCCGGGCGGTCTGGCCACACCGGCACAGTGCCACATTCTCCTTGCCGGTCAGGTCGAACTGGTTCCCCAGATGGTCGACCAGAGTGAAGGGGCCCGTCACCAGCAACGGACCGTTTTCACGCACTTTGATTGTCACGCCCGACATAAAACCTCCTGAGGTGGTGTGAAAGAAGCAGACTTATGGTTCGTATCAGGCCAGAATGGGAGTGATCACATTCCCGCCCACATCGGTCAACCGGAAATCGCGGCCGTTGAAGCGGTAGGTCAGCTTCTCGTGATTGAAGCCGGCCAGGTGCAGCAGCGTCGCATGCAGGTCGTTCACATGCACCTTGTCGACCACCGCCTTGTAGCCAAATTCGTCGGTGGCTCCATAGTGGAAGCCCCCCTTGACCCCGGCCCCGGCCAGCCAGATCGTGAAGCCATTCGGCTTGTGATCGCGCCCTTTGGCTCCCTGTGAATCGGACGTCCGGCCGAACTCGCCCCCCCAGATCACCAGCGTGCTCTCGAGCAGCCCCCGGGCTTCGAGATCGGCCAGCAACGCGGCGGCGGGCTGATCGGTGTGCATCGCACACGAGCGGTGGTTTGTTTCCAGGTCGCTGTGGCAATCCCACGGCACGTCATTCACACTGCCGTCTCCGCCGACCCCTTTCCCGGCGAAGATCTGTACATACCGCACCCCCCGCTCGACCAGACGCCGGGCAATCAGACATTGCCGCGAGAACGTGGCGCATTCGGGATTGTCCATCCCGTAGAGCTTGTGGGTCGCCTCCGACTCGCGAGTCACATCCATCGCCTCGGGAGCCGCCATCTGCATCCGGTAAGCGAGTTCGTACGACGAGATCCGTGACGAGAGATCGGTCTGGGTCGGCCGCAACGCGGCATGCTCTTCATTGAGTGCCCGCAGCAATTCCAGTTGGGCCCGCTGCTGTTGATCGGACTGCCCGGGATCGCGGACGAGGTTGTCGATCGCCTCTTTGCGGCCGGCCGCGAGGGCCAGGGCCTGGTAGGTCTTCGGCAGGAACCCCGCCGACCAGATCTGGTCGTCACCGCGGGGCCGGGTGTCATGCAGCACCACGAATGCGGGGAGATTCTGGTTTTCGGTCCCCAGCCCATACGTCAGCCACGAACCGAGACTGGGGAGCCCGGGACGATTGGTGCCGCACATCAGCTCGATCGACGCCGGAGCGTGATTGTTCTGCCGCAGGTGCATGCTGTGGATGAAGGTCATCTTGTCGACATGGGCCGCCAGATGCGGAAAGATCTCGGGAACCCAGGTTCCCGAATCGCCATGCTGCTTCCAGACGAAAGGAGACTTGAGGCATTTGCCGCTGGTCTCGAAGAACCCGGTTTTGGGATCGGCCCCGCCAAGCGGCTGACCATCACGGGCCTGCAGCTCGGGCTTGTAGTCCCAGGTGTCGACCTGCGAGGGGCCGCCCGTCATGAACAGCCAGATGATCGACTTGACCCGCCCGGCGAATTCGGGGGGATGCGCGGCCAGCGGATTGGCGGCGTGGGTCTGCTCATGCAGCAGCGACGACAGGGCCAGCGAGCCGAAACCCAAACCAGCCTGCTGCAAAAACTGCCGTCGTCCCTGGAGGGCCAGGTAACCGGGGAAGAAGAAGTTCGACATGGAAAATGTCCGTCTGGAAAACTTGACCGGATTTGAGTCTATCATCCGCGGGAGTCCCGAGGATAGGCGGGAGATTGTGCGGCTTCAGTTGGTCTCATCCGCCCGTCGGCACCACCGTCAACGCCTGCTCTCCCGCCGGCAGGCCGTTCAGGCGTCGACCCCAGCCGCGGTACTGGGGACTGCGACCCAATAGGCCGGCAGACTCAGTCCCCACGATTCCACCTGACCCTTCACCAACCCCGCAATCTGCGTCGCTATTTCGAGTTCCGCACTGGAATTCACCCTCACCGTGCGGTTGTGTGTCACGATCAGAATTCCACCGGTCAGGCGAAAACCCGGGATTCTGTCTTCCATGCAAGATGCGTATCGCGGAACGAGGTCGCACTCGGCCGCCCCCACGAGCATGGCTCGGATGTCGCGCAGCGGCAGCACTGACCGACGACGCAACGGTCCCACACTCCAGGTACACACCAATTCCTCGGCCGTCAGTCGCAGGGTCACCCGCCCCAGGAACTGAAAGACGATCCACTTCAACAGCGCCAGCACGAACGGAAGTCCCAGCAGCAACAGCAGCGACAACAGAGCCGTCTCGGGAGCCTCCCGTACCGCAACAATCACCCCGCCCACTCCCAGGATCACCACCAGGACGCAGAGCCCTGACAGTGCCAACAAATCGGGCCGATACTGCCGATTCTGGATGTCCCGCATCGCGAAGTCCAGGCGGAACCCCTCTGCCCCCTGCTCCAGAATGCGGACCGGAGAATTGGTGGGAAGTGCGCTGGCCGGGAGAGGGGAGAAGTGGTCATCGATCCCGTGCAGATCGGGAGCGGTGTCGGCCCTCGCAAGTGTCATCTCTGCGGTCAGGGAGAGTGGATCGCTCCGCAGCCGGTCGCGAATCTCCCGGATCAGCCACCGCTGCTCCGCACCTGACAGATGCATTCCCAGCACCAGCATCCCGTCGGAATTGCGAATCGTCACCGCTGGCTGCGACGGTCTGGCAGCCACCTCCTTCAGGTACGGCTCGCACACCGTTTGGGGGTCGACTGCCAACTCCCAGGATTCACGCACGAAAGCAATTGTTGATTGCAGGACGATCCGATCCGGGGCGATGGACAAGAGAGTTTGCCGATCGGTCCATTGCAGTATTTTGCGTCCTTTTGCCCAAATGGCCAGCCACATCATCCCGGTGACCAGCAGCAGCAAGCGACTTCCCCCCTGCAGCATGGCCTGCCAGGCAAAGCAGAGAGAGCCCGCCGCCGCGACGAACGAGAGGATCGGAAACCACAGTGACCGATCCGGCAACCGCTCGGGCGGAAGCAATACCACCAGCTGCTCGGCTTCGGCAGCGATGACCTGGAGCCCGCTGCCGCGAGGCAATGGGCGCACCTCGGGAGCATCCCGATCCCAAGGTGCGCAGTCAGCCTCTGCTGTGTCGTCAATATCAACATCACCCGGAGCTGCCGACTTGGGAAGGCTCACCCCATCCAGGCCGCAGAACGGGCAGGTCCAATACCGGTTGCGGGGCCAGTCCCGCAGTGAGAGAGACGCCTGGCATTGTGGACAATTCAAAGTCGACATGGGGCGGAGTGTGCCGTGGGGAATCTCTTCAGAGGTTGTTGCTCCAGCTTCGTCAGATTCACTCACACTGCGGTTTCAGGGGCTCTCCGATCGCACCGGATCCACCCACTGCACCAATAGCGGATGCCCCCAGGTTTCGAGCTTCTGCTTGAGGAGTCCAGCCACTTGCCGGGAAAACGTCGACGTCGCGGTGCTGGCGACAACGATGTATCGCTCGGGAGCCGCAACGACAATCGCGCCCGTTGTCCCCTTCAAGCGGATCTGGCGGGGATGTTCCTGCAAGAGATGGCGAGGCTGGAACGGGACGTCGCGCGTCAGATACATCAACTCAATCTCGCTGACAGGTATGGCTCGCTGACGGCCGAAGGGGCCGAGGCTTGCCCGGCACCAAAGCTCTTCACGGGTCAACCGCACGGTGATGTGCCCAAACGCAACCATGAGAGCCATGCCAATCAGGATCAGCCCAAACGCCAGCATCGCCACAGCCATGATCTGGCCCGGTACGCCCAACTGCCCCGCTTGCCACATTTGCCCGGCAATCCACCCCACAGCAGTCATCCAGACCCCCATAAACCCCAGCAGCAGAAGCGGCATCACCACCCGCATGAACGGATTCGGCATGACGGGAAACCAGAAGCTCAGGCACTGTGGGGTATCTTCCAACAGGCGGATGCGCGTTTCCGGCGGAAGTTGCGACGCCAGGAGAGGCGCCACGTCATCGGAGTGCTCCGGTTGCCAGGAATGCGCCGACTCGGGTGTCTGTGGGAGCCCAGAACCAGAGACTCTCCTCCCAGCCAACTCGGCCTGCACACTTCCTCGTCCGGAAGCATGGTCGGGTCTCCCCAGGCGGTGTTGAATCTCATTCAACAGCCATTCTTTGTCTTCCGGCCCAAGATTGGTGCCGAACCGTACCGAGTTCTCTCCATTCCCGACTTCGACCGCGTAGACGGGAACGTCATTGACCGAGTAGGCCTCGCGCAGCCCGCACTCCGCCCCATTTTCGAGCGACAATTCCTGTTGGCGGCTGCGGCCGAAGAGAATCGTCTTCAAGACCGCCCGCTGGCGATCGACTGCCAGCAGGGTCTTGGCGAATTTCAGACGGACTGCCGCCCAACCAAGGCCAAGACCAATCAGCCAGAACAGTCCCAGGCCCAGGAAGACCCCCCAGGGAGGACGCTGTGCTTGCGGAGCGGGGGCCAACCACGCTGCGACAAATCCCGCGGAGATCAATAACACAATCGCATTGAAAAACACCGCGAACCACTTGAGCCCGCTGACGCCAATGCCCCCCGGCGGAATGAACACCACCAGTTGGCCATCCTCGGATGGAACCACCTGCAATCGACTCCCTGCGGGCAGGGGCCGGTGCAGATTTCCCCAGTCCCCGGCCGAAGGCATTTCCCCAGGTTCGCGGCTCTCCGTGATGGCTGGCGACCAATCCGCCAGAAGTGCCGAGACATCCGCCTCGCAGAATGGGCAGGTTTTGGCCCGTGACTGAACGAGCGTCTCAACATCGAGTTGCGCTCGACACCGGGGGCATTCGGCTTCGGCCGGCCTCACGGAACAAGCCCCTCCGCCCGCAGCAGACCAATCACCCGCTCCATCCCCGCGACCGTCCGGTCGATGTCTTCGGCCGTATGGACCCCCGACAGCATCGCCCGCCAGCCGAAGAAATCAAGCCCGTTCAACAACAGGGCACAGCGGAAGGCGTGGGTCAGGGTCGGGTCGATCTTGCGGTCGAGCCGGGCGACGTCGTTGTTGTACGGAATGAAGTCGTCACTGTCGGGGCGCGGTCCGTCGTACTCGGGCACCACCGTGACCATCGAGAACTCGCCATACGCGCACCAATTGACCCCCGTGCGGGCGAAGACCTCATTCAGCCCGGAACGCAACAGACGACCCATCTCGTTAGCCTGCCGACAGAGGTCTCCCTTCGAGACCTCGGCCAGGGCGGCCACCCCGGCGGCGGCCGACAGCGGATTGCCGTTGTACGTTCCCGGGTGCTTCATCTTCTGCCCCCAGCGATTTTTGCTTTCCAGGGCCGACATGTACTCCGCCTTGCCCGCGAGAGCTCCTCCCGGCAAACCACCGGCCAGGATCTTGGCGAGGGTGGTGAGATCGGGAGTAATGCCGTAGTGCCCCTGCGAGCCGCTGGGATGCACGCGGAACCCCGTGATCACCTCGTCGAAAATCAGCAGCACCCCCTTGCGGGCGGTCAACTCGCGGACACCCCGCAGAAATTCCCCCCGCATCGGCACCAATGACCAATGTCCGCCGGTTCCTTCCAGGATCACGCAGGCGGGATTGTGCTCGTCGAGGGCCCGTTCCAGGGCCGCCAGATCATTTGGCGGAATGACCACCAGGTCATCCAGCACATTCTGTGTGATGCCCGGCATGCCGTACTGACCGGTGCCATACGGGGGATCGGCCGCCGGGATCAGCAGATCATGCCAGCCGTGGAAGTGCCCCTCGAACTTCAGCACCTTGCGCCGGCCCGTGACGATGCGCGAAACGCGCAGGGCCATCAGGGTGGCCTCGGTGCCGCTGTTGACGAACCGCACCCGTTCGCCACATCGGGTCAGCCGGCGGACCCATTCGCCCCATTCGATTTCGAGTTCATGGCAGGCACCGGGATGAGTCGCCAGAGGCACCTGCCGCAGAACCGCCTCAACAATGGCCGGGTGGCTGTGCCCCAACAGCAGTGACCCGTGCCCCATCCAGTAATCGATGATCTCGTGGCCGTCCCGGTCGTACTTCTTCGAACCGAGCGCCCGATCGATGTAGACCGGAAACGGTGCCAGGTACCGGCTGTCGTGCGTGACCCCGTCGGGGAAGATCTGCCGGCCCCGGGCTGCCAGGAGGGCCGAGCCGGAAAACTCGTCAGCGTACCGCTGACTGAGGGAGACGGACGACGCGACGACGGCAGGCATGATGACGACCGGCAAGGGACCAGCGAAAGCAGCCGCCATCACCCCTGTGACAGCAGCAGGCTTTGTCTTGTATCAGG
>Ga0315905_10007190_pt1 | contig 11291 bp, 9 predicted proteins | sample LakEriMetagenome_5_FD_203522 | JGI IMG/M metagenome (GOLD analysis project Ga0315905, IMG submission 203522) | Freshwater fungal communities from buoy surface, Lake Erie, Ohio, United States - Buoy 4 MA121 | ecosystem: Environmental > Aquatic > Freshwater > Lake | place: USA: Lake Erie, Ohio...
CGATACCCGAGACCGGATAGGCCGAGCTCGACAGGTAGGGCTCTTCGTCGGTCAGGTTGTTGATGCCGCCGTACAAGGTGATCTGATCGGTGGCATCGAGGTTGAAAGCGACATTGTGCAGCCAGTATTCGGGCGCGAAGCCGGCCGGGCCGAATTCGGTCTCAATACGCTCGATCTGGATGACCGAGGCCACCGCGGTCGAACCGATATACTGCACCCCGTAATTGAGGGTGAAGGCGCCGCGGTTCCAGGTCACCGAGCCGAAGCCCGCCCATTCCGGAGCACCCAGCTCGCGCAGGCCCGGGTTGACGAAGGTCGGGTCAACCGGATCGAAGAAGCGATCGAGACGCTCGGTCCAGTTGCCGCCAACCTGCAGGTTGAAGTTGTTCTCGCCGAAATCGAACCCGTAATTGACCTGGAAATCCACCCCGCTCGTTTTCAGTGCAGCGAAATTGATCTGGGTCTGACGCAGGAAGTTGAACCCGAATTTCGTCGGACTGTCCGGCCCGTTGCGCTCAAACAGGCCGCAGAAATCGTTCGGGAAGGTGGGGAGGTCATAGCACGAATTGACAATGTCCTGCGATGTCACTGCCTGGATCGCGTTCTCGATCTCGATCGAATAGTAGTCCGCCGACATGGTCAGCCCCGGGATGAAGCGCGGCTGGATCACCGCACCGACCGTCCAGGTGGTGGCCTCTTCTTCCTCAAGGTTCGGGTTACCGCCGCTGGTGCCCGAGAAGCGCGCGGTAAGCGGGTCTTCATAGGGCGGGATGAATTGCGCCGGGTTGCCGGTGATGAAGTCTGCCTGGAAGCCCAGCGCCTGCGCTGCGGCGATGCAGTTCTGCCGACGATTGGGTGTATCGTCGATCAGGTTGACATCGCACGGATCAGACGGCCGGAACGTCGCGCCCTGTTGCGGGTCGAACAGCTCGGAGATGTTCGGCGCGCGAATGGCGACCGCATAGGTGCCGCGGAAGCGGATATCCTCGATCGGGGCCCAGACACCGTTGACGTTCCAGGTGAAGGCGCCGCCGACGGTCGAATAGTCAGCATAGCGGCCAGCCGCGCCCACGGTGAGTTCGTGGAAGAACGGCGTGTCGGCGAGAACCGGCAGCAGCACTTCGCCGAACACCTCGACCACGTCGAACGAGCCGCCAGCGTTGAACTGGCGGGTCTGCGCATCGAACAGCAGCGACTGGTTGTTCGAGATATCGCCGATGAAGGTGCCCGCAGGCCCGGCCGGCGAGCCTTCAGGCAGCACGCCGAGCAGCAGGTCGTTGAAGCTCGACTGCGACTTTTCCTTACGGTATTCCGCGCCCAGCGAGAACTGCACCGCGCCCCCCGGAAGGTTGAAGAACGCGCCGGTGTCGCCGTTCAGCAGGCCCGTGATGACGGTCTGCTCAAGCCGGAAGCGGTCGGTGGTCGGTGTGGTGATGAAATCCACCCCGGCCTGGCTGACCGAATTGGTGCCGTTGAACAGGGTGACCGGCACGCACTGCCCGTCGCCCGGACGGAAGGTGAAGAAGCCCGGTGCGATTACCGGGAAGATCTCTGAACCCGGGTGCGGCGCGGCCCCGGGGTTCAGCGTCGAGCGGCACACCGGCTGTCCGGTGCGCGGATCGGTTACCACGTCGATCGCCGCGAACAGGCGGTCGTACTGCACCGAGTTGCTATCGGTATTGGTGTTGTCGCTGCGACCATAGTTGCCGACCAGTTCGTACTTCAGATGCGGTGTGATCTCGCCTTCGATTCCGGCGACGAGCCGGTAGGTTTCGCGCTTCGAGGTGGCGATGCCCGGCCCGAGATCGAGGAAGTCGCGGCTGATGCGCAGGCCGCCAGCCTCATCCGCATCGGCCTGCAGCACGGCGGGGATGAAGGGGTTGTCCGGGAAGATCAGCAGGCTGTCGTAGAAGGTGTTGTAATTGTTGCGGCTGTTCGTGTTGGTTTGAACATATTTTGCATCGACCCACAGCCGCGCGGCGGGCGAGAATTCGAAGCTGGTGCGCAGGTTGGCGTAGATGCGCTCGGATTCGGGAATCAGCGAGGTTTGGTTGGTGCGCTCGACCGCGCCGTCACCGCCGAACTGGTTGGAAGCGGTCGAGATGATGCCGTCAACAAACGGCCGCACACCGCCGCCGGGGATGGTGACATAGCACCCGCCACCGCCAAAGCCGGTCCGCCCGATATAACTTTCGTTACAGTCGGGGATGCCGTTGTTGTTCACATCGGCACTGAAATAATCAAAGTCGTTGCGGAACACGAGGCCTGCGCCCGACGAGATTGCGAAGCGCGGATCGGCGCCGATGGCGAAGGCCGGCGAATTGACCGCACGGTCGACCAGTGCCTGCTCGGCAGCGGTGATGCCGCCCGGGAACAGCGTAGCAATCTGCGCCGGGGTCGTCGGGATCAGCGGACCAAACGGGAAGCGCGTCGAGTTCGGGCCCGGGCCGCCGAGCCGGAAGCGGTTAGCAAAGTTCGGCATGGTCGTCGGGTTGATATCGCCGCGCTGGAAGCGCCGCAGCGGGTTGGCATAGGTGGTCGAGTTGTTGCCCCGGCCGTTATCGCGGGTGAAATCGCGGTCACCCATCAGGACTTCGTCGTCCTGGGTATAGCCTGCCGCCAGGGTGACATTGCCGCGTCCGTCGGCAAAGTTCTGCCCGACGACACCTTCGAGGCGGTAGCTCTTGCCGTCACCTTCGGTCGAAAGGCCCATCTGGCCATCGAGCTGGATGCCTTCGAAATCCTTCTTGAGGACATAGTTGACCACGCCGGTCACCGCGTCCGCACCATAAACGGCCGAGGCGCCGCCGGTGAGAACTTCGACCCGCTCGATCAGCGCGTTGGGGATGGTCGAGACGTCAACTGTCTGCGAACCGGCCACGCCCGAGACGTGCCGCCAGCCATCGACCAGCACCAGCGTGCGGTTGGCGCCGAGCTGGCGCAGGTTGAGCGTGGCCTGACCGACCCCGCCGGCACCGCGCTCGAGCGAGTCGGCGACGGTGCCCGAGGAAATCAGCGCCGGGATCTGCCGCAGCGCCGCGGTCGCATCGGTCGAGCCGAAATTGCGGAAATCTTCCGCATCAAGCGTGCTGACCGGCAGCGGGGCGGTGGCATTGGGATCACGCGCGATGCGCGAGCCGGTGACGACGATCTGCTCGTTGCCTGCCGATGCTTCGGCTTCCTCGGCAACGCTGTCCTGCGCCTGCGCGGCAGCCGGAGCGAACGCCGTCACGAACAACGCGGCGGCCATGGCGCCGAGCGAAGCGGATTGGCGGGAATGGGTCGAATAACGCATGTGTGTCCTCGCGTCGGCGTGCGATTTTTCGGTAATCCAGAGCCACGCCGGAGGAGCTCGGGTACCGCGCATTTTCCGGACTGCTGGCGAGCGACAAAGCGCCGCGCGCCGAGCAAGCTCCGGAGCGGTTCATCCTGCTCAAGGCGAGGCCCCGGATTCGCTCCGGGTCTCAGCCCACCTTGTTGCTGTTAGGCTGTCTTTTCCGACAGTTCCAACGATAAAAATGCCGCAGCCCTTGCGCGGGGGCAACCCAGTGCAACCGCTTTATTGCGCATCCACGGACTTTTCGTGTGACAGTGTAACCCAATGGCAACATGCGCTTGGTGCAGCCTTGGCGCTTTGCGCTTTTGCGGGTTCGCCTCACTCCCGCGGCTCTGCTAGCAATCCTCCCATGAACAAATGGATCATCGATGCGCGCGCCGCGATCGGGGCAGCGCGCGGCTATTGCGAGACGGTGCGGACCAGGCTGGCGGCGCGGGTCGCCCCCTCGGGCACGTCTGATACGGCGCTGCTTGAACGCGAGCAGCACGCGGTCCACGGCTTTGCCTGGGCCGCTGCGACTCTCGCTGCGATCGAGGCGACCACGGACTGGGCCGCGCGGGCCGAGGCGGCAGGGCGGTTCGGCGACACGGAAGAATTGACGCTGAGGATCGGGCTGGGCGAGGCGCTCGGTCAACTCACTTTTGGGCTGGCGATGAGCGCGAGCGAGGTAGTGCGGCCGTCCGCCTTCGGGTGCGAGGCCGAGGCGCGCGCGCTGGCGGGCGAGCCGGCGGTGGCGCGGTTCCTTGCCCACGGCAGCACAGCTGAAACCCGCGCTGCGTTTGCCAGCCTGCTGGCGGAGGGACAGCGACCGGACGAGACGCTCGGCGACGAGACGCTCGATCTGGTGCGAGCCAGCTTCCGCGCCTTCACCGCCGAAAAGATCACGCCGCATGCGCATGCATGGCATCTCGCCGACGCGCTGATCCCCGACGCAGTGATCGCCGAGATGGCCGCGCTCGGCGTGTTCGGGGTGTGCATTCCGGAAAGCCATGGCGGGCTTGGCATGGGCAAGCTGGCGATGGCGGTGGTCTCGGAGGAATTGTCGCGCGGGTGGATCTGCGCCGGTAGCCTCGGCACCCGCTCGGAAATTGCGGGCGAACTTATCTCCCATAATGGCACCGAGGCGCAGAAGGCGCGCATGTTGCCGCGTATCGCCGATGGCACGTGCCTGCCCACCGCGGTGTTTACCGAGCCCGATACCGGATCGGACCTTGCCGCGGTGCGCACCCGCGCCGCCCGCCAGAGCGATGGCAGCTGGCAGGTGACGGGGGCCAAGACCTGGATCACCCACGCCGCCCGCGCCGATCTGATGACGATGCTGGTGCGCACCGATCCCGCAGAGCCGGGCTATGCTGGCCTGTCGATGCTACTCGCCGAGAAGACCCGCGGCACTGATGCCGCGCCGTTCCCCGATCCCGGGATCGACGGCAGCGAGATCGCAGTGCTCGGCTACCGGGGTATGAAGGAATATGCGCTCGGCTTCGATGGCTTTGCGGTTGCGGCGGACGGTTTGCTCGGCGGGCACGAGGGGCAGGGGTTCAAGCAGCTGATGCGCACCTTCGAGGGTGCACGCATCCAGACCGCCGCGCGCGCCATCGGTGTGGCGTGGAACGCGTTTGATCTGGCGCTCGACTACGCGCAGGGGCGCAAGCAGTTTGGCGCACCGCTCACCACCTTCCCGCGTGTCGCCGACAAGCTTGCGCTGATGGTCGCCGACATCGTGATGGCGCGCGAGCTGACCTATTTCGCCGCGCGCGCCAAGGACCGCGAGGCGCGCTGCGATATCGAGGCGGGCATGGCCAAGCTGCTCGCGGCACGCACGGCGTGGGGTGCGGCTGACAATGCCGTGCAGATCCACGGCGGCAATGGCTACGCGCTCGAATATCCGATCAGCCGGGTGCTGTGCGATGCGCGGATTCTCAATATCTTCGAAGGCGCAGCGGAGATTCAGGCGCAGGTGATCGGGCGCGGGCTGCTGGCAGCGCAGGCGCAGGCTAGAGCCGCCTAGTGCATCCGGCGCGCCATCGCGTTCGGCGGCGCGGCCAGTTCGCATTCGATCGCCAGCGCGGTCCTCAGATCGACATGGCGCGGACGGTCGCCGCGCAGCCGGATCATCCGCCCGACCCGCCGCACCAGCAGCGCCGGATCGAACGGCTTGCGGATGAAATCTCGCACGCCGGCGTAGATCGCCTGCGCCTCGTCAGCCGCGCCATTCATCGCAGTGAACATCACCACCGGCAGATCGTAGAACTCGGCCGACTGACCCAGTCGCAGGCGTGTCCGGCGTCGATCAGCACCTCGCTCGCCAGTTCGGTGATCAATTCGTCATCATCGGCAATCAGGATGCGGGCCATGCGGTTAGGGGCCTTTGCGTCAATCAGGTTCAGCAAGCCGATTAACCAATCCATGCTCAAGGCCACCTTGGCGCGGGACTGCGCAGTTTCCCCAATGGCGCGGCCGCGCCGAATGGTGGGGGCAGGGCTCGCCTTGCCCCCGTCATCCGGCGCTGCCAGTGTCGCCCGCGATGATTCGCGATCCTTCACCCGCCATTGCCGAAGCTGATGCCATCGGCCCCTTCCTGCCGACCGACGGCATCCACAACCTGCGCGATTACGGCGGTTATGCCGTACCGGGCGGCGGGCGGGTGCGCACCGGCCTGCTGTTCCGTTCGGGTCAGCACATGGAGGCGAGTGATGCCGATCTGGCGCTGATCCATGCGCTCGACATCCGCACCATCATCGATCTGCGCGGAACCAGCGAGCGCACCGGCTTTCCCTGTCGCCGCCACCCGGAATTCGCGGCGCAAGTCATCGCGCATGACGGCGAGACCAGCAATTCCCCGCCGCATGAAGGCGGGGGCGGGCGCGTGGTGCTGACCCCGCAGAAAGCGCGCGAGCGGATGCTGGCGGTGTACACCCGTATGCCGGTCAACCCGGCGATGATCGCGATGTTCACCCGCTACTTCGCCGCGCTCGATACGCGCGACGGGGGCAGCCTTGTCCATTGCTTTGCCGGCAAGGACCGCACCGGTATCGCCGCAAGCCTGCTGCTCCACGCGCTCGGCGTTACCCGCGACGATGGGGTGGCCGAGTTCCTGCGCACCAATGATGCGCCCACCCGCGAGATTCTCGAACGCCAGTCGCTGCCGCGCATGATCGAGCATTACGGCGAAATCGAGCCCGAGGCGCTGCACAACCTGATGGGGGTGCTGCCCGAGTATATCGAGACCTACTTTGCCGAGGTGACCCGCGACCACGGCTCGATCGACGCCTATCTTGCGCAAACTTTAGGTGTGGACGAGGCAAGAAAAGCGCGCCTGCGCGAACGGCTGGTGGCGTGACAATCGCGCCCGCGTATCCCATATCGCGGCCCTGACATCCACACGAAGGCAAAGCACCATGGCCATCCATCATACCAAGATGCTGATCATCGGCTCCGGCCCGGCGGGCTATTCCGCCGCGATCTATGCCGCGCGCGCGATGCTGGAACCGATCGTGGTGCAGGGCCTCCAGCCCGGCGGCCAGCTCACCATCACCACCGATGTCGAGAACTATCCCGGCTTTCGCGACGTGGTGCAGGGCCCGTGGCTGATGGAGGAGATGAAGGCGCAGGCCGAGCATGTCGGCACGCGCATGATGTGGGACACGGTTGTCTCGGTCGATCTCGAAGGTGGCGCGCCTTTCCGTGCGATTGGCGACAGCGGCGATGAATATATCGGCGAGACCCTGGTGATCTGCACTGGCGCGCAGGCCAAGTGGCTCGGCGTTACGGGCGAGATGGAGCTGGGGGGCAAGGGCGTTTCGGCCTGCGCGACCTGCGACGGGTTCTTCTACCGCGGCAAGAAGGTCGCGGTCATCGGCGGCGGGAATACCGCGGTCGAAGAGGCGCTCTATCTCACCAACCATTCCGACAACGTCACGCTGATCCACCGCCGCGACAGCCTGCGCGCCGAAAAGATCCTGCAGGAACGCCTGTTCAACAACCCCAAGATCACCGTGCTGTGGGACAAGGCGGTCGGCAGCTTCGAGGCCGGCGAAAACGGCATGTTGCATCACCTCGCGCTGACCGATACCGTCACCGGCGAAGCGTCGACCCTCGAGGTTGACGGGGCTTTCGTTGCGATCGGCCATGCACCGGCGACCGAGCTGTTCAAGGGCAAGCTGCCGATCGATGACGGCGGCTATCTGCTGACCGAACCGGGCACGCCCAAGACCGTGATCCCCGGCGTGTTTGCCGCAGGGGACGTGACCGATCACGTCTATCGTCAGGCGGTGACCGCGGCGGGGATGGGCTGCATGGCGGCGCTCGACGGCGAGCGCTACCTTGCTGCGCGCGCCCACGCCGATGCCACCAAGCAGACCGAGGCGGCGGAATAAATTTCCGCCGCCCGGCGCATTTCTCAGCCGTCCAGATCAGAACACCGCGATCGCGGCGTGCAGGATCAGCGCCATCAGCACGAGGCTCGACAGCGCAAACAGCGCGAAACGGACCATCACGCGGTTGAAGGTCGCCTGCACGATGCTGTGCGCAACCCGCAAGGCCACATAGGCCCAGGCGAGCGTCGTGTTGAACCCGTCACCCTGACCGATGATCGCCAGCACGATCGCCACCGCATAGAACAGCGTCGGCGCTTCGTGGAGGTGGTTGTAATTGTCCGCCTTCCAGCTGACCGTGTCGGGCAGATGCGCGCGCAGGCTTGATCCCTCGCCGCCGACGAGGTTCTTGGCGTCGATCCCGGCCTTGTTCATTGCCGGGATGCGGGTGGCATACATCCACACCCACATCACCATGGTCCACGCCAGCAGCGCGACGACAGGTTGCAGAATATCCATACCGATCATGATGTTTTCCTTATGCGGGTAGCGCGGATGGGTCGGCCAGCAGCGTCGCCGTCACAGCGCGCACTGCCAGCACGCCAAGCACGGTGGTGCTGATGATGAACAGCGAGAAGCGCACCGGGATGGTGTTGACGAGGTTCTGCCACAGCGAGTGCACGATCCGTAAGGCGACATAGATCCACGCCAGCGTGATATCGAGCGCGGCGGGGCCGGTCACCGCGATGATCAGAACCGTGGCATAAAACAGCGTCGGCTGTTCGTGCAGGTGAGTGTGGTTGTGCGCGGGCCAGTTGGCCTTGTCGGGCAGCACGCCCTCCAGATCATTGCCGCGCACGCCCGTCTTGTTGGGCAGCACCGACTTGTCCGCGACCTTGGCGACCGCGCCGAACCGCGCCGGAATGATCCACAACAACACGATCAGCGTCCACACGACCAGCACGGCGGCGGGCGCGAGCATTTGCGCTTGCATCGATTGATCCCCTCTCGATTGCCTGTTGGGCCTTACGTGCGAGAGCAGGGAATGATTGTCAATTGCAACCTATTGTCCTGAAGGCGGGGCCGTCAGCACATGCAGCTGGAAATAGCCGAAAGCGCCGTGGGTGCTGGCAAGGCCGAGCCCGCGTCCGGCGGCGATGCGGGCGGCGACTGCAGGCATGGCGGCGCGCGGGGTCACGTGAAACTTGGCGAGCCATGCGCGCAAGCCTGCGGCAAAGGGGCCGGGCATCCCGCCAAGATCACCGAAATCGACAATGTGAAGCTGTCCGCCCGGCGTCAATTTCCCGGCGGCATGATCGAACGCGCCTTCCCAGTCGGGGATCATCGAGAGCGAATAAGACAGCACGATCCGCTCGAACGCCGGCTCGCCCAGCAGGCCTTGCGGATCGAAGGCGCAGGCATCGCCCTCGCCCAGCCGCGCTTCGGCCCCCAGCGCGGCGCGCGCGCTCTTGAGCATTTCGGCGGAGATATCGAGCCCGAAAAGACGCACCCCCGGCCATGCCTTGCCGATCTTGGCAAGGTTACGACCGGTTCCGCAGGCCACTTCCAGCACCCGCATCCCCGCGCGGGCATCCAACCCATCGATCAGCATGTCGCGCCCGAAAAGGTAATATTTGCGGGTGAAATCATAGATATGACGCTGCCCGCGATAGACCTCGTCCATCAGTGCGGCGTGATTGGGGCGGGGGGCAGAAGCCATCAAGCGAGCTCGTAGACATGCACGCCGCCATAGATCGACGAACGATCGCGGCGGGTGCAATCGGCGGAGGTCTCTTCGAGATAGCGCCACTTGCCAAGGATCGCATCGTCAAGCCGCCCGGTCAGCAGGCTCGGCTCGGCGGCGGTGCGGAATAGCACGCGCGCGCCTGGGCGGCTGGCGCGGGTGATCTTGGTCCACAGATCGTCAAGCTGGGCGTTGTTCATCCAGTCCTGCGCGTCGAGCAGCACGAAGCGGTCCATGCTCGCTTCCTCGCGCGCGCCGATCCAGCCGACCATATTGGCGCGGACGACCTCGAGCCGGTCGATCCGCTCCTTCATCGCCTCCCAGTTGGCGCGCTGGAGATAGGGCGGCAAGGGCGCGCTTTCCGAACGGTCATAGCCGCGCCCGAAGGCCTGCCAGGCGAAGTAATTGTCCTTCACCTCGAAGTCGCAGGCGAGCTTTTCGAGCCGCCGCCGCAGCACTTCGGCCATGCGTTCGTCGCCGGCGAGATGCTCGAACTGCGCGGGCGGGATGCCGAGGCCGAACAGCGAGGCAGGCTGATCGGTCAGCCAGCGGATGAACCTCTTCTCGAACACCGGCGCCAGCTCGCGCTCGAACACCTCGCGCTGTTCCTCGAGCGTCTGGGCCTCGAGCACCTTACCGAGATCGATCTTGTAGAGCTTGGCAAAGACGTGGGCGAGACCGATGAAATTGCCGAGCAATCCCGTCTTGTAGATGCCGCGCGTGAAATAGCTGATCCGCTTGCGACCGCGGATGTCGCGCTTTTCCCAATAGGCGCGGCTTTCCGCGTCGAGATGCGGCGCAATCATCTCGCGGTAGACCGCCGCGTTTTCCTCGTGGTCGGCATGCGCGAAGAAGCGGTGGAAGCGTTCGTAATTGGGCAGGTTCTTGATCGCCGCGATCTTGAGCTTGCCGAGCGCTACGTGGGCGTGGTTGAGATCGACTGCGGTCACGCTTTCAGGGTTCGCGGTGAGATAGGACAGCGCGTTGCAGCTGCCGCTGGCGATGCTCATCACGCGGCTGTCGGGATGGATATCGAGCCCTTCCATATCGACCACCGGATCTTCCCAGATCTGGGCATAGACCAGCCCCTTGAAGGCAAGCGCAAAGGCCTTGTCGAGCAGTTTGTCGCCAAGCCCTGCATCCTTTCGGACCACCGCATCCTCGATGATCCGCTTTGCCTGTGCTGCCATGTTCAAAGGTGTCCTTAGGTAACGTCAGGAGCCGGTCATATTGTGCAAGCGTGTCGGCAATGTGACGCTTTCCACAGGCTTAACAGGAGCCGGCGATGGTCCGCGCGAAAGCCGCAGGATCGGCATTGCCGCCGGTGAGCATGATCACGGTGTCTGCGTCCACCGGCACCTTGCCTGCCAGCGCCGCTGCCAGTGCCGCCGCCCCGCCGGGTTCGACCACGAGGCGCAGGTTGGCAAAGGCGAAGCGCTGGGCGGCGCGCACTTCGGCATCGGTCACGGTCACTCCCGGCTCGGCGCGGCCCTTAAGCAGGCCAAGGTTGAGCGGCTTGGTGACATTGGGTTGCAAGGCGTCGCAGATGGTCTTGGGCGCATCGGGCGCGGCGTGGACGAGTTCGCCTGCCGCCATGGCCTGGCCCACCATGTCCCAGCCGACCGGCTCGACCGGATAGATGGCGCTGCCGGGCGCAGCCAGAGCCAGCCCCGCAGCCAGCCCCCCGCCGCCGCAGCAGGTGATGATCCGCGAGGGCGCGCGGCCCAGTTGCGCGGTCGCCTCGATCGCGGCGCTGCCTTGCCCTTCGATAACCCAGGGATCGCCGAAAGCATGGACCAGCGTTCCGCCGCGATCCTCGATCAGCTTGGCGGCAACCGCATCGCGGTCTTCGCCGCCATTTTCCTTGGGAGCGCGTTGATAGAGCACCACTTCGGCC
>Ga0315905_10007192_pt1 | contig 11290 bp, 8 predicted proteins | sample LakEriMetagenome_5_FD_203522 | JGI IMG/M metagenome (GOLD analysis project Ga0315905, IMG submission 203522) | Freshwater fungal communities from buoy surface, Lake Erie, Ohio, United States - Buoy 4 MA121 | ecosystem: Environmental > Aquatic > Freshwater > Lake | place: USA: Lake Erie, Ohio...
CGAAAATGACGGCTTTATTCCGACGCACCAAGTGCCAAAAATAATTAGGCTCATCTGTCGCAATGGGCGGATCATTGGCGTCACCGGAATCAGCAACTTCACCATGATCCTTTTCATGGAGCTTATACGTCCAGTTAATGGAAAAGAAATGCCAAACCCACAAAACAAGAGCAAAGATAGCCAGTCCATAAAATATGATCAATTGACCATTAACATCCTGATATGCGCCAATAATCATACTGATTATGGCAGCGAGTATCGCGATGATGAAACCTAATGCCTTATAAAACGAAAATTCTGACTGTTTCATCGTCTCGCTCCGAGCGGTAGTACTTTACGCTGCGGAATTATTTTACTCTCCGAGGAGGCCAAATCGGATGGCGGCCTCCTATAATTTTCAATAAGCCGCCAGATAAAGGGCGCAGTAATGATGGTGGCCAGCAGGATACCGGCGACATTCCACAAGGAGACACCGACACTGTAAAACATCCAACCCCAGGCAACCGAGCTGCCTACAATGATGTGGCCAAATCGGAGAAATTTCCAATCCCTAAACTGACCACGCATCGCTCCCCATATGGCAAGCTCCAGCGCCAAAACGATGAGCGCGGAGTAAGCCCATTGGGATACGGTTATCAGGCCGACAACGGTCTCAGCTAACCGCCCGGGGACTTCGTATTGTAGTCCAGTATTGGCCACAACAGGAGCCGCGCTAATAAACGGCGCATCAAATATCTCCGGACTTTCCGCATATCTGGCAAAGCCGGTATCCGGTGATGCCAAGAAATAGATACATCCAAATGCTAGCAACGAAATTACGAAAATATAATAATTCGAGATATTTGATACCCGGGATTGAAATGGCGTCGATATCGCAATGAACAGTATCAACCCAGCTAACCCAATAAATATTCCCTGAGCTCCGAAAGAACTTCCTGACTTATCGCCATGATTAGCAAAAATGAGGGTCATAACAATCAGAGCTATGCCGATCGTAAATAATAAAAAAGGCCTCACTTTATCGGTAGTCAGCGTAACTTCAGCAAAATTAAACAACAAAATAATTGTCGTGAGCAAAATCACGCCTGCAACCAACAGAAGGCTGTAGGATGCACTTGTTAGCAAATTTGATCCGGCGTCTAAGGTGTTCTGCGCCGTTATGTCATCAAGCGCCAAATGGTCTATGCCATAATCGAATGTCTGGACCGTCCTTTGATCCGTGGACGGCGCATCAGAAACAACGGGGCGGTCATAAAAAACAACACCCGCGGCAGTAATGATAATAACGGCGACGAACAAGACCATCGGTGCTTTGAAATGTTTCACCAATAAGTTCGCGACGTAGATCAAGGCAGCAAGCCCCAGAATGATCAGAAAGATGACCTGGCCATTGTTTCCGCCGGCACCATCGTCGGCTCCAGTCGCAACAGGTAATACGTCGCCAAGTTCAGTAACGGCAGTCGTTATCTGAGTTAAAGAGTCCATTGTCGCGTGAATAACGATACCGCCAGTCACAGTCCCAAGTAGGACAAAAAACAAGCCAGGTTTTAGGTATCGGGTAAAGCGCTGTATTTGCGGTAGAGCAGAACTAATCAACAAGGAAAGGACGAGTATGGATCCATATGAAAGATCTGTAACAAAACTCTGTACTTTTCCAAAATTGAACGTCGCCAAAATATACGTAATTAGATAAATATTAAGAGCTCCAAGAAGTGCGCCCGTAGCACCCCCTCGGCCCCCTGCTAGGTTAGCACCACCCAGTACCAGTGCTGTTACGGCCATGAGCGTAAATGTCGTACCCTGCGTTGGGTCGCCGGAACTGATAAGGGATGTAAAACAAATAGAAGCGAGCCCAGCATAAATGCCTGCGATGCAATGCGCTCCAAGTCTTACAACTGTAATTCTCACACCGCTGGTAAATGCGGCTCTTTCATCTGATCCCATCAGGCGGAGGTGACCAAAAAATGCGGTTCGCGCGAGCGCGTACCAAGCCAATGTCGCGATGATCAAGATAACGAGTACAGGAGACCAAATTGACGTTCCGCTTCCCCAATCCATCATCCAGTCGGGTGCCACGCCGCCGGGCCTCGGCAAAATCAGCAAGTTCAATCCGACGAGTGCGAGGTAGCCACTGAGCGAGACGATAATAGGCTGAACACGGACATAAACAATGATCAGCCCCATGCCCAATTGATAAGCAATGCCGACGGCCATGGCATACAAGAAGAAGGCGATTGGCGATTCAATGTAACCGGCAGCGAGCAATTGAATCATACCAACATTGATGAAGCCGATCAGCGGTCCAATCGATAGATCGACGCCTGCGCGACCAGCCATCACGATCGCAGTAAGTGCGTAAGTGGATAGAATGAGTGGGGCTACCACGATAACAGCGCTACCGATGCCCGAGCTTGAAATAAGCGCAGGTCCGCGAATAACGGCAAAGCTCAACAAGACAAACAAAATCAAGCCAGGTACCATGAGGTAGGTGTTCGGACTAGGAACTGCTTTATCTGCTTGCGTCATTTTTTCACCCTACTTCATTCGCTTATGGGGGGTGAAAACGATCTTCATCGAGTGTAACCGGTGCCCGAGGCTAGCACGCTGTTTAAGCCTCTCCCGGTCACTATCAATAATCTTCATTGAATATTCCGGATCACTTCTCTCTTGGGGATCGTTCAACGTTTCCGTCAAAAAAGATGGGATACGAGGTGACGCTTCGAACGAAACATTATTTCCAGTTTGGAAATTCATCAACGATTCAAAAGCAGCGATATCGTGGCTTGAATATTGATCACCAGAGGCCTGCACGGATGTCCTAACGGGGCTTGACATCGACGAACTCTCTATTTTCGTCTTATCATCAATCTCATATATCTTTTTAAACAGCATAAGATCATTGGCTGAATAAATACGCTCATTATCGGCTGAACCAAAAAAACCTATCTTGTATTCCGTATCTTCGGCAGCAAGCGAGTAAGACGTTCCGCTGCCGTTTTGCTTTGCTGCCAGATTGAGTTTTTCGAATTCGCCAAGATCGGTTTCGGTGTAATCAATAGTGCTATTATTTAAAGTAGATTTACTAGAACCAGTTGTTGATTTTATTTTATCTGACGAAAACGAATTCAATGCATCAAATGCGCGTAGATCTGCTTCAGTATAATTTGAGGCGTGGCCCGCTCTTTCATCGTGAGGAGCATCTAGGAATGGTGCGGTTGAACGGTTCATTGGGGTCACCGTTTTTGCGCTGTATCAGCAAAATCAGAATATCTGATTTTTATCTTCATCAATGAACCGGACGAATCTTGCGATGGGCCCGCCGAGTTATCTTTCCCCCGCGCGGTGTCACTATCAACGATGCGTATTTTTGGCTGCGGCTTTACCCACTCTATATTTTCCTTGATTAAATTCGTGTCGCGGTGTGGGGCCTTCGTTAAAGCAGGTTGGCCGCCAAAATCGTCGGCAGTTTGCTTGCCTACATCAGAATGTGAGCGTTGTTTTCCGAACATGCCTTCCAAGATACCCACGGGTTCAACATCTTGGTTAATAAAGGTATCAAAGATGCTGCCGTCACGAAACACAAGAACTCGCGAACTTAACCCAATAAATTCTTCCAGTTCACTCGACAAATAAACTACTGAATTTCCAGCTTCTACAAAGGTTCTAAGATGTTGGTAGAGTTCCTGCTTAGTCCCTACATCGATGCCGCGCGCGGGATCGTTTAGAATCAGGATTTGAGGACGCAGCGCAAACGCTCGCCCAATAAGTACCTTTTGCTGGTTGCCTCCACTCAGAGATGTAATCAGATTGCTTCGGGGCCCGGTCTTTATGGATAACCTTTTAACTTCGCGATCAAACAAACCCTCAAGCTCTGACCACGCAATCAGATTTATCTTTCCCAAGTATTTATGGAACGGATAAAGTGGCAGTAACAAATTCTCAAAGATACTCATATTGGGCAATATACCCTCACGTTTTCGGTCACCCGAAACGAAACCAATGCCGTGAGCTTTTGCCTCATAGAGATTGCGAATTTCTTTGGGGCGCACGGATGGGTTAGCCTGCACCATCATTGTGCCTTTAAGAGGCGTTATAACGCCCGCGAGTGCACGCACAAATAAGTCCTGGCCCTGCCCCTCGAGACCTGTCACGCCAACAATCTCACCCCGCCTCAAACTAAAATTGATTGGCTCGGCGTTGGGCCAGACCGTTAAATTTGTAGTTTTTAAAACAACTTGGCTACTTTTCGGAACAATTGGCTTAAGTTCTGTCTTTTCGTGTGTCTCTGATTTTCCTGTCATCAGACTCAATAAATTCTTTTCGGTTATTTCCGATTTTTCTAAAACACCAACATTAACGCCATCCCGCATAACCGTTGCGCGATCACTAATCCGAACGAGTTCTGCTATTCGATGTGTAACGATAAGAACCGCGGAGCCCTGATCCCTTAATTCACGCATCTTTGTAAAAAGCCGTTCGGTCGAGTCAAAATCCAGAGCAGCTGAAGATTCATCCAAGATCAGAACCTTGGGCTTCCATAACAACGCCCGACCAATCGCGATCCACGACTTGACACCGAGCGACAATCCGGACGCTAGCCTCTCCGGATCAATTTCTAAACCGGCCAATTCACTCATCATCGATTTAGCGCGGGCGTTTTTCTCACGCGTAGAAATTGATTTTGACCAAAGCGTATCTGCGCCGGCATATAGGTTTTCGGTAATTGTCGCTTCGTCAGCGATCATGACCTCTTGGAAAACTGTCGCAATCCCATGCTTGCGTGCGTCAGATGGCGAAGTTGGCATATGCCCCAGCACCGATACTTCACCGGAATCCACGGAAATGACGCCTGAAATCACCTTCGCCATGGTGCTTTTGCCGCACCCATTGCCGCCGACAATGGCGTGGATTTCGCCAAGATTAGCTTGCAGAGACGCGCCGTTCAGAGCCTTTGTAACCCCAAAAAACTTGAAGGCGTTTTTTACAGAAATTTCGCCACCTAGAACTTGGCGTTCCTCGGGCGAACCATTGCCCGAGGATATGTTTTTGTATTCTGCCATGGAAGACCCGTTCATTATGATTTAATCCCGAGCCATGCCAAATCCAAAATATCAAGGCTTATACTTCTCAGGGTCTGCTGGGCGAAGGAAGAAGTTATCGAGATATTTTGAGCTACCCCAATTATCAACGCCTGCTTGTATCCACCCGGTAGAATTACGATCGCATTTTTCATCAAGGACTTTCTTGATGTCATCGATTTTGTAAACAACCGGCGCCACCAAGATGGACTGCATCTTCGGGCCCTGTCCTTGAAGCGTCCGCATCATGATATTGAACCCGAGCTCAATGTCGTCACCGGGAGGCCAAGTCTGGATAGCAGAACTGATATACTCTGGATTATTCCTCCAGTAGCAAAGTGCTCCGAGTTCACCACCGATAGAAATCGGCGGAACTGGACGTCCAGATTGAAGAAGTGCCTGAAGAACGCCGGTCTCGCCGGAAGACTGGACGGCAACACCATCAAGTTTACCAGGATGAGTTGAAAGCCATTTCTGAACTTCAGCCTGCCCTACCTGCGACGTCCACATATGAGCAATTTGGCCCACAACTTTGATATCTGGTGATTTTGCAAGTCCAGCCAAAACACCGCGGTTCTGGGAGTCTGATGCGGAAGCTCCAGGTATTCCTTCCACGACAAGCACGTTACCCTTTTCACCTATTTCTTTCGCCATCCAACGCCCGATATCATAGCCCGCAAGTTGGTAGTTGACAGAAGAATTGATCGAGTATGGAGACGTTGTGTAACCAGTGAATGAAAAAGTCGGGACTCCCTTGTCGAAGGCATACTTGATCGTCTGGTTCAACGCTGTCGGATTCGAACAGCAGATGATGATAGCGTCAACACCCTGATCGACCATTTGGCGCATCTGCTGGATTTGCGTCGCATCCTTCAGATTAGACTGGGTAACAATGACATCTTTCACAAGACCGAGCTTTTTCCATTTCGGAACAACCTCGTTCATCAACCGTTCCATCGCATTTTGACGCCAAGTGTTGCCTGCATAAGTGCTTGCATAACCAATGGTCCATGGCGGGCCTTTTTTTGCTTTCCAATCTCTGAGCGCACTAGGCCCAAGCGGCTGTGCAGGATCCATGAACTCAGGATTGTAGACGTGATCCCTAATATCTGCAGGAATTTCGTCCAACCCAGCTGCGAGTGAAGGCCCCGCAATAAATAGAGACATCAGTAAAGCTAGCGATATTGAACTTTTTGACATTATTCCCCCCTGTGGTTAAGCTAAATTATTCTTTAGAAACAACAACTTATTTTAGTTTAGCTCAGATTTTTTTTTGAAATAAGCCGAGTTCAAGCTTTTTCAATTGTTCTTTACAGTAAACAAACTTCATTGAAATGAGAAGCTAATTTGATTTTGACATTTGTCAATCGTAAAAAAATTTAAACGATTTATAAGAAGTGGATTGGAAAAACTGAACGGTTTAGATAAGCAGAATTTCCGCCTGAACGCGGCATTATGCCTAAGACAGGAATACCCGTCAGCTGTCTTCTCCCCCCCTAAAGTTGAGCCATATTTGTCGCACCGCTGGAGAGAGTTGGATGTGGCTCAACTTTAGGGTGCTAAGATAAACAGCGGTCGCCTTCGTTGCAGGAGCGAGCACGAGAAGACGAGGATTATTATGGAGAGCTGGGCTGGCCCTCGGCTTGTGTCCACAAAGGCTCGTCGACACGGTATTTTTCCGGCGCGATTACTCTCCTTATATTTCTAACTAAAAAATCCACCTCGTTTTCAGGTAGCAATGGCGGGCTACCTGAGGTTGGTCATAAAATTACGATGCAGGTGTTGCGCGGTTTGTCTTAAGCGAGGCAAAGCGGCGCGGGTATCGCGCGCTAAATTCTCAGCGCCCTGCTTGCCCAGGATTTGTTCGAGGCTAGCGGCGTATTGTGGTATTTTTGACCAAGCCTCTAACATTTCCTCGTTGATTTCTGTATGGAATTGAATACCGTAAGCTTGGTTTCCCCATCGGAAAGATTGGTTGGCGCATAGCGGCGATGATGCCAAAATGGTGGCATCGCTTGGCAGCGATTGAACCTCAGCCCCGTGCCATTGCAATGTTTGCAGAGGGAAATTAATATTTTTGAAAAATGGGTCTTTTTTACCAGCATCGGTGGCATCAACCTGGCAAAGACCTACTTCTGGAAGTGCGGCCGGACCAACCCTTCCCCCCAAAGCGCAAGCAAGCAATTGGTGGCCTAAACAAATCCCAAGATAAGGCTTTTGCAAAGTTAATACAAAATGCCTTATCGCCTTAATTTCCTGAACCAGCCAAGGATGGATATCGGTTTGCCAAGTATCCATCGGTCCGCCCATAACGGCTAAGGCATCGTATTGCGTTAAATCGTCGGGGACGGTGTCGCCCTCATCAAGGGCGATCGTTGTCCAGCTAATGCCATCCTCACGCCAGAAATCACGAAAAACGCCTGGATGCTCGCTATCAAGATGCTGAAAAACGAGAAAATTCATGGTGGGTTCCCGAGTGGTTTGAAGGGCTCTAGAATTGGTAGGGATCAAGACTGAACGATCATTTCTCCGTCTCAGAGCCTGACCCATAATCATTGTGATGGAAGACAATAGGTTGCTGCTCTGCGTGTCAAGAACTGTAGGTTGGCCAAAAAGAGCCATACAGTTTTGCTTTCGATGGTTTTCTCAAAATCCTTTGCAAGGCGTCGGTTTCGACCGAGCCACGGGCGGTGACACTTGCTACAAACTACTTTATCAATCCATCTTGCTTATAGTGAGCTCAAACAACACTTTCGTATAATGCCCATAACAACTCCTTTTCCGAGTTACCTGTGACAAATCTACAAATTTATATCCAATACAATTTTTTACACATAAAGTGGTTCCAAAGAATAAGGGACAGGGGGCTGTAGTGCGAATACAATCGAGATGGGTTGAATACGGCCTACTTTTATTAGCAGCATCAATTTATGGAGGCATTTTTCCGGTTAACCGGATTGCCTCCAATGTAGGGTGGCCGTCGCTTTCGTTTACATTCATGCAATCAATAATTGCCGCTTTAGCATTATTGGCAATATCTCTTCTGAAAGGTCGGCGGATATCTATGTCGCGGGCGAATATCGTGTCTTATGTGGTCATTGGTGGACTCGTTCAAGGATTGCCGATAGGTCTTTTAGTTCACGTAGCTCCACATCTAGATTCGTCAGTTCTTACGCTCGTTCTCTGTTTATCACCAATTCTAACATTATTAATTGGATCAATTTCGAAACGCAAAGCTCCAGATAAGCTAACGATTGCTGGAATGATTCTTGGTATTCTGGGGGTAACTCTGATCGCATGGCCGGGGAGTGTGCTGGCTGATGGTAGTGTTTTGTGGTTTGCTCTAGCCCTAATCGCACCTTTTATGTTTGCATTAGCCAATAATTGTGCGGTTTGGTTACGGCCTCCTGCCGCAACATCGATCGTGATGGCAACGGGAACGCTTTTAGGTGCGTCGTTTGTGGTCTTCTTTCTGATGATCGTAAGCAACTCTCCGTTTCTACCGCCCACGCTAGAAGAGGCACAGATACGCCCGCTTTTACTTGCTTCGGGGATTAATGCTTTTTTCTTTTTGCTTTTCTTTCACATTATTGAGTTGATTGGGCCCGCGCGCTTTTCGTTATTTAATTATCTTGCCGTTGCCGCCGGGATTATCTGGAGTATGATTGTTTTTGGCGAGATGCCCGGGGCAATGTTTTGGTTGGCAACATTATTAATGCTGGCTGGGATGCATTTGGCATTAAATGCAAAAACTCGGGATGCTTAGTCCAATTCTTCTTAGGCTCATGGCTCACTGATCCGAGCCAAGAATTTAATTGTTTGAATTCAGACACTCAACTTTAGAATCCATCACCGGTGAATCTTCGAGTTTTAAAAAGCCCATTTTCAGCCAAACGGTATTTAGGTGAATATGCCGCAATCCACAGAAATGTTCCGCGATTATTCGAAACCGGCTTTGGCTTTTGTATTTCATGACCTCCAACGGCCCAGAAAGACTTTCCTTCGATCAAAAAACACGCATTAGGTACTTAATTTGATTCTTGTTGGTTGGCGCTCGTAATTCCAAAAAACAAGTACGGTTGTTCGTTAGCTTTGCAGTTCAAGCCTTTGTGCTTTTTGAAATCGAATCAAATGTCGAAAATTTGGTGAACCGGTCAAATTCCAAAGCACCTGAACTTAAGAAACTCAAGCAACTGGCCCTCATTCTGAACACCAAACCCCTGAACCTTGAAAAAGCCAGGAACTATCTCCAGGGTCTTCGTACTGCGACGCATCAGATTCTGACATCGTTCGTTCAATCAGGGCTGACCGCCAATAGCGCGTGCGATTTCGACTATCATGTCGAGCATGAGCTCAGTCGTTCGATTGCAGCGCTGGACAGAGCCCGAAAGTTTTTTCGTGATCCGACGGGGCTTCGTCATTCGACGGCAAAACTCAATCTCGTCCGTTCACTTGTAAGCATTTACGCGACAGCATCGGGAAACGATTTCGGCTTAGGCTCAAGCTCGACACCGCTTGGTCCAAACTATTCGACGCCGGGCGAACATCTACTTTTCAACGCTCTAAAGCTCGTTGATCGTCGCTTAAGCATCGATGCTATGCGGGAACTGCATCGCTCAGCATGTCGTTCCGGCCTGAGCACATTCCGCAAGAAGCCGATTAGGAAAACCCCTGCCAAAAACTGACAGGAAGGTGATGGTTGCTCGGGATACCTCTTGAGGGAAGCAAACCGCTTTACAGAGTTGAAGCAATCCTCCGCAAATCTGGCCACCAACCATTCTATCAGATTTACTGACGTGTTCGCACCTGCTCCAATCCAGCGACTGAAATTTAGTTTGCCGGCACCCATGGCTTGCCCACTGAATCGATAATGAACCAGTAATTCCGCGCGTTGCTCTCGGGATATGTTCCGATTCATGTCGATTCGCCGCTTGTCTCCTGACCCCGCAAAAAGCACCAGCGCCCATCCTGCGCTGATAGCTCTCGCGCGGCTTTTGGGGCGGCAATCGATATTGGAAGCGCTGAAAACCGGACCCTTATCTCATGACGTGGAAACCCAAATCGATCCCCGATCAACCGAACCCCGAACCGTCACGGAGCAAGTCATCAGCGCAGATGCCGACACGGCTTCTGGTATCCCATGAAGCGGCGGCCTATCTCGGAATCTCGACCAAAACCTTGAAGCGCCTCGTCTCGCAAGGAGAGCTACGCGCAAGGCGGGTGAGCAAGAGCATGCGGTTTGAACTTGCAGATCTGCAGGCCTTTGTCGCGTGAAACCCGTGGTGAGATCGGATGTATAGATCTACGTTTTGTCCAATATTTTCTTCATTTATCTGAGCTTTTCTAGATGTATTTCAATCATAGTGCAAATATATACCAATATATCATCACCATGACGCGCTCTGGGAACGTGTAAAAACTCGGCAGGGCAAAATCCGGGCGGCGCAATCACAACCTGTCGGGATCGGACTACACGGCAATTCAAATTCTCTCAACATGGCCCAACGCTCCCGCTTTCTGCTATCGGGACTGCTTCGTTGCGGCTGCTGCGGCGGCGACTACACGATCGTCAGCAAAGACCGTTATGCGTGCTCGTCGCGGAAGCGCAAGAGCACATGCGAAAACGGCCTGACAATAACACAGCACGACATTGAAGGGCGCGTTCTCGTAGGTCTCAAGGATCGGCTGATGGAGCCCGAACTCGTCAGCGCATTCGTTGAAAGCTACCAAGAGACGATCCGTGAGCAACAGGACAAGGCGAGAGCCGCACACGCGCAAATCGAGAAAAGGAAAGCTGAAATTGACCGCAAGATCGGGGGCATATTCAAAGCTATCGAGGACGGTCTCTACGAATCCTCGATGAAGGATCGCCTTGCCGGACTGAAGGAACAACGCGATGCCATCGGTCGGGAGTTTGCAACCCCCTCGCCAGCAAATGTCGACATCCTACTGCACCCGCGAGCTGCCGACACCTATCGGCGCTGGGTCGAACGGCTGGAACAGGCACTCGAAGGCGACGAGCAACTCGAGGCCCGTGAAATCGTACGCAGCTTGATCGAACGCATTGATCTGAACCCGCGCGGTGACAATCAGGGCCTTGATGCCATGCTTTACGGCGCACTCTCGCAGATTTTGGCTATTTGCAACGAGATTTCGGGCAATAAAAAACGCCCCGAAGATGCAACTTCAGGGCGTTTACTATCTATGGTTGC
>Ga0315905_10007193_pt1 | contig 11288 bp, 7 predicted proteins | sample LakEriMetagenome_5_FD_203522 | JGI IMG/M metagenome (GOLD analysis project Ga0315905, IMG submission 203522) | Freshwater fungal communities from buoy surface, Lake Erie, Ohio, United States - Buoy 4 MA121 | ecosystem: Environmental > Aquatic > Freshwater > Lake | place: USA: Lake Erie, Ohio...
GGTTCCAGGAAAAGTTTGGAATTGACCCCGTGAGCAATTCGTATTCTTCGGAACCGCCGGTAAATAGCGAATTATACGACGACACCATCCATTTTATGTTTTACGAAAAATCAGCGGATGCCAAACCTGGCAAAGGAAGTGGAGAGAAAATTGGAAACCAAGATATAATTGAATTCAAGGACCTCCAACATGTCCCCAATTGGCGCCGAATGTTGGACGATGAATACGTCTCTCCATTCACATTTGATGGCAAGCAGTGGCAAACTGTTGAGCACTATTACCAAGCATCGAAATTTAAGAAAGGATTTCCCGATTTTTACACCCTTTTTTCTTTGGATTCCAAAAGTGAATTTTGCAATGATGTTAAAAAAGCGAAGTCCGCCGGTGGTAAATCTGGAAAATACCGAAAAGAATTGGGGAATGAAAAAGTCACTTTGGACCCGGACTTTTATGGAGGCAGGGATAAAATTGAACGCGCAAATGCATTAACCGCCAAATTTGAAAATCCGGAGTTCAAGAAAGTGTTGGTTGCGACTAAGAAAGCCAAGTTGTTGCATTTTGTTCGCGGTGCGGAACCAGAAGTTGATATGTTGTTGATGGAATTAAGGGCGAAACCGTAGGTTTCCTTATGACCCCCCTCCTTTAAGGTGAGTCTCCGGTATTAAAGGAGTCCCCTAAAATTGATTTATTTTTTATAAATAAATCAAATAAATAAATCAAATAAATAATCTGAAAAAAAATGGAACTTGTTGTTGAACCCGATATTTATATGCCAAGCATCGATGAACTTGGAAACTATGTGGATAAAATCCCAGTATTGAAAAAAGGCTTAACATGCGCTTGTGGTTCGCGCAAAGACAAGGTGTATGAATCAAATGCAATGTTCTCTTCACATATTAAAACAAAAACCCATCAGAAATGGTTGTCAGACCTGAACTTGAACAAAGCAAATCATTACATTGAGAACGAAAAGTTGAAGGAAACTGTGCAAAACCAGCGTCTCATTATTGCAAGGTCAGAGGCCGAAATCAACAATTTACGTCAAACAATCACTTATTTGACAATGCAATTGCAAAAACCGGTGGTTTCTAAAAATTTACTTGACTTTGACTAATTATAAATTTTCACTAATTGGAATATATCCAACTGTTGTCTTTTTTTTTACAATTTTCTTGATCACCGTTTTCTCTACTGTTTGTTTCTCTGCATGATGTTGTTTCAAATGACATTCTTCACATAGCGCCATCAAGTTCGCCTTATGATTCTTATGTGTTGTCCCGATAAACCCATCTTCATCTGCGTCTTTCTGCATTTCCAAATGGTGTATTTCGGTGCTCATCGCTTTCTTACATAATTCGCACAAACTTCGGACTTTCTTCGCATTGTAATGCGACGTCTTTTGTTCCAAAGTTCCCGCCTTTTCCGGAAAATACTTGTTCCTGATTTCAAACGCTTTATCCAAGAATTCGGTGGGCAGATGCAGAGACTTGCAGACTTCTAATCCATACATATTGTCGCCGGGTCCGTCTTTTAACAAACGGTCATAAACCAGACAGTCTAATTCTCGGTCATAATGCACCGCCATATGTTTGAGCGCCAACCGGTCCATACTTGTAATCTCTTCATAATCCACAATTTCGTGGAAATGCGTGGCGAATAAAAATGACGACTGTTGTTCATGCAGTTTCATTAGTCCAGCCACAAAAATACTCAATGCACTTTGGGTCTCTGTTCCCGAACACAATTCGTCGCCCAAAATCAAGCTATGTTGGTCAGCATTTTTCAGAATAACACGCAATTCACTCATCTCTACACCAAATGTGGATAATCCCTTGTACAAGTTGTCGTTCCCCAAAATGCGCGTATAAAATGACCGGTATGGTTTATACGAGAAAGATGTGCAGGGCACAAAGAACCCGCACTGGGCCAAAATAGTGGCGATTCCGATAGCTCTTATTAAACTGGTTTTTCCAACCGCGTTGGTTCCGTACAACAAGATGCCACCACTGCTAATTTCAACGTCGTTCGCCACATAGATTTCGTTTTGCTGGATGTGTTCAATCAAACAATGACGGATACCGATGGCTTTAATAAAGGAGTGATTACATTCAGTTATGTGCGGTTTGCAATAACGATTTTCCTTGGCCACATAGGTTTTTGATTGCAGGACGTCGAGAGAAGCCACATATTCAACAATTTTATCAATATGGTCATAACACTCATTCTCCAAAACGTTCTCTACGAATTCGGCGTAAAGAAGTGCGGTCTTATGTTCAATGGCATGTTCCAGCTTCAGAATTTTGTTGGTGAGTTTTGTCAATTGGTCAAACACAATTTCTTCGGCGGTTGTGGTGGCAGTCTTAAATTTTAAATCGCCAAACTCAATCAATGAATTTTGAAACATTACCGTTCCCGACTTTACTTTCGTGAGTATGCCACGGAAACAGGGCATTCCACTATACTCATCCTTGTCCAACAACTGTTTCAAAACTTTGGCTCTCGCTTTGGTGATTTGGAGAGAAGAACCCATTTTCTCTGTTGTATTGATTTTCACATAATCGGAATCATCGGGTAAATTGAGAGAAGCACGGGTCACCATATTAAAAAACCGGTGAATTGAATTGAACAACTGGTTCGCAACCTCATATTCCAACATCATCGAGTCAAGTTCTGAATTCACACCTTTCTTCACAATGTGTTCGGAAACCGTAGATGAATTGATGTTTTTGCACGCATCCACTATTAAAAAATCCGAAATTTTTGAACAAATGGTTTCGGACGCGTTCGCAATGCATTCGGAATTCGGCAAATAATTCATAAGCGTTTGATTCTCTGCAAGGCAAATATGTATTTGCTGGATTTTTGAAACAGAGTCGTACAAACGATACACAGTGGATGGCGAAACTTTTCTAACCAAAATTTGGCGCATTATCTTTTCCAAATCGGTGACATCGGCCAGCTGTTTTCGGAAAAAACCGACAAAATGGTAGTTCTCTACAGATAACATATGAGAAACCATTTCATATTCATTGTTCAACCATTCTTCATCAAAAACTGGATTCGTTAATAAATCCTGGATTCGCCGTTTGCCAATCGGCGTACATGCGCGGTTTAAAAAGTTAAGCACTGAAGAGAACTTGCCACTTCTTATAGAATCCGCGGATTTGTCTTCAATTATATTGAGTTGTTTCAGTGTGTGGTTCGCCAAAATTGCATTGACACTGGTGCTTCCAAACGTGGGTGTGTTAATTTTTTTCACGAGAGACGGATTGTGTTCCTGGATGAAATTGAGCAAGTAACAGAAGGATTGGGTTGCCACCGGATATCTGGAGAATTCCTCGCAGATTTCGTAGCACTCGGAACCAAAAAAAGTTTCCAAAAGTTGCACAATATATTGTTGTTTCATGCAGTTTTCGGTTTTTACAGATTCGCGGATACAAAGTTCATGAACGGAGTTGCAATCAATGCCGGCATACGATTTGATGTTTTTCACCAACCCTTGTTCATTCTCTGTGATTTTTAAAAAATCGTAGAGAAAGATGATTTCGCAAGGATTATAAATGGAAACCGCTCTCTCCAATTCATCAAAAGTTGTGGGGTTATTTTCAAACGCAGTTTTGTGCTCGAAAATGGAGGATTTCCCAGTGAATATATTGATGACAGAGACACCATAGATAAGCTGGGCTTTTGACTTAACCAATGAATTGTAGGAGGCCATCCAAATACACATAATGTTGTTGGATAAACGCGGTTGTTCAACATCGTATGATATGAATGTTCCGGCGGAATGGATGGAATGGACAATATGTTTCTTTTTGTCGCCATGGACACTGTTCTCTTCATCCTGGATAATGACAACACTGGTGAAACCGGCCTCGCTCAACTTTTGCAAATATCGTTCCAGAGTATATTCGGGGAAACCGGCCATTAAAACTGTGTTGGCATTGACCGAGACTTTCTTTTTCTCACTGATGTTCATTTGGCAAATCTGAGAGAAGGCAACAATTTCACTTCCGGATATAACACCATTTGCGGATTTTAATCCATAGACCTCGTAAAAAGAGCCTACCATCATTAAGACGATTGTTTTTTCACCATACTGTTGTTGATAATTTGCGGTGTGATCCAGGTATTTTTCGTAGATAGTTTTGGGTTCGGCACCGTCGGATTTATAGGAGGCAATTAATTTTGCCATTGGGTTTCTTGATTTTTTCATTTCGTAACTAGATTAGTAGAGAGAAATAGGTTTATGTTATTTGTGTAAATATTATCCATTTATATGTATAAAATTGATTTAAAATAACGATTTTATAAATAATATCACAACGGAATAAATGTATAATAAGAAACAGACCGGCCAATATTTTACTATATCAGACAATCTGCAGAAATTTGTATTTGACAAAGTAAAACATAAATCGAGCACCCTTTTGGAACCGTCTTTCGGCGCGGGGCATTTACTGAAGAAATTCAAAGAATATGACGACAATTATCCAATGGTATGCTATGAACTGGATACAACCGTGAAACCGGTCGTCGAATTTAATGAAAACCAGACAATCATTTATGGCGATTTTACAGCCCAAACAATCACTGCAAAATTTAAAACCATTATCGGAAATCCACCTTACGTGAAACAGAAAACCGGCAATCTCTACATTAAATTCGTGGAACAGTGTTATAATTATTTGGAGGATGACGGTGGCGAACTCATATTTATCGTTCCGTCCGATTTCATCAAATTAACAAGTGCATCATCCATTATTGAAAAAATGGATGAAACTGGAAGTTTTACAGATTTCTGGTTCCCCCATGATGAAAAATTATTTGAAGGTGCAAGTATTGATGTTGTTGTATTTCGATATGAAAAAGGTCTAATAAATAAAAAAACAATGGTTAATGGGAAGGAGGTATTTTGCAATGTGAATAAGGGAATTATCACGTTCAGCGACACCGAAGTATCTGGAACATCGATTGACGCCGATTTCAATGTATATGTTGGACTAGTATCTGGTAGAGACGAGATTTATAAAGTTCAATTTGGCAATATTGATGTTCTAAGTGATAAAGACAAATTGGAAAAATTTATATTTACAGAGTCATTTCCAACAAACAATGAACAGATTGATACACACCTTCAATCGCATAAACCAGAACTACTTGAGAGAAAAATTAAAAAATTCACGGAAAAAAACTGGTTTGAATGGGGGGCTCCACGAAACATTTCAAGCATTCGAGCAAATTATGGAAAGCCTTGTATTTATATGCGGAATATCACTCGCAATAAGGAGGTTGCATTTATGGGAAAAGTGCAATACTTTGGCGGTTCATTGATATGTCTTATTCCCAAAAAAGAAATGGCTGAGTCCGATATAAAAAAAATAGTTTGCTATTTCAATTCAACAACATTCCAAAAAGATTATGTGTATGCGGGGAGATTTAAGATTGGACACAAGCAGATTTGCACGGCTAAGTTATACGACCGATAAGTTATACGACCGCTAAGTTATACGACCGCTAAGTTATACGACCGCTAAGTTATACGACCGCTAAGTATTCACTAGTTCATCAATGTCTGCTTGCGCAAACCTGACAGTTCGGTCAATCATTTCTTTTACAGATTTTTGGATGCAAATTAACAATGATTCCACTTTTTTCATGTAATCACCTTCTTCTACTTGATAATTCAAATTTGCAAATTCATTTTTCCAATTAATTTGGAGATCATTGCTTGGATTGCTAACATATGTGTGAATATCAAAGATTGGTTTAAACAACACATCGCCGTTTAATTTATTTTTCACAAGGTAATGGTATTCAGTTGGTTTATGCCGAATTTTTTTAATTTGGTTCGAAGCCTTTGCCTCGACCAGTTTATCCAAAAAGTCGTTCCAATTTGATGAGTATGGGTATGTGGTAAGTCCAGTTATGCTGTAAAAGATTGAGCGCTTGTTCATACTGTTGTCCGATGATTTACAATCGGTAAGTTTTAAATTAATAGGTATCGAATTAATCATGATATCACAAGGCGCACGTGGAGGTGATATTATGATATCCCAATCGGGATGTTTTTCCAATAATATTCGAGTCATTTCTTTGAGAAAAGGACCTTCTTTTAAAGCACTATCAATACGGCCATCACCATCCGACTTTTCAATATCAATTGATTTTGCGACAGTTGTAATTTCTTCGATTATGGTGCAATATTCTTCGTTAGACATATCCTTGTTTTTATTAATGAATAAAAAGAATAAAAAAACATCAATTTTATAACGGTGTCGTGGCTTAATTTCTTACAATAATATATAGATGCACCAAAAACACATGTATCAAAGAGGAGGTGGAAAACCATTTAACCCAACTGCATCTAGAATAAATAGATTTGTCGATCCCCAAATGGAAGATCATATGAATCCCATTTATGGATTAATATTGTGTGAAACTGGTTATTTATCCAATCTCTATTTTTTAACAAAAAATAAATTAATAAACAGTTTTAGTAATTATTTTTCACAAATAAGTGATACTGAAACGACCATACAAAATTTAAAAAAAACAATAATGTTAAAAAATGCAACCCTTATTAAAGCGGCGTGTATTGATGAAAACGGTTCCAATATAATAATACCAACACAAAGCATTATGTATGATGAGGTTTCTTTGAAGGAACTCGGAAACTATATTGCAATGAAATATGTAAATAAATTTAGAACAGAAAAAATTGCAGTAAAAAATGAAAAAGGAAATTATATATCAGACCCAAAATACAATAATCAAACAATATATCAACGCCTAGCAAATATAAAAAAATGCATTGGAAAAATTAATAAACGAATTCCTTTTGTTTATAGATTTGATGATGATATAGATAAACCATTTGATGATAATGTTTTTGCTTTTCACATGATATTATTTTGTGTGTGGTGGAAAGCAAATAATGACAACGGCATTGATGAATATTATGAAGGCATTAAAGAGGTTTTTGATATTGTGAATGCACTATTTCCGAAGGAACCTCGTCTTGTATTTAATGATGGTAATAATAGTGTTAATGGTGCAATTGTTAGTTTAACTTCGAGTATAAGGGCTAATGCCAGTGAAAGTGAAAGTAAAAGTAAAAGTGAAAGTGAAAGTGACAGCGAAAGTGAAAGTAGCGGAAGAATCAGCGATATCAAAAAATCATTCGAACAACTCATATTGGACATCACTCGTGTTGATTTTAAAATTTACAATCAAGAACGTTCAAAAAACTTTTGCAAAGGAATGCACGAAGATATATATCCTGACTGTGGCGAAACAACTGCTAGAAATATAATTAACATACTGTGTTTCGATGGCACCAATTTTGATATAGAACTGTTAAAAAAAAAAGGCGCCATTCCAGAACTAATTGCATATTACAGTGTATTCTCCACTTTTGAATTGCAAACCCAAATTAATTATAGACGCGAAATTTACGGAATGAAATTAAATGCGCGCGATGCGTGGAGCAAACTGGTTATTGACCACGCACACACAAATATAGTGTTTAATAAAACTTGTCATACAGAACCCAAAAATGGATACGATATGAAGAGTGGATTGTCAAAAGATGAAAAAACACCCAACCTGTTGCAAATGCTTAAAAATTTAATGCCAGCTGTTGAAAAATGGGAAGACTTGATAAATGATGAAACCATTCTTGAGATTAATACAGAAAATGTTAGCAAAGATGGAATTGGTGAAATAATTTTAACAAGTACAGATGATAAAACTTTTAAAATTTATTTAGAACGTGGTCATTTTTATGTTGAATTACCAATAAAAAAAAATAAAATAAATTATAATCATATAATTGAACCAAAAAAACGAGCAGTCCTAAATGTTTTGCTTAAAAAAAATAATACACAAAAAGACTATATTATAAATTGTAATTTTTCCTCCGAATCGTTGAGGATGATATACAATGAATTTAAAGGACAGATTACAAATATGGATGAGAAATCCATTCCCTACATCATCATCCCCGGGCAGGAAGTGAAATTATCAACAACAAGTGATGAAACCATCCGTAATAAAATAAATTCAATCAACAATATTTTATTTTGTATATTTCAATTATCAACAACTAATAAATATGATGATGATTTAAGACGGCAAATTGAAATAGATATTAGTAACTTAGAATTTATTGAAAAACTTGTGGAGAACTATAAAGATAACAAAATAATAAATGAATATCGTTTTTGCATAAATAGTGATTTAATAAATGAATCTAGTTTTGAATTTGTTAGTCGTATTCCTGCTTTGAAAGTTTTTAATTTAAATTTACAAGATAGATACAATAGAGCAAAAAAACATTTAGATTTAACACCACTGGAAAATATTGAACGCATTGGAGACAAATTTTTATTTATGGGTAAACAAAAAAATATAATTTTTAAACCTCACGAAGAAAAACACGAAGAAAAACACGAAGAAAAACACGAAGAAAAAGACGAAGAAAAAGACGAAGAAAAAGACGAAGAAAAAGACGAAGAAAAAGACGAAGAAAAACGCGAAATACAGCTCAAAATAATAGGAAACGAATTTTTAAATTCAAATAAAGCAGAAGAACTAGATTTGTCTTATGCAAAGCAACTTTCTATAATTGGCAATCAATTTGCATATAACTCTGAATTTCACACTGTGAAATTTAATAAAAATGCAAACATTACCTCTGTGGGTTATGATTTTTTGTCTCGTTGTGACAAATTGAAAGAAATTAACCTAGTGTGTTTAAAAAATGTTGAACAAATTAATAATAATTTTTTATATCGTTGCGAATCTCTCACAAATGTGACATTTCCAGAGTCAATGAATCGAGTTGAAGAAATTCATAATTTTTTTATGACAGAAACAAGAATGTTGGAAACAATTGATTTATCTTGTTTTTCAAATGTTAAAACAATAGGCTATGATTTTTTGTTAAGAAGTGGAATAAAAACCATTAATTTATCTAAAATGACAAAAGTAAAAAATATTAGATCGAATTTTTTGGCATATTGTAATAAAATGAAAACAATTGATTTATCAGCATTTTCAAATGTTGAAACAATAGGTGATAATTTTTTGGAAAATACTGCGATAGAAAAAATTGATTTATCAAGTATGACAAAAGTAAAAAGTGTTGGAGAAAAATTTATGTTTGGCTGTAATAATTTAAAAGAAGTTATTTTACCACCAAATTTGGATTATTTGAAATACGGGATAACACGTTCTTTTATTAGTAGTAATTATAATCGTATTAATTTTATAAGTGTGTCCCCTGATAAAGAGAGCCCCTCTCCTGAAGGTAAAGGCAAAAAACAGAGAAGCAAAAAAAAGAGAAGAACAAGAAAAATAAAGAAATATACAAGAAAATACAAATAAAGCGATTTGCGCATTTCACAAGTTATGAAACGCGCAAAGAAAAATTGAAAATTTTATTCCATCTATTTTATAATTACATAAAACCAAAAAAATGCCACGCACTAACGAATCCAAATACGGTAAGAAGACCACATTCAGCAGAGAAAAAAAGTATGTTTGTTCCGAGGCTGAAATTGTTATTAATGATAATAAACAGGATGAATGGAAGAAAACCAGAAAACAAGAACGTGAAGAAAATCTGAGAATTGCATCGGGAAATCCGATTGAAGAGATAACTGAAAAAAAAGTGAAATCTGAAAAAAAAGATAAAAAAGAAATGGTTTCTCAAATCATTGTTGATGACCAGAGTCTGCTGATACCCACAACCTATTACACCAAGATGAATTTTATTATGCACGACATACCATTGTCGTATAATATTGACAATGTCATGCGCACTTTCCAGTATTTTGGGCGTATTCTATATGTGCGTACTCGGATGAATAACGAAAACTCCACATACACAGTAAGCATTGTTGCAGACGAGTGGAACGAAAACATTAAAGATATCCAAGCAGATATCTTTAACAAAGGATTCGCAATTATAGATAAATATAGAATTACGGCAGATGATACCCAACCGATCAATGAATATGGAGAAAAATTTGAATACTAATAGGGGGACTTCGTCCCCCTATGACCCCTCCTTTAAGGTAAGCCTCCGATAAAAAATAAGGAGGGTTCAAAAGGGAACCTTGGTTCCCTTTAAAAGATGAACCCATCGTTCCCCAACAATTCAACAAGTCGTTCTCTGTTCTCCTTTTTTTTCTCATATGGAAAATTATAAAAGTCATTTTTTTTTAAAAACATTTGATATGCGGAATTTAATGCTTCTGCATTTTTAATATAATCTGTATTTTTCAATAACCACTCATAAAATGTTGGTTGGATATTTTCTTCCGATAAAATGATATTTTTTTTGTAAGCATAAAACCACTTTATCGAATCAAACAAATTCGTCGTATCTTCCTTATTGTAATCGGTTCCAGATAATACAATGACTTGCCGAAATTCTTTGACATTCATCTGTAGTTTGTACAAAATTTGCTCCAAATCGTAGAACAATACATTGTGTTTAACCAAACTAAAATGGCGCAATATTCGACAACATCCGTACGCAAACATATCCATGTCTTCAGACAAACATGCATATGCTTGTCCAGTATGCATGAAATGCGCACACAATTCGTCTGCTTCACCTGGCGCATCAATCCAATGAATACCACTATCATCCAATAGTTGTTTGACAATCTTGTAATCGGAATCTTTAATGTAAATAAATTGTTTTTTCAACTTTTCCATTTCATTCATCATTTCATATTTCTCTTCATTGTCATCCACTTTTTCCAACTGATTTTTAATTGTTTCGTATTTTTTTTCTGCGTTTTTTTTATTTTCTCTTCTTTCGTCCAGCAACTCTTTTTTTTCGGGAGGCGATGCACCATCAAATATGAAAACTGGTTCTATATTGTAGGTTTTAAATATAGACACCATTAAATACATATGTTCTATTAGTTTTTTTTCTCCAATAAAACGGTACAAATAGATACTGGCATCAACTGCAACTTTCTTGCCGTAAAACTCGCGCAAATGTACTTTTCGAATTGCAGAGTTATCACATATTCCAGTTAAGTATCGATTTAAATGTTTAATTCCCATTAATATTGTTTAATAATTATTTTTATATAATATGCATTCTTTTGTTTAAATCCGTTTTAAAATCAATTTTAAAGTAGGGAAACCTACGGTTTCCCCTACGACCCCTTCCCTTAAAATAGGGTATAATAAGGAGGGTTCAAAAGGAAACCTACGGTTTCCCCTACGACCCCTTCCCTTAAAATAGGGTATAATAAGGAGGG
>Ga0315905_10007194_pt1 | contig 11287 bp, 15 predicted proteins | sample LakEriMetagenome_5_FD_203522 | JGI IMG/M metagenome (GOLD analysis project Ga0315905, IMG submission 203522) | Freshwater fungal communities from buoy surface, Lake Erie, Ohio, United States - Buoy 4 MA121 | ecosystem: Environmental > Aquatic > Freshwater > Lake | place: USA: Lake Erie, Ohio...
GATTGACGGCTGCTTCCTCCGAGATGAATTCTCACTACTTACTCTTCTCCAAGTCATCTAGAAAACGATCAACGATTCGTGACTGACGCGCTTGATCCTCAAGAGCCTCGCCCACAATCTTTGATGCGAGTTCAACTGCAAGTGCACCGACTTCATTGCGAAGTGATGTCACCGCTTGTTGACGCTCTGCCTCAATCGATGCGTGAGCTGCTGCTGTGATTCGAGCGGCTTCTTCTTGAGCCTTTGCGCGAAGCTCTTCAACGATGGCAGCACCCTGAACTCGTGCTTCTTCGCGAAGCGTTTGAGCTTCTTCGCGTGCACTAGAGAGCTGTTCGTTGTATTGAGCTAAAGCGCGTTGTGCTTCAACTTGAGCCTTCTCTGCGCGTTCAATGCCACCTTGAATCGCATTGGTGCGGTCGGTGAAAGCTTTTTCAAACTTTGGAACGACTGCTTTGCGAAGTACAAAGTAGAGCAGCGAGAAAGCAATAAACCCGACGATGAGTTCCGCGGTATGCGGAACTAACGGGCTTACTTCCTCGGCAGCGATGATTACTGTGCGCATATTTTTATAGTACGAATGCGAGAACTAGTCCGAAGAGAGCGAGAGCTTCAGCGAGCGCGAATCCGAGGAACGCGATTGGCTGTAGAACGCTACGTGCTTCAGGCTGACGAGCTACGCCGTTGATGTATGCAGCGAAGATCATGCCTGTTGCGATAGCTGGACCAATTGCTGAGAGGCCAAAACCAACCAGGTTGAGTGTGCCTTCCATGTTTTCTTACCTTTCGTTAGGTGGTGCGGTTTGTTGTGCTGAACTACTTGGCCGTCTTAATGCTCGTCGGCAAGGGCGCCGGCGATATAGAGAGCGGTCAAAAGGGTGAAGATGTATGCCTGTAGGCACTGCACCATAAATTCAAAGAATGTAAGGGCAATACCGAACAAGAATGAGAATGGGGAGAAGAGCTTCATGATGAGGTGTGAATCGTTCATCATGTACTCACCACCCAAGATAAAGACCAAGAGAAGCAAGTGGCCAGCGAACATATTTGCAAAGAGACGAAGTGAGAGTGTCAATGGACGCACGAGGAAGAATGTTGCAATCTCAATAGGTGTAAGAAGAATGTAGACCGGCTTTGGTACACCTGGCATAAATGCAATGTCCTTGAGGTACTTACCAAGACCGTGCTTGCGAACACCTACATAGTGGAAGACGAAGAATGAGAAACACGCGAGCACATATGGGAAGGCGACGTGTGACATCGTCGGGAATTGGAGGAATGGCACAATTCCGAAAATATTGTTGGTCAAGATGAAGACGAAGAGTGTGAAGAGATATGGAACAAAGCGCATGAATTCGTGACCGATGATGTCTTTAGCTAGGTCATTACGCACAAATCCGTAGATGCTCTCGCCTGCAAATTGGAATTTGCTTGGGACTACAGCTGCTTTACGCGCTGAGAGAATGAAAAATACTGAGATAAGAACAACTGAAACCATGACAAGAAGTACTGGCTTGGTAAACCACTCAACGCCTTCAATAATTGGAGGAAGGTCGAAGTCCTTGGTGCCTGGCGGGACGAATCCATCGTCTTCGGCGGCGGAAAGAACTAACGCGAGCACACAAACTCCTATGTGATAGCAGGGATACCGGGGAAGGTGACAAGCAGGGCAACCTTATGGGGAAATCTCTCGGGTGTGAAATCCAATAGGTGAGAAGTTGCTTACTCTCGCCCGAACCTCAACCAGACAAGGTAGATCGCTCCACCGGCACCGACCAAGAGGCCTACGAGCGTGAGGTAGGTCGTGCCTAGCCAGCGATCGGCGGCCCAGCCAGCCCCGCCCCAGAAAAGAAGTCCAGAGATGAGGTATCCAAAGATCGACCAGAGGGCATTCTCTTCGCGGTTATTGCTCATCTATATAACTCCTTGTTGGGGGAACTCTAGAACGATCGCCGTAATCATGGCGGACTAGGGCTTCGGAGGCAATGGTAGATGAATTTTAAGGGATAGATAACTCTTGATCTCCCCGCCTAGCCACGCTGCGGTGAGCACAATTGCGGTGACTCCGAAGGAGGTGCGATCGATGACATCCCGAGAGGTGAATTTGGTGAGCACCAACAGGAAAGCGCCCATCACCATGACCTTAGCGAAGTAAGAGAACATCGCAAGTGCCATGGTGGCCATCGGATCCAAATTTCGTGAAAGCTTTGAAATCAGGAGATGTACCAAGAAGAAGATAACGACAACAACTTGTGCAACGAGTGCGCCATAGAAACCGTGGAGTCCTTTAAGTACTGAGAAGAGTGCGATGCATGCAGCGCCGACAATAACGGTGGGAAGTAGCGCGCCTTTGAGCATTGCGCTCTCACTTGTGGCTTGCTCTGAATCTTTATTCGACATGCGCGCCTTCCGATTCTGGTTTGCTCTCTTGATACATCTTTGATTTTCCGCGAGAGAAAATTACCGTCACGATCAGTAAAGTCGCTGCAACAAGACCAGCCACCCACGTGGGTGCAAATGCTAATACTGTAACTGGGAAGGCAATTGTTGCCGTCCATAGATACATAATGAATGCGGTGCGCTGTTGAGTATTACCTGCGCGCATAATCCTGTGATGTAAGTGTTCTTTATCTGAAGCAAAGGGAGATTTGCCAGCCTTAATTCTTCGCACGATAGCAAGGATGAGATCCGCTAACGGAATTGCAAGAACGGCAAATGGTAGAAGCAGCGGCAACGTGGCTGGTCCAAGTTTTTCAGCAGAGATTGCATTGGGATCCACTTGCCCCGTCAAGGTAATTGCAGATGCTGCCAACATTAACCCTAAGAACATCGATCCAGAGTCGCCCATAAAGATTGCTGCAGGGTGTGTGTTGTGGGCTAAGAATCCGATACAGACACCGACAAGTATTGCTGTGATCAGTGATGGCGCACCTGCACGGCTAAATCCATAGACAACGGCTAATAGGTAAGCGAAGGCAAAGAAGGCCAAGCCAGAGATTGCAACGATTCCGGCAGCTAGCCCGTCGAGGCCATCGATGAAATTCACTGCATTAATTGTTACAAGAACGATCAAGACTGTGACGAGTTGGCCAACACTCGGAGGAAGGGTAATAACTCCATTAATTGGCAACCAGAGAATTTGAATTCCAAAGAGAAGGAGAATTCCGGCGGCAAGTGCTTGCCCCGCAAGTTTTGTGAGGGCATCGAGTTCGAAACGATCATCGAGCATTCCGAGTGCAACTAAGAAGGTTCCGGCAAGAAAGATTCCTTGCGTCTCGCGTCCAAATGATTTTCCGACAAGTTCTAAGTTGTGAGCAATTGCAAATGTGATGCTCATAGAGATCCACATCGCAAGACCGCCCCATCGTGGAGTGGGAGTTGTATGTACATCTCGTGTGCGAATCTGAGCAACTGCGCCAAAACGAACAGCCCATGTTCGAACTAGTGGAGTGACAACATAACAAAGGGAGGCAGCAAGCAAGAGTGTCAGTAAGTACTCGCGCATCTGCCTCTCCTATTACCTATCGCAACTTATGCTTGATAGATTGGAAATTGTGCAGTGAGTGCGTGAACTTCTGCCTTGATGGCAGCGTGTGCTGCTGCATCATCGGTTTTGATAGCACGTGAGATCAAGGACGCAATTACCTTCATCTGATCAACACCCATTCCCTGCGTGGTTGTTGCAGGAGTTCCCACACGAATACCACTTGTCACTGAAGGTGCTTCAGGATCAAATGGGATTGAGTTTTTGTTAAGAACAATTCCAGCAGCACCACAGCGCTCATCCGCGACCTTGCCATTAACACCGGTTGCGCGAATATCGATCAGAGCCAAGTGAGTCTGTGTTCCACCGGATACTGCGCGCATTCCTTCACCTTCAAGGGCTGCAGCGAGAGCTTGTGCATTTACGATGACATCTTTTGCATACTTTTGATAAGCAGGCGTTGCACACTCTGCGAGCGCGACAGCTTTTCCAGCAACTGCAGACATGATTGGTCCGCCCTGCATTCCTGGGAAGACAGCCTTATCGATAGCTGCAGCATGCTCAGCCTTAGTAAGAATCATACCTCCGCGTGGTCCACGAAGAACTTTATGTGTTGTAAATGAGACAACATCTGCATAAGGAACAGGAGATGGAATTGCCTTTCCTGCGACAAGACCAATGAAGTGAGCGGCATCGACCCACATAATTGCACCGACTTCATCGCAAATCGCGCGAACTTTTTCAAAGTCGATCAAGGATGGATAGGCGGTAGCACCGCTACAGATCATCTTTGGTTTATTGGCGATAGCGCTATCTCGTAGCTCGTCATAGTCGATCAATTCATTATCTTGACGGACACCGTATGAAACGACGTTAAACCACTTGCCTGAAAAGTTAACTTTTGAACCGTGTGTGAGATGGCCTCCATGTGGAAGTGACATCGCAAGGACGGTATCTCCTGGCTTTGTAAATGCTTGATAGACGGCGACATTTGCACTTGCACCTGAATGAGGTTGAACGTTGGCATGTTCTGCACCAAAGAGAGATTTCGCACGCTCGATTGCGATGATCTCTGCAACATCTACCTCTTCACATCCGCCGTAATAGCGCTTACCTGGGTAGCCCTCTGCGTACTTATTTGAAAGGGTTGATCCCATGGTCGCAAGAACTGCACGCGAGGTGAAGTTCTCTGATGCGATCAGTTGCAGATTTGTTTGCTGACGGTGGAGTTCAGCGAGCAGAACGGCTGCGATATCTGGATCCTGCGTCGAAAGAAGTTCGAAATCTGGGCCATAGAAAGTATCGGTCATGGCGGCAAGCCTAGCCTTAAGAGATAACTAGTGCGGGAATGACTTTCTGGATTTCACTCTGTGAGATTGCCCCCTCGCGCACCAGACGAGTCTCGGAGAGTTCAATCTCCACCTGGCTCGATCTCTGCACAGGAGTAATGACTCCAGAGTCAATGATCAGAGCTACTTCATGGCCCTGAAGGTTGAGTTGTGAAATCTCAAGCATCGGATCGTGTCCTGCCATAGATGCACTAGAGACTGCGAGTGGGCCCGTTTCTGTAATCAGCGCTTGCAAAAATTCATGGCTTGGCATCCGGACGCTGATGCGATCGAGTTCCCCCGCATCACCTAAATCCCAATTGAGTCCGAGTTGTGGGCGCAGCGTGAGTGAGAGTGCTCCAGGCCAGAAAGCTTTCATGAGTGCGCGTGCATCTTCTGTTATATCTCGCGCGATACCTTCAACCTGTACGTGGCTTGCAATAAGAACTTGTGCAGCTACACCGAGCGCGTCACCGCGCAGCACATGCATCGCACGTACTGAATCTTCGCTAAATGCGTCACAAAGATATACATATCCATTTTCATGTGGAGCAATGATGACAAAGCCATCCCTGATGCACTTTGCTGCAAGACCAACATGCTCAGCAAGATTAGATGGATCGAAGACCACTTGTGTTGCCACAGTTCTCCTACTTTCTCACCGCTGTTGTATATCGCGGCCTTGCTGTGAGATCTAGATGACAGAGAATATCTGTAAAGTTCTCAGCTAGTAAGTCCTTGAGCGCTGGTCCTTGATCTTCTGTATGTTCAAGTGCAAAGAATCCGCCAGATTTAAGCAATCGCGCCGCGGTATCAATAAAACGTCCAGGGATATCAAGTCCAGTCGGTCCGCCAAAGAGTGCAACAGCAGGCTCATGGTCTGCAACATCACGGGGCAACTCTTGGCTATCTGGAACGTAAGGAGGATTTGCAATCACTACATCACATGTGACGCCTTCGAGGGCATCAACAACATCACTTTCAACGATCCGCACTTGTTCGTTGATCTGAGAGACATTCTTCTTCAACCATTCAATAGCTGCAGGATCTTTTTCAACAGCGATGACTCGCGTGCGAGGATTTTCAGTGGAGATGGCGAGAGCGAGTGCGCCAGAGCCTGAACCAAGATCAACAACGCTAATAATTCCTGAAAGCTTGTCGCTGTTATTTTCGCAATGATCAAGAACTGCTTGCACAAGCAGCTCTGACTCGGGGCGTGGAACTAATACTCCTGGCCCCACTTGAATGTCGAGGTAGCGAAAGTAGGCAACGCCAGTCAGATACTGCAAGGGTTGGTGAGCAGCACGGGCATCAAGTAACTTCCAAAAAGTTTCTTCCACAATTGTCATATCTTCAAATCCAGCAAGTCGATCTTCAACAATAACTGGGTTATGCAGATCCATTCGTGAAATTCCTAAGACATATGCCATCAGGTGTTCGGCATCGACTGGATCAATTCCTGCAGCGCTTAATTGTTCCTTGCCCGCTGCCAAGAATTCTTTAAAGTTCATGATTGCTAGCCATTACTCCGTTGATGCAAGCTTTGCAGCTTTATCGGCATCAAGAAGAGCTTGGATGACATCATCGAGTTCTCCATTGAGAACTGAATCTAAATTATTTGATTTGTAATTGACGCGGTGATCACTCAAGCGGTTCTCTGGATAGTTATAGGTACGGATTCGCTCAGAGCGATCGACTGTTCGTACCTGACTCTTGCGCTCTGCCATGGCGATCGCCTCAGCCTTCTCCTGCGCATCTGCCAAAAGGCGGGCACGAAGAATACGGAGGGCAGATTCTTTATTTTGTAGCTGTGACTTTTCATTCTGACACGAAACAACGATGCCAGTAGGCACGTGGGTAAGTCGGACTGCAGAGTCAGTTGTATTCACTGATTGACCACCTGGTCCTGATGAGCGATACACATCTACGCGCACATCATTCATATCGAGTTCAACATCTACTTCTTCAGCTTCTGGAAGTACCAATACACCTGCCGCAGATGTGTGAATTCGTCCCTGGCTTTCAGTCTCTGGAACGCGCTGCACACGGTGCACTCCACCTTCAAATTTCAAACGAGCATATGGCGTTGTACCTGGCTCAGGAGTTCCCTTTGATTTAACAGCCATGGAAATATCTTTATATCCACCAAGATCTGACTCAGTCATATCGATAATTTCAATTTTCCATCCGCGCTTTTCTGCATAGCGCTGATACATGCGAACAAGGTCTCCAGCAAAGAGCGCGGATTCATCTCCACCTGCTCCAGCCTTGACTTCGATAATGACATCGCGATCATCATTGGGATCGCGAGGGAGTAAGAGTTCTTCTAGTCGCGTGGCAGTACGTTCAACAGTTTCCTCGAGTGCTGGAATTTCAGATGCAAAATCTGGATCTTCGAGGGCCATCTCTTTAGCTGCCTCTAAATCATCAGCGGCAGATTTCCACTCATTAAATCCTGCAACGACTGGACCAAGTTGGGCATAACGGCGGCCGAGTTGGCGAGCCTTGCCTTGATCTTCGTGGATCGACGGGTCAGCCATAAGTTGTTCAAGCTCTTGATATTCACGGACCATTTCATGTGCCGATGCAAAGCGATCACTACTCATTACTGACTCCTTTCGCTGTAGATAAGAGGTAGAGAAATTTGGTGCGATGGTAAATAAAAAGACCGCTCCGCAAGCCACAAAGGCCAGCGGGGCGGTCTTAGTAAAAAGCTAGTTAGCTGTCTTCTTACCGAAACGCTCTTCGAACTTAGCTACGCGTCCACCAGTATCGAGGATGCGCTGCTTACCGGTGTAGAACGGGTGGCAGACTGAACACACTTCAACGTAGATTGAACCGCTTGCAACTGTTGAGCGGGTTACAAACTTTTCACCGCAACCACAAGTTACTTGGGTCTCTTTATATTCTGGGTGGATCTCTGGCTTCATTATTTTTCCTCTGTTCGACTTGGGTCCTGCGCCTTTCGGCTAGGTGAACCAAGTATTCGATTGCTAGGGGGAAAGAGTATCGGCTCTCCCCCGCAGTTGAGAAATCGATGAAATCTCTATGCGGGAAAGAGCCGATCCACCCCGGAAAATCGCTGGGCTTAGTTGCCGCTCTGTGGAGCCTTCTCAGCTTTACCTGGCTTAGCAGGCTTTGTTGGTTTTGTTGGCAGAGTTGGCTTGGCTGGCTTTGTTGGTGCTGCACCGAGCGCATCTACCGCTGCCTTAAATGTTGTGTTCGCTGCTGCGATTGCATCTTTGCGAGTCTTAACGATTGCATCGCGCGCTTCTTGAGTTGTCACTGTTGCAATCGCTGTTGTGAATGCAACATTTGCGGCTGTCACTGCAGCTTGACGTGCATCTGCGAGTGGACGAATCGCGGCCTGTCGTGCCTCTTGAGCTGCTTGGAATACAGCCATGTCCGCGCGGAACTTTTCGATAGCTACACGTGCACTTGCAGCGTATGCTGCGATTGAATTATGGAAATCAATAGCCGCTTGCTCCTGAGCGGTGAGAGTATTGAGTGGTGCTGGTGTTGTTGTCTCTGCAGCCATTGCGTTTGGCGTTGCAAGAGCGAGAGCCAATACGGTGATTGCGCCAACTTTCTTAATTAAAATCATTGTCTACTCCTTCAATCAGTTCGGCTCTGCGCACTCTGCGCTGCCTCTGAGAAGAGAATGAACCCTAACCTTGTGATGTCCATGTGAAAATTCATTGATTTCTGCACGGATCACATGCTCAGTGCGGGGTTTCATAGTGAGATTTGGGGCGCTTTTGGCCACAATACGGCTATGCCCAAAACGACCCACCCCACCAAGTCCTCGCTGATTGAGTGTGCCGCTGACCTCTTGGATAAGTATCGCTTTGACGAAATCACTGTCGAAATGATTCTTGATCGTTCAAGTATTTCTAAAGGCTCTCTCTACCACCACTTTGAAGATATCTACCATCTTCTAGAAGCAGCGATGATTGTTAGGTACGCGCGCTATGTCGATACCAATATCGCAGCTCTGCAATCACTGCTATCAACTGCAAAGACTGGTGAAGAGTTCTACTTTGGTCTTTCGCAATTATCGGCGATCACACAAGGTGAGGGAATGAAACGTGCCCGTCAAGAGCGTGCACTCACTATTGGTCGAGCAATTACTAGTCCGCGTATGTCTGTACTGCTTCAGGGAGAACAGCAACGACTCACTGATGCTCTCGTGCAGCTCATCAAAGATGCTCAAGCGCGAAAGTTATGCAATGCTGAGATTGACTCACATGCTCTCGCAGTCTTGATGCAGGCATGGACTCTTGGAAAGATCGTGGATGACTTGAGTGAAAGCCCAGTCGATAACGATGCCTACTTAGCACTCGTTAATCGTGTAATCAGGGAAGTCTTCGTTCCTCAATAGTTTTTCAATGTAAAAAACCACTGACTCACAGAGAGTCGGTGGTTTTTTACATTGAAGGGATCTACATCTTGGTCTGGTGTGCCTTCATCAACAGATAATCAAAGACGAGGCGATACCCAAACATTGTGAGCGTTCCGAGCGCTCCGACAAGTAAGCCTAGGATCAAAAACATGAATGGGTTTCCATACATATTTTGTCCATAATAAAAGCCAAAAATTCCTCCAAGTGCTAGATAGATCCAACCAAGAACTGTGAAAATAGTTCTAAAAATTCCACCCCACTGGATGATCGAATCTGCATACTTGCCAACTGCTTGATTGCTCATGACTTCTCCATTCTCAGGTACCAGAGTTGATATCTGATTTCTTAAGTATGAGATAGATAGGGCAGAAAAAGGCCCCTGCCACTCATGATTGAATGGTCAGAGGCAAGGGCCTTCTCTTAGAAATTATTTGGAGTCGTCTGGTCCTGACGTAGTCTTCTGAATCTGCATTAAGAATTCAACGTTGGACTTGGTGCCCTTCATCTTCTCCAAGAGAAGTTCAAGTGCTGCCTGTGGCTCAAGTGCGTGAAGTACGCGACGAAGTTTCCAGACAATATTGAGCTCTTCCGTTCCCATAAGAATTTCTTCTTTACGAGTACCGGATGCAACAACGTTTACCGCTGGGAAGATTCGCTTATCTGCCAATCTGCGATCAAGGATGAGCTCCATATTTCCAGTTCCCTTGAACTCTTCGAAGATGACTTCATCCATGCGAGAGCCTGTATCGACAAGGGCTGTTGCCAAGATTGTCAGCGAACCGCCATCTTCAATATTACGAGCAGCTCCGAAGAACTTCTTTGGAGGATAGAGCGCTGCTGAATCAACACCACCAGAAAGGATTCGACCTGATGCAGGGGCTGCGATGTTATATGCGCGACCAAGACGTGTAATCGAGTCAAGGAGAACAACAACATCATGGCCGAGCTCAACTAAACGCTTTGCGCGTTCGATTGCAAGCTCTGCAATTGTGGTGTGATCATCTGCCGGGCGGTCGAAAGTTGAAGCAATAACTTCACCCTTCACGCTGCGCTGCATATCTGTTACTTCTTCTGGACGTTCATCAACGAGAACAACCATCAAGTGACACTCTGGGTTATTTGTTGTGATCGCATTGGCAATTGCCTGCAAGACCATTGTCTTACCAGCCTTAGGTGGTGAAACAATAAGTCCGCGCTGGCCCTTACCAATAGGTGCGATCAAATCAATAACACGAGTAGTGAGAATATTTGGTTCGGTCTCTAAGCGAAGACGCTCTTGCGGATAGAGAGGAACAAGCTTTCCGAATTCAACGCGGCCTTTAGCCTCTTCAGGTGTAACGCCATTAATTGTTTCCAGAGTAATAAGTGGGTTGTACTTTTGACGCTGCTCGCCTTCGCGAAGCTGACGTACTTGACCAGTAACAACATCGCCCTTGCGAAGTCCATATTTACGAACTTGGCTCTGTGAAACATAGACATCGTTAGGTCCAGGTAGATAGCCACCCGTGCGAATAAATGAGAAGTTATCCATGATGTCGACGAGGCCACCGACTGGGACGAGAACATCGTCTTCACCGATGACAGGCTCGCGCTCTTCGCGTGGTCCACGGTCACGGTTGCGATCGCGGTTGCGGTCACGACCACGGTTGCGGTCACGACCACGGTTGCGGTCATTGCGATCGCTGCGATCGCTGCGATCGTTTCCTTCGTTTGAATTATCTGATGAATCGCTCTCGCCATCTTCATCGTTATCGGCGTCGCCGGAATCTTCTTTGTTATCTCGTCCAGCACTTCGCTTGGCATTGCGAGCTTCACGACGAGCTTCGCGCTCAGCCTTTGCCGCTTCACGGTTGCTTGCCTGCAAATCAGCGATAGCGCTTGCGAGTTGGTCTTTCTTCATCTTCGCTGCGCCTTCGATGCCAAGTTGTGACGCAACTTCCTTTAACTTCGGAAGGGTCATCGCTGTGAGCTCAGGACTGCTTGAACGGACAGGTTCTTTTTCGGTCATGTGTATCTTTTCAGTTTGGGGTTCGCCGCAAAAATATGAGAGTCAAACCCAAGGGATTTTTTGATTTA
>Ga0315905_10007196_pt1 | contig 11287 bp, 12 predicted proteins | sample LakEriMetagenome_5_FD_203522 | JGI IMG/M metagenome (GOLD analysis project Ga0315905, IMG submission 203522) | Freshwater fungal communities from buoy surface, Lake Erie, Ohio, United States - Buoy 4 MA121 | ecosystem: Environmental > Aquatic > Freshwater > Lake | place: USA: Lake Erie, Ohio...
GTTTTGACTTGTGAAATGAGAAAAGGAGTTTGTTCAAAATGTTATGGACGAAATCTTTCAAATCACCGTTTGGCGCAAATGGGAGATGCAGTTGGCGTTATCGCTGCTCAATCAATTGGTGAGCCGGGTACACAGTTAACACTTCGTACTTTCCACGTTGGGGGTACTGCATCGAATGTAGCTGATGTTTCTGATTTAAAAGCAAAAGCAAATGGTAGATTAGAGATTGATGAACTTCGTACAATTGATAAAAAGAATTCAGATGGGTCAATTCGTACAATAGTGGTGGGTCGTTCAGCTGAGTTGAAAATTACTGATGAGAAAACAGGAATAGTTGTAATGAACGCTAACATTCCTTACGGATCCGAAATATTGGTTAAATCTGGTGATAAAATCAAAAAAGGAGATGTAATTTGTAAATGGGATCCATACAATGCATTAATTATTTCTGAAGTGCCAGGAAAAGTAGTTTTCGATAGTATTGTTGAAGGAGTAACATTTAGAGAGGAAGTCGATGAGCAAACAGGATTTACCGAAAAAGTGATTATTGAAACGCGTGATAAAAAACGAAGTCCAAGTATTCATATCATCGATCCAAAATCTAAAGAAATACTTCGCGAATATTCACTTCCTGTTGATGCTCATATTGCCATCGAAGAGGGAGCAAAAATTGAAGCGGGTGAAATTTTAGTGAAAATCCCAAGATTAGCTGGAAAAACAGGTGATATTACGGGAGGTTTACCACGTGTAACAGAATTATTTGAAGCTAGAAATCCTTCTAATCCGGCAGTTGTTGCTGAAATTGACGGAACAGCTCAATTTGGTAAAATTAAGCGTGGTAATCGTGAAATTTCAATTATTTCTAGAACAGGTGAAGAGAAAAAATATATGGTTCCTCTTTCTAAACACATTCTAGTTCAAGAAAATGACTACGTTCGTGCTGGATCGCCTTTATCTGACGGAGCAATTACACCGATTGATATTTTAAATATTGAAGGGCCTACTAAAGTTCAAGAATATATTGTAAATGAAATTCAAGAGGTTTACCGTTTACAAGGTGTGAAAATTAATGATAAACATTTTGAAGTTATTGTGCGTCAAATGATGCTTAAAAATGAAATTCTAGAATCGGGAGACACTCGTTTCTTAGAAGGTCAATCTGTTCACAAGGCAGATATTATGGAAGCCAATGACGAATTGTTTGGAATGATGGTGGTTGATGATTCTGGAGACTCAGAAAATCTAAAAGCTGGTCAGATTGTTTCCTCTCGTAAGTTGAGAGATGAAAATTCTCAGTTGAAACGTGCGGATAAGAAAATGGTAGAAGCACGTGAAGCTACACCAGCTACATCAAGACCTTTATTACAAGGTATTACAAGAGCATCTCTTCAAACTCAGTCCTTTATTTCTGCAGCTTCCTTCCAAGAAACTACTAAAGTTTTAAATGAAGCGGCAATTTCAGGTAAAGAAGATTGGTTATTAGGTTTGAAAGAAAATGTAATTGTAGGTCATTTGATTCCAGCAGGTACAGGTGTTCGTTCATTCCAAAAACAAATTGTTGGTTCTGTTGAAGAACTTGAAAAACTGAAAGAAGAAGCCTAATAAATTAAATTCTATAGAAAGCTGGCTTGAATTGGCCAGCTTTTTTTGTTTAATACACTATAGAATTTAACTGAATGTGTTGAATAATTCAAATATTCAATTTCTCAAGTATTAAAAAGAATAAACTACCTTTGCAATTAATTATGGGAATTCAAATTCACGATAAACTGTTTTCTTTATTCATACCCTCGGATAATATTCTGAATGAGGTTGAATTACTTGCGAAAAAGTTGGAAGATGACTACAAGGGAAAAAATCCGGTTTTTTTAGTTGTTTTGAATGGGGCATTTATGTTTGCATCCGATTTATTGAAGTTTTATACGGATTCATGTGATATTTCGTTTACTAAATTGAGTTCATATACTGGTCTTTCATCAACTGGTACGGTGAGTCAGCAAATGGAATTAATGATTGACATTAAAGATCGCCATGTTATTATTGTTGAGGATATTGTTGATACGGGTTTAACCATAGCCTCTCTTATTGAAAATTTAAATAAAAAAAATCCGGCATCCATCGAAGTTTGTTCGTTATTGTTTAAACCTGAAGCATTTAAAGGTATTTATCCTCCAAAATATCAGGGGTTTGTTATAGCTAATAAATTTGTTGTTGGCTACGGATTGGATTATGATGAAAGAGGAAGAAATTTAAAAGATTTATATCAATTAAAAGAGAATTAATATGTTGAATATTGTGTTATTTGGCCCTCCAGGTGCAGGGAAAGGAACTCAATCTGAAAGATTGATAGAGAAATACGGGTTAACTCACTTGTCCACAGGGGATATCTTTAGAGCAAATATAAAGGGTGAAACAGAACTTGGATTATTGGCAAAAAGCTATATGGATAAAGGTCATCTCGTACCGGACTCTGTTACCATTGATATGCTTCGTGCAGAAGTACTTAAGGCAAATTCATCCAAAGGATATATTTTTGACGGATTTCCAAGAACCTCTGCCCAAGCAGAAGCCTTGGATGATTTTTTAGAATCTATTAATACATCAATTACATTGATGTTGGCCCTTGATGTTGAAGAAAATGAATTAAAAATTCGGTTGTTAAAGAGAGCAGAAGTTAGTGGAAGAGCTGATGATGCAGACCCTTTAATTATTGAGAATCGAATAGCTGTTTACAATAGAGAAACCGCTCCAGTTAAGCATTTTTATGAAGGTCAAGGTAAATTAATTTCAATTCAAGGTATTGGTACAATTGATGAAATAACTAGTCGTCTTTTTAGTGCAGTTGACTCGAGAAATGCATAATTGAATGGCATCAGATAATTTTGTTGATTACGTAAAAATACACTGTACTTCTGGTAATGGAGGTGGCGGTTCAACACATTTTCGTAGAGAAAAATATATTCCAAAAGGTGGACCTGATGGTGGGGATGGTGGACGTGGTGGACATGTCATTGTTCGTGGTAATTCTCAACTATGGACATTATTACACTTAAAATATAAAAAACATATAAAGGCAGGTCACGGAGCGCATGGAGCAGGAAATTTAAAAACTGGTTCACAGGGGTCAGATGAATTTATCGAAGTTCCTTTGGGGACTGTTGCAAAAGACGCAGAAACAGGGGATGTTTTATTTGAGATAACTGAGAATGGAGAAACTCAAATAATACAGAGAGGAGGTCGAGGTGGGCTGGGTAATAATCATTTTAAATCAGCTACCAATCAAACACCCAGATATGCTCAGCCAGGAGAAGAAGGAGGGGAGGGTTGGAAAATTTTAGAATTGAAGATTCTTGCGGATGTTGGGTTGGTTGGTTTTCCAAATGCTGGCAAAAGCACTCTTCTATCTGTTATTTCTGCTGCAAAACCTGAAATAGCTGATTATCCTTTTACTACACTTCGTCCTAATTTAGGAATGGTTAATTATAGAGATATACGTTCATTTGTTGTTGCAGATATACCAGGAATTATTGAAGGAGCCCATGCAGGAAAGGGTCTTGGACTTCGGTTTTTACGCCATATTGAGCGTAATTCCTTACTCTTATTCCTAATACCTGCTGATAGCGAAGACATAAAAAAGGAATACAATGTTCTTCTAAAGGAGCTGAAATTGTACAATCCAGAGTTATTGCATAAAGAAAGATTGTTAGCTATTTCAAAATCAGATATGCTTGATGATGAATTAAAAACGGAAATTGCTAAAAATCTACCAAAGATACCATGTGTTTTTATTTCTTCTCTTGCTCAACAAGGAATAGTTGAATTGAAAGACTTAATTTGGAAGCATTTAAATTATGATTGATTGGTTGGAGGAAATAGATCGCCAAATTGTACTTTTAATTAATGGCTTGCATTTTCCAATTTTTGACCAAATAATGTGGTTGATTTCTAGTAGATTTATTTGGATACCCTTTTACATTCTACTTCTTGTACTTGTTTATCGAAGAAAGGGGTTCATTCCAGCGTTGTTGTTTTTGTCATCCGCCTTATTACTTATCTTCATATCTGATTTTTTATCGGTACATGCTTTTAAAGAGGTTTTTCAGCGCTATCGACCTTCACATAATTTTCTTATTTCAGAAAAACTGCATTATTACAAACTACCCAATGGTCAAGTATATAAGGGCGGCCAATTTGGATTTATATCATCACATGCGTCGAACTTTGCTACAATTACAATATTTTTTATTCTTTATTTAAAAGAGCTTAATTTTAAATGGGTATTCATTCTGCCAATGATTTTGGTTGGATTTAGTCGCATTTACTTGGGGGTTCATTATCTTTCTGATGTGCTTGTTGGTTTTTTATTTGGAGGAGTTTTAGCTTTTTGTTTCTATAAGTTTGTTTTTGTTAAATTGATCGGAAAATTAAAGATTCAATGAATTGGATTTATATTTTTATCGGTGGAGGATTGGGGAGTATTTTACGTTACTCAATTTCTCTTTATGCGGCAAGATTTGTTTTTCAATTTCCAATTGCCACCTTTGTTTCTAATTTTTTAGCTTCATTATTTGTTGCCATATTTACCTTTTTACTAGTCAAGAAATTGGAGAGTCCGTGGCTACATCCATTACTAATTATCGGTTTTTGTGGGGGATTTAGTACGTTTAGCACTTTTTCCCTTGAAACTGCTACCTTGATTCAAATGGGCAATTTTGGCCTAGCAATTTTGAATATAATCTTGTCCATTTTATTATGTGTAGGAATAGTATTTATTCTCAATAAATAAATGTTGAAATTCTCACTGAAAAGCCGGTTTTAGTCAATGAAATAGTTCATTTGAAAAAATATCACAAAAAAACCAACCTTTTTTTAGAAACTACGTTATAGGTGTTGAATCAATAATTTTTTCACATCATGCGTCAGCTTAAAATAGCAAAACAAGTAACAAACAGAGAAACCGCCTCCCTTGATAAATATCTTCAAGAAATAGGCAGAGTTGACCTTATCACACCCGATGAAGAAGTGGAGTTGGCCCGTAGAATTAGAATGGGCGACAAAGCAGCGCTAGAAAGACTAACAAAAGCAAATCTTCGTTTCGTAGTTTCAGTCTCAAAACAGTATCAAAATCAAGGATTAGCATTGCCTGATTTAATCAACGAAGGAAATGTAGGCCTAATTAAAGCCGCTGAACGATTTGATGAAACAAGGGGGTTCAAATTTATTTCTTACGCAGTTTGGTGGATTCGTCAATCAATCCTACAAGCATTGGCTGAACAAGCGAGAATCGTAAGGTTACCATTAAATAAAATTGGTTCTATAAATAAAATAAATAAAGCATATTCTGAACTTGAACAAAAATTTGAAAGACCACCATCTGCGGATGAAATGGCTGAATTTTTAGGGTGTACAACAGAGGAAATTAAGCAGTCATTATCTCACAACGGTCGACATGTATCAATGGATGCTCCTTTGGTTGAGGGCGATGAGTCATCTTCTAGTATGTATGACGTATTAGCTAATGATTCTATGCCGGGTCCAGAAAGTAACTTAGTGTTAGAATCTTTACGAAAAGACATCGAAAGATCATTAACGGCATTAACTCCACGAGAATGTGATGTTGTAAAATTGTTTTATGGGTTAGAAGGTAGAGCAGCAATGTCATTAGATGAGATTGGGGATCGTTTTGATTTAACTCGTGAAAGAGTTCGTCAAATTAAAGAAAAAGCAATTCGAAGATTAAAGCATTCTTCAAAAAATAGAATTTTAAAGTCTTATTTAGGTTAGGTTGATTATTTGGTTAGAACGCCGGCTTCAAGTCGGCGTTTTTTTTTGATTATTTTTTCTCTTATTTTTAAATGTTCTCCTCTTGATTCCATTACCAGAAGATTTTATCAAACGTGTCAATGCTGATTCATTTTGGCCTGAGAATCTAATCGAAGCAATGAATGAGGATCCTCCGGTTTCAATTCGACTTAATCCATTAAAAAAAAATAGCAAGGTTACTAATTTAGAACCTGTACCATGGAATGAAAATGGCTGTTATTTGCCTAAAAGACCAATATTTACTTTAGATCCTTTATTTCATGCCGGATGTTACTATCCACAAGAAGCAGGATCAATGGTTATCGAATTTATTCTAAATGATTTATCGATTTCTAAAAAATCTACTATTCTTGATCTTTGTGCAGCACCAGGTGGTAAAAGTACATTAATTAGTTCTTGGTTAGAGGATGATGGTTTTCTTGTTAGCAATGAAATCATACCAAATCGAAATAGCATTTTACGCGAAAACTTAACTAAATGGGGGGCAGTTAATTGTGTGGTTACTTGTAATCAGCCAAAACATTTTCAGGAGTTGCCTTCTTTTTTTGATGTTGTTGTAGTAGATGCTCCATGTTCAGGAGAAGGAATGTTTAGAAAAGATACCGATTCAAGGAATGAATGGTCATTAAAAAATGTAGATTTATGCGCCGATCGTCAAAAGCAAATTGTTTGTGATGTTTGGGATTCTTTAAAAGAAAATGGATACTTGATTTATTCGACATGCACGCTCAATAAAGTAGAGAATGAAGATACGATTAAATGGTTATCACAAGAATTGAACGCAGAAATATTGCCTTTGAATTTGCCTACTGGTTCAATTAAAGGACGCGAAGGAGTTGGTATTTATTTTGCGCCAGGTTTAACAAAAAGCGAAGGTTTTTTTATTTCCGTTCTTAAAAAGAAAGACACCAATTCACTAAAAATTAAAAAGAACAAGCCGACAAGTAAAGCATTACTGAAAAATGAGTTAACTGGGTTAAAAGATTATGTTGATTTAGACGTATTGACTTGTGTAGAATTTAAAGGCGGAGTTGCGGGAATACACTCAGCACATTTTGAATTTACGCAGATTTTGCAATCGAAATTGTATTGCACAAAAATAGGTATGATTCTAGGAACCTTGTTGCCAAAGAAACTAGAACCCCATTATGAATTAGCATTCTCAACTCAACTGTTAGATTCAGTTCCAAGGATAGAATTAGATGAAAAAAAAGCTTTATTATTCTTAAAAGGTGAAACTTTTGAAATCGGAAATTTATCCAGAGGATATTATCTTGTGACTTACATGAATCAAGGTTTGGGTTGGATAAATCATTTAGGTAATAGATTTAATAATTTATATCCAAAAGAGTGGCGAATTAGAATGAAAATTGACTAAGTTTTAATTTCTGACTTCGTCTGGAATAAAACAAACAGGAATCGGTAACATTTTATGTTTATTGGCAGTATTCAATCTACGATAAATAGTCAAAACTTCTTGTTGCCTACTTGTTAATTCATTTTCATTTCCGTGAAAAAGCATAGCCCACTCAAGTTCTGGATAGGTTGCGCCAATTTGATCTTCATCTGTACGCTGATCTCCCCATAGACCATCCGTAGGAGCTGCATTTTGAATAGATTCTATAACCTTGAGCTCCTTTCCTAATTGAAAAATTTCAGTTTTTAGTAAGTCGGCAATCGGACTAATATCCACTCCGCCATCACCATACTTGGTGTAAAATCCTATTCCAAAATCTTCAATCTTATTACCTGTACCAGCTACCAAACAATTATTTCCTTGTGCAATAGCATATAACGTGGTCATGCGTAATCGTGAACGTGTGTTGGCCATCGCTAATGAATTGGACTTAGCCTCAATAGGAAGATGATTACTTAATATTTCAAATGTTTCTGTAAGATTTACTTCAACACTTTGAACATTAGAAAATCTTGACTTTAAATTTTCAATATGTTCCAATGCACGATTATATTCGCTTTCACTTTGCTTGATCGGTAAATTAACTAAGATTGTTTTCTTTCCTGTTTGAGCGCAGAGTGTTGATGTTACAGCGGAATCAATTCCACCAGAAATTCCAATAACAAATCCTGAAACTTTGGATTTTTCACAATAGTCATTTAGCCACTTTGAAATGTGTTTACCTAATCTAGAGTATTCCAATGATTGATTGTTTAAAACAGAATTGAAATTTTGAAAAGAAGCTGATTTTGATTGGCTTTGTTTGAAAAATAGCTTCTAGTACCGTTGTTAACCGTATAAAGACTTCTATTTTGTTCTTTCCTTTCTAAATGTAAAGGAGTTACACCATAAAAATAACCAACTTCAGCCACCAATGATGTAGTAGAAAGAAATTTCCATTCAGCACCTGCTGACAAGCCAACTGATCCTTTGTAGAAAAATTGGTCTGTTGGTGCAGTAAATCCATTATTTTCTTGAGCAGTTATAACGGGTAATTCAACACCATAATCATTTACACTATTTTTTATTAAAAATGAATTTCTTACACCAAATTTCCCAAAATATCTAAATGAACCTATATATTCGGTTCTAAACATCATCATCAATGGAATAGTAATATAAATTGACTTTTGGGTTCTTTCTTGAAGTTTGAACGTGCCAATTGCGTTTGAGGAATCCTTTAAACTTAAAATTTCAGACTCACTAAAGTCGTAGTAAACATCATTAGTTGGATCTGTATCATCTGGCAATGCTTTGTATCTGTTTCTATCAAAATCAAACTCTAAACCAGTTGAAAAACCTATTGTTGGAGAGTTTTTAAAGCTTTTATTAATAACCATACCGATTGAAAAACAAGATCCTAACCCACCAGATTCGATAAGCTTTGTTTTTCCAGGAACCAAGAAATTCATTCCTAAATTTGTTGTTAATCCAGCTTGAAGAAGTCGGCCAGAAGAATTGTTTCTCAATTTGCTTTCAAGGGTATTTATTTTGCTATTTAAACTATCTATGGTTTTTTGACAATTTTCTTGAGCAGTTACAATTGAACAAATAGTAAACGATAGACCTAAGATTAATAATTTTGATTTCATACTTTTTTGATTAGATGTAAACAAATGAAATGTTAACTTTGAACAAAGTTATAAAAATGATTCATTCAAGACGCTTGTTTTTAGCTATTGTATTAATAATTATTTGTTCAAGTTGTAAGAATGACCCGTTGGATGTTGATGCATCAGAAGTTAAAATTACATTTAATTATATTCATGCAGACTCAATGCTCTACCATGCAACCAATTCACGTAGAGTTTTACTAAATAGAAATTTTAAGCAAGAATTCCCAGATTTGTATTTGTTTACATTTGAGAAAGGACTCAAAATTAGAACAAGCGTTGATTCCAGTTATACGAATCAATTAGAGATGTTTTACAAAGATCCATTTATTACTGAATTAGAGAAAGAATTACAGATTAATTTCAAAGTGTTATCTACAGAAAAAGAGGAGATTAAAGAGGGTTTAAAACATTTGAAGTTTCACTTTCCTAAAATGATCACGCCAAGAAATATTGTTTTCTTTAATTCTTTATTTTCTTATAATACAATTGCCACAAATAAAGATATTGGAATTGGATTGGAATGGTATCTTGGTTCGGGTAATAATCTTATTAAAAAGACTTCAATTCAGGGTTTATTTGATTACATGAAACAAGGAATGGATCGTAAATTTATGACAAGAGATGTTATATATCAATGGGTGTATGCTCATATTCAATCACCAACTGATGCAAAATTCGCAGAAGATATGGTAAGTTGGGGGAAATTACTTTATTTCATTGAAGCGGCTCTTCCTGAGAAAGATAAGACCATTATTTTGAGATATTCACCTGAAAAACTTAAGTGGGCAGAAGAAAATGAAAAACGAATTTGGAAATATTTCGTTGAGCAGAAATTACTTTTCAAAAATGATGAACTACTTAAATTGGGTTATTTCAATGAAGCTCCATATACCAAAGGTTTACCGAAGGAAAGTCCGGATCGTTTAGGTCAATATATTGGGTGGAAAATGGTTAAAAAGTATATGGAACAAAACTCTGATCTGTCCCTGGAAAAATTAGTAAAAGTTCCGTTTGCTCAAATTATGCAAGCTTACAAAATTGATTAAAAAAATAGTTATGTCGAAAAAGTCTGAAATAAAAATTGAAGTAGAATTAAACGAAAACAATCTTCCCGTAGCCATGAAATGGTCGGCACAAGATGGTCAAATTGAAAATAATCCGGCAAGTGCGTTTCTTTTATCTATTTGGGATCCCAAGGAAAAAAATACTATGAAAATAGATTTATGGACCAAGGATATGACCATTGAAGAAATGAAACAATTTTTTCATCAAACGTTATTGACCCTTGCAGATACCTTTGAAAAATCTACAGGCGAGCATTTGATTTCAGAAGATTTACGAGATTATTGTTATCACTTTGCCGACAAGATGAATATTTTGCCTGAGTGAGTTAAAGAATAGCTCAAAATTCTCAAATATAAATGTTAGAATTTTGGAGATTTTGATTGAATTTGTTCAATTCGTTGTCTTGATTTACTCTTTTTTACATTTATTTGAAATCCAAGGCCAGCAGATAATATTAGTTCGTCCATTTTATGGGAACCAAAACTTGTTCCTCTCAAGGTTGAATTAACATAGGTTAAATCAGCAAAGAAGTGGAAATATTTCCAAACATAATAGGAAACACCACTTTTCACAGCAAACGATGGGGCAACGTGAGTTCTATTTCCAGTATAAAAACTTTGATTGTAAGTTGTAACTGTTGTTCCCATTTGCAGACCTGTATAGAATTTCAAATTTTGTTTTCCAAAATGTCTAAATGCACCAAAAAAAAGTCTGTTTTGAAATATGGGTTCAATCAAAGATTTGGAAGAATAACCAGCGTCAATAAATTGAATAACATCACCTCTAAAACTGTAGTTTTTATCTACAACGTATTCTAAAAAACCGGATAAATTAATTGAATTTGCACTATTCTGTAGCATTCTACTTGGGGAAATTGTCGCAGATGCTTTTATTAATCCAGGATTAAAATAGGATGTTAATTCATTTTTATTGGGATTTAACCCAGGGAATTCTTGTGAGAATAATTGAAGAGGTACTATAATTAGAATGACAAAAAAATTCTTTACCATATATCAGCTATTTTATAGTTTACCCCAACAGTAATTAATAGATGTCCCTCCAAACTTGCTCCCTTTTCTTCGATGAAATTGATAGAACTCGAGGTGGTAATCGGGTGAATATGATTACCTAAATGTATCATATATTGCGTAGTAAGAGAAAGATCCATTCTGGGGCTTAGTTGAAAATGACTTCCAACTCCAGCTTGAATAGCAGAACTCCATCTTTCCGAGAAATTAGTTTTGTTTAAATTTTCTGCCATGTACGAATAATCAAAACAATGACCTGCAAGTATATAGGGTTTCACTGCTTGTTTTTCTTTGAGGTA
>Ga0315905_10007198_pt1 | contig 11284 bp, 7 predicted proteins | sample LakEriMetagenome_5_FD_203522 | JGI IMG/M metagenome (GOLD analysis project Ga0315905, IMG submission 203522) | Freshwater fungal communities from buoy surface, Lake Erie, Ohio, United States - Buoy 4 MA121 | ecosystem: Environmental > Aquatic > Freshwater > Lake | place: USA: Lake Erie, Ohio...
CCCTGTTCCCTGTTCCCTGTTCCCTGTTCCCTGTTCCCTGTTCCCTGTTCCCTGTTCCCTGTTCCCTGTTCCCTGTTCCCTGTTCCCTGTTCCCTGTTCCCTAGTTGATTCTTTGCTGTAAAGCTTTTTGTGCTTCTTCTCTGTCGTCAAAGTGGATTTTCTCAGTTCCCAGAATTTGATAGTCTTCGTGACCTTTTCCAGCTAATAATACACCATCTCCGGGTTGAGCTTGGAGAATTGCCGTACGAATTGCGGTAGCGCGATCGCTGATAACTATTGGTTGTAATATATCAGGAATACCTGCCAATATGTCCTGTAATATCTTTTCTGGATCTTCTGTGCGGGGATTATCTGATGTCACCACAACTAAATCAGCCAATTCTGCCGCTATTTTCCCCATTTTTGGACGTTTAGTGCGATCTCTATCTCCACCACAACCAAACACACAAATCATTTTACCAGGAATAAAAGGCCGAGCAGCTTTGAGCAAATTTTCCAGACTATCGGGAGTATGGGCATAATCCACAATCACGCTAATATCCTGTTGTGGATTAAGTACCCGTTCCATGCGTCCAGGAACGCCGGGAAACTCAGGAATGGCATTTACTACCAAATCTAAATTTAACCCTAAATGGAGAGCCGCAGCGATGGCAGCCAAGAGATTTTCGAGATTATATTGACCAACTAAAGGGGAACTAAAAGCTGTATTTCCTTGAGGAGTATGTAAAATTCCACTGACACCATTGGGTTGATAATTTAAATCACTCATCCAAAAATTGGCGGTATTATTGTTAACGCTATAACTCCAAACCTGGTCGGATTTTGTGGACGTAATTAAGCGTTGACAGTAGGCATCATCGGCGTTAAGAATTGCTTTTCCTTGGAGATAGTCTGGACTAAATAGCAATGCTTTCGCGGCGAAGTAGTCTTCCATATCCCTATGATAGTCTAAATGGTCTTGAGTGAGATTAGTAAAGACTCCGACCTCAAAATCACAATTTAACACTCTACCCTGGGCTAAAGCGTGAGAACTAACTTCCATGACGACAGTTTCACAACCAGCATTAATAGCATTGGCTAATTGCTGTTGTAAATCCACAGCAAAGGGAGTAGTATTCACAGATGTTTGTTCAAAACCAGGCCAACGGGTGTAAAGAGTGCCAATTAAAGCCGTCGGTAAACTAGATTTTGTGAGAAAATACTCAATTAAGTGGGTAGTGGTCGTTTTCCCGTTTGTCCCTGTTACACCCACCATTTTGAGTTTTTGTCCGGGATAACCATAAAAAGCTGCGGCTATTTGAGCGCAGGTTTTAGTCATATTATCGCTACTAATGACTAGAGAATTTGGTGAAGGGGGAGTTTTAAGAATTGCTGCGGAGGAAACAATGGCCGCTACCGCACCAGCAGCTAAAGCACTTGGCCAAAACTCCCCACCATCTACTCTAGTTCCTGGCATTCCCAAAAACAAATCTCCGGTCGTACAAGCATGAGAATTTGTTTTCAGCCCCTGAATATCAATATCCGGTATATTTACAGGAGATCCAATTCCATCTACAGTCGCTAATAATTCCCGTAATTTCATCTGTACCAACCTCGCCACAAGCTTGTCTTGGGCTTATTTAAACATGATTTTGTAGTTTATGGGGAAATTTTATGATCAAGGTGTTTTCGTTTTACTTGATGCTTGACCAATTCTACCGCCAATTGGATTGCTGCTTTCATACTTGTTGCGTCAGCAATACCCTTTCCCGCAATATCAAAGGCTGTTCCGTGGTCTGGTGAAGTCCGTACATAAGGTAAACCAATGGTAGTATTTACAGCCCGATCAAAAGCCATTAATTTAACAGGAATTAAACCTTGGTCGTGATAAAGTGCTAAATAAGCATCAGCGGGATTTTTGACCTCACCATTTCCATACCAAGCCAGACCAGGTTTTACCCACATTGTATCTGGAGGTATTGGTCCTTCTAACTGATTTAGGGAGTTTTTGGCGCGGTGTTTTTGGCGTTGTGACTCCAACCAGGGAATTAACCAGTCTATTTCTTCCGTTCCCAATTGTCCCATTTCTCCACTGTGGGGATTTAAACCGGAGATCACAATTCTCCAATTTTTCAGCCCAAAATCATTTTCCAAACACTCTACCAGCAAATCTAGTTTTTTTGTTAATAATTCTGGCGTTAATGTATTGGGTACTTGACATAAGGGAATATGTGTGGTGGCAAGTAAAGTACGGAGTGTCCAACCGGTCAAGGGAGATTGTGCCACAAACAACATTCCAAACCGGTCTTTGGAGATATTAAAGCCAGCCCTAGCGGCTAAAAGTTCCGTTTGTCCCGGATAGTTGTATCCTGCGGCTTTCCAGGCTGATTTAGCGATAGGTCCTGTGACAATTCCATCAAATTCACCCGCCAAAGTTTGAGATATGGCATATTCCATATAAGCAAAACTCGCCGCACCACTGGCCGCATTACCCACACCTGTGATAATTTCACCAACAGTAGGTAGGTCAATAATAGACAAATCAGCGGGATTTGCCAAAATTAGATCATTATCAATATTTTTACTGATATTTTCATAAGTTATAGTTATTAAATTTTTGTTACCTACTACCGTCAGATCACAATTTTGGGTCACTTCTGGATCTGCTAAAGCCTTCAAAATTACTTCTGGTCCGATACCAGCCGGATCTCCTAGCGTTAATACCAACCGTGGGCGTTTATTTTCATTGGTCATGTTGGGTAATTGGTAATTGGTAATTGGTAATTGGTAATGGGTAATTGGTAATGGGTAATTGGTAATTGGTAATGGGTAATTGGTAATGGGTAATTGGTAATTGGTAATTGGTAATGGGTAATAACTCTACCTCCTCAACTGTTCCCTGTTCCCTGTTCCCTGTCCCCTGTCCCCTGTTCCCTGTTCCCTGTTCCCTGTCCCCTGTTCCCTGTCCCCTGTTCCCTGTTCCCTGTTCCCTGTTCCCAAATTGGTTTAGAATAATTAAAAAGGTCTAACTCAATAAATAGTTCTAATAGACTGAGTTGAACCGACACACAGGAAAGATAAATCTAATCATCCACAAAGGAGAATTGCAGCAAATGAGCGGTGAAATGTTAAATGCAGCTATATTACCTTTTAGTCTCATCTTCGTAGGTTGGGCTATCGGTGCTTTGTTACTGAAAATTCAAGGTGCGGAAGAATAAAGCCAATTCAAGATATTTGTGAGATTATGGTGCGTTCGCAACGCACCCTACAAAACAAAAAATGTCAATCTTGAGCTTTCATTTTCCAACCTGGTTTGACTACCTGACGACTACGTGCAATTACTAGGGCATCATCGGCGATATCTTCTGTCACCGTTGAACCTGCGGCGATGTAGACATCATTCCCGATAGTAATAGGTGCAACTAAAACACTATTAGAACCGGTTTTGGTGCGATCGCCAATAATTGTTCTATGCTTATTCACACCGTCATAATTAGCAGTAATTGTCCCCGCACCGACATTTACCTGAGTTCCGGCGGTCGTATCACCTAAATATGAGAGATGTGACACATTAGTGCGATCGCCCAATTGAGTGTTTTTCAACTCGACAAAATTACCAATTCTACAACCTACACCCACATGAGCATGACCGCGTAAATGGGCATAGGGACCAATGCGGGTATTATCCTGAATAATACTATCCGTGACTACAGAATATAGGACAGTGACATTTTCACCCAAGTCGCTATTTTCAATTAAACTTCCCGGACCAATACGACTACCAGACTTAATTACCGTCTTTCCACGCAAATGGGTTTGAGGTTCAATAATCACATCTGGCTGTAACTCCACAGTTTCATCAATAGTAATACTAGCCGGGTCAATTAACGTCACACCTGCTAACAACCATTTTGCGTGAATGCGTCTTTGGAAAATATCATTAGCTGCTGCTAATTGTAACCTATCATTAATTCCCAAAATTTCTTGGTAATCTTGAACATCAACCGCCATTACCTTACCCACCTGAGTTACAGCATCAGTGAGATAATATTCTTTTTGGGCATTATTAGCTTGTAAATGTGGTAAAATGTTAGCCAAATCTGGCCAACGAAAGCAATAAATACCAGCATTTACCCGGTTATTTTCTCTTTGATTAGGAGTACAATCTTTATCCTCAATTATTTTTTGGACAACACCTTCACTATCACGAAAAACCCTACCATAACCTTGAGGATTTGCCAATTGTGCAGTCAGAATAGTACAGGAATTATGATTTTCTTGGTGAGTTTGTAAGAGAGCTTTCAGAGTTTCAGTTCGCAACAAAGGGACATCACCATTTAAAATTAATAAATCCCCAGTATAATCTTGCAAATAGGGAAGTAATTGTTGGATAGCATGACCCGTACCTAATTGTACAGTTTGTTCCACAAACTCCACGCCATGAATTGAATCAATAGCCGTTTTTACTTCCTGAGACTGATAACCAACAATCACTAATTTGCGTGAAGGTGAAAGGGGTTCAGCACTTTCAATAACGCGTTCCACCAAAGATTTTCCACCCAAAGAATGTAAAACCTTAGGCAGATTAGATTTCATTCTTGTTCCTTTTCCTGCCGCGAGAATTGCTACAACAACCATAATTAGCTATCAGTAAATTTGCGATCAATGCCTTTTTGACTTGCTTCCTTCCAGGCGATATCATATCAGTTAATCATCTGTAGCGGGAGTCATAAGAAAATTTTAGATGATTAGAACCAAAGCAAAATATCTCTCCCTAAACCCTCCTTCCTTCGCGCTCTTCGCTCCTTCGTGGTTCATTTCTCCCCTGCTGACCATAAAATAAAAGACGCAGAAAACGGCTCTGTCGTGCCTCTGCGCCCGTAGCCAGAAAAAACCCTTAAACCATCTTACCAAGCCTGTACAGTAGGCTGTGCTTGAGGCTGGAACATAAACAGAGAATAAACCACATCACGGCGGATATTCACCATCATATCCAAGAACAACTCATAACCCTCGCTCTTGTACTCAATCAGCGGGTCCTTTTGTCCATAACCACGCAAGCCTACGGACTCACGCAAAGCATCCATTTGTTGCAGATGTTCCCGCCACAAAGTATCAATGCGTTGAAGAATAAAAAAGCGTTCCGCTTGGCGCATTAATCCTGGTTGAATTTGGTCAATTTGCGCTTCTTTGAGATCATAAGCAATTCGCGCTTGTTCATGGAGGAAAGCTTTAATTTCCAAAATTCCCATATCTTCCAACTGGCTAGACTGCATATCAGCCAACAGGTAAACAAACTCTTTTACCTTACTCACCAACTTCTCCAATTCCCATTCTTCCGAAGGTAAATCAGGGTTAATGTAATAATCAACGATGTCGTCCATGGTTTTTGCAGCGTATTTGATCACCTGTTCCTTCAAATCTTCGCCTTCCAAGACCCGACGACGTTCCGCATAAATAGCCCGACGTTGGTTATTCATCACCTCGTCATACTCAAATACCTGTTTACGGATATCGTAGTAATAGGTTTCTACTTTTTTCTGTGCGCCTTCTAAGCTGCGAGTCAACATACCCGATTCAATAGGCATATCTTCTTCGACTTGAAACGCATTCATCAATCCAGCAACGCGATCGCCTCCAAAGATACGTAATAGGTTATCCTCTAAACTGAGGAAAAATCTTGTAGTTCCGGGGTCGCCTTGTCTTCCCGCCCGTCCGCGTAGCTGGTTGTCAATCCGTCGTGATTCGTGGCGCTCTGTACCAATGACGTGCAAACCGCCTCGTTCTACCACTTGATCATGTTCGCGGCTGGTAAATTCCTCATATTCACGTTTAATCTCTTGGTAGGCCGCCCGCAATTTCTGAATCACCACATCATCCGTAGGGGCTTTTTCTGCCGCTACAGCCACTTTATCTTCTGCTTCCAACTCCGGTAAACTACGTTCGCCGTAAGCCTTTACAGCCGCCTCTACAGCCGCTTTTAAAAGCTGTTCTGTTTCCTTTGTTAATTGGGTGGGGAAAATTTCTGGAGAAGCCCGCCAAGTTTTCACCTTTTTCCCCGGGACAAAACCCTGTCCACCACCGCTACCACCTATAGGTAGTCCAGAAGCCCTCTGAATACCAAAACTATCATCATCTTCCGGTGTGACAATGCGGGGCATAAAATATTCCCGCAGTTTCAACCTGGCCATATACTCAGAGTTACCACCGAGAATGATATCTGTACCACGTCCCGCCATGTTAGTAGCGATAGTTACAGCCCCACTGCGTCCAGCTTGGGCGATAATTTCCGCTTCTCGTTCTACGTTTTCTGGTCTAGCGTTGAGTAACTCATGGGGAATTTCCATTTCTTTCAGGAGTCGGCTCAGGAGTTCAGATTTTTCGACGCTAGTTGTTCCCACTAACACAGGTCTACCATTTTCGTGCATTTCGGCACATTCTTTAGCGATCGCTCTCCATTTCCCTGATTCGGTTTTAAACACCATATCAGATAAATCTTCCCGTCTTCTGGGCTGATTTGTGGGAATAATTGTGACTTCTCGTTTATAAATCTTTTCAAATTCCACTTCTTCGGTTTTTGCAGTTCCCGTCATTCCCCCTAACTTGGGATACAGCAAAAACAGATTTTGATAGGTAATGGTCGCCAAAGTTTGGGTTTCTGGCTGAATTTCTACCCGTTCTTTCGCCTCAATTGCTTGGTGTAATCCATCACTCCATCGCCTACCGGGCAATACCCGCCCCGTAAATTCATCCACAATCACAACTTCATCATTGCGGACAATATAATTAACATCTTTGAGAAACAATTCCTTCGCTTTAATCGCATTAAAGATAAAATGCGCCCAAGGGTCTTCTGGGTCAAATAAATCTTTCACATCTAGTTGATTTTCCGCCTCAGCAAAACCCTCATCCGTCAAAAGAACATTACGATCCTTTTCGTTAACTTCGTAATGTTCATCTTTTTTGAGAGTGAAAGAAATTTCCGCAGCTTGTAAGTATTTTTCCGTAGGTCTTTCCACCTGACCAGAAATAATCAGAGGTGTCCGGGCTTCATCAATCAGGATTGAATCTACCTCGTCAATGACACAGAAATTAAATGGTCGTTGCACCACCTCGGACATAGAGGTAGCCATATTATCCCGCAGGTAATCAAAACCTATTTCACTATTCGTTACATAGGTAATGTCACAATCATAATTTTTTTTGCGTTCACTGGGGGTCATTGTAGACTGAATTAACCCCACACTCAAACCCAAGAACCGATGGACTTGACCCATCCATTCTGCATCCCGACGGGCTAGATAATCGTTAACGGTAATTACGTGAGCGCCCTTACCAGTCAAGGCATTTAAGTAACTTGGTAAAGTTGCTACCAAGGTTTTTCCCTCACCGGTTTTCATTTCAGCGATTTGCCCATTGTGAAGGATTATACCGCCTTGTAATTGAACATCAAAGTGGCGCAATCCCAAAACACGCCGACCTGATTCCCGAACCACAGCAAAGGCTTCTGGCAAAATATCATCTAGGGTTTCACCTTTGGACAGTCGTTGTTTAAACTCGACGGTTTTAGCCTTTAACTGTTCATCAGAAAGCGGTTTAATATCTTCCTCTAAGAGGTTAATTTCTGTAATGTCAGGTTGGTATTTTTTAAGTTTACGAGCGTTGGGATCGCCCAACAAAAGTTTTAGCATGGCAGTTTATAGAATTAAATCAGAAAGGATGGAGATTGAAGCTTTGGCTATATGATTATAGACGTTTAATCTAACCCAGCCGCTTTGCTTATGGATGGGTGGAAAATGAGAATTTACTCAAAAACCGAATTAAAAAACTGATCACTTATATACAATGAGTGGTTTTAATTATTATTTTAATATTGAAACCGCCTAATCGTCACATTTTGCCGTGAGAAATTATGTTTCGCACAAAGGCACAAAGTTAAGGGTTTACAGGATTTGCACCGTGGGCGCTGGTGGCGAATCCGAATATGCAGCCCATAGCCACACTTGAGCCAAAAATCACTAACATCACGATGAGTAGTTGACGTTTTAGTCGCTGGTGGGATTTACTTTTAACTAAATTTGGCATAAAGTTGAAAATAGCAATGTTTATTTTTTGTTACCAGCGTGTAGAAGAAAATTTCCCAAAATAAGAATTGCCTATGATAGAGAAAAATTCAGAGTTATCTAACTTTCTACCGGCAAGAAAATCGTCAACACTTCGCCATTTTGAGGACGTTGACGGACAATCAACTTGCCACCAATTGCTTGAAATAAATGCTTAGTTGCAGCCATATTTAAAGTAATTACGCCTGTTTCTGGTTGGAACATTAATAATTGACCTAAAGATTTACGAATTGGTGGTGTTGTCATGGAGCTTTGGGAATCTTGACAATTAAACTGAGGTGACAATTGTAATTTTAGTTGATCACCAGCGGTCATTACTTGGACTTGAATACAACTACCGGGGGGTAAACTGCGGGTAAAATTCTCCATTAAACCTGTGAGTACCCGGTCTAGCATAGCAGGATTACTCACCACCGTTGGCAGTTGTTTAGGTAAGACCACATTTAAAGTTAAATTACGGCGAGTTGCTGCTTGTTGCCAACGGGGAATACTTTGCTTTAATACTTGATCTAAACACATCGGTGTGAGTTGACCATGGACGGACTGGGAAAATTTTGAGACTAAGGGTTGTTGGGATAAGTTTTCTAATTCGGCTGCCTTAAATAATAACTCCATCCGGTCAATTTGATCAGTACATTCATGATCAATAACTTCCAGACGACTGATAACATTGACAGGTAAATCCTGGTGTTTTAATAGCAACCGTGTCATCATGCGAATTGTTGTTAAAGGAGTGCGGACTTCATGGGCAAAAGCTTGTAGTAATTCTACATCAGGACGAGATGGATGTTTTGGCGGTGGAGTAGGTGAAGGAATAGATGATAAAGTATGGGTAACTTGTGGATTACTTTCTGGGATAGTTAATTCCTGAAGTAATAATTTACTAAATTGCATGATAGTTTGATAGTCTGGGGCAACTAAAGGATAGTTTTGGACTTTAGTATCTAAATCAGCAAACAATTCTGGATTAGTTAAAACTACCCTAGAGCCTAAAGATTGCCAAGCTTGTTGTACTATTTCTGGTGCAAAGGAAAATAAAAACTCTTTCTCACCATTTTCAAGTTCAGACAAAACCAGCACTAATCTAAATTCATCTGTGAAGACTAAACAAAACTGCTCTGCTGCCAGAGGATCAGCCGGTAATAAAGGTAAAATAGATTCTTGAAAAGTAGGAGTTTCAGGAGAAATAGTTTCTATATTATTAATATTATTAATGTTATTAATGTTATTTACATTCTGGAGGATTTCTGAGGGGATAATAAACGGCATCAAAGCCAAAGGGTTAAAAGGTTTTGCGGTAAAAGTTATTGTTTGTAAATGTTGTGTTAGTTCTGGGTGACTAAATAAGGGAGCAGGTGCGGCTAACACCAAACCTGGGTTAGTATGGGGTAAAGTCGTAGCCAGGGACCGGAAAAAACCCAACAGCAGGTTTTCCGTGGCCGCGAGACTAACACGCCATTGATGTTCAGCCTTAGCAGTGGAACAGTCAGCCACAGGAGACTGACTTGCGGATAAAACTTCCTTGAGACTTGGCAAAATCCATTTATACACAGGTTTTTGTCCCTTGATTGCAAAATTGCTACAGTAGCTAACGGTGGCTAGGGAGATATTTACACCTTATAATCATGGGATTATAGACCTTGCTGTGAAGAAGTCAAAGTCGTACAACCGAACAATTGAGGTGCAATTTCCTCAATTTTTGACTTTTTTAGCGTCAAGTCTCAGGTAACAGAGTCCAACTTGCTATTATAGCAGTTCCTGGTATTATGAAGTACAGATATTAATAATAAAAATCTTGTGGTGCGGGCATCTTGCCCGCATCAGGTGTACCTCACTCAAGCTGAACTTGCTGCATGAATCCGTTATTAATTAAAAATACCTGGCGACTAGAGACCGCCAGGCTAACGTTAATAAGTGGCTTGTTGGATGAGAGTATCTAACTCCTGCTGCATTTTGCTTCTGACTAACTCATAACATTCATTAACATAGGCGCGATCGCTTGCGGCTTGTTTCCCATAGCGTGGGAACACAATCGGGGGACAAACCCTAGTATAGATAGATATGGGTAAGGGAATATTAGGTAACGGACCAAAAGCTAGTCCCCAAGGTAATCCTAGATAAATAGGAAAAACCAAAGGGTCAACTCCAAATATCCAAGGCATCCCCATGTTATGGAATTTCTGCATGATCTGATATATATCAGCTAGAACAATCAGGGTATCATGTGAACCCCAGGAAATCGCCGGAACAATCGGCACATTTTCCCGCAGTGCTAACTTGATAAATCCCTGTCGTTGAGCAAAGTAAATTTTATCTCGCATTGCATGGGGGCGAAAGACATCCTCAGCACCACCAGGATAGACTAAGACACTAGCCCCAGCCCGCAAAGCCGCGTAAGCCATTTTGGGATGCGCTCTGACTGCACCGGCTTTCATCGCCATTTCTGCTGCTGGAGGGAAGACATCCCAAACCTTGGGGTGCATTAACCCATAAATCTGGCGTTGTACACCAAAGCGACGATACCAATCATATAACATCATTGATGTATCTGGAGATGCTAGTCCGCCATTATGAGAACCGACAACGAGAATTTTTCCATCGGGGACATTTTCCCAGCCACTGGTTCGGACTCGAAAGTAGAAGTTATATAACAAGCCCAATATGGGCATCATAGATTCGATGAACTTTGGATCTCGTTGATCCAAAGACCACCCTGTATTAGTGTTTTGAAGATGTTGCAGTTTTAACATCAGGGAATTTTTCGGGATTTACACGGATGAAATAATCCGTTATTTTGCAGTTTTATCTAGCCTAACGTAAGCTTTCCAATATTTCCCGTACTCCGAACTAGACAACTAACGCAGTTAACCAAGGTCAAACAGTGTCAATTGCTTATAATTCGCTCTCTGATTGACCTGACTCGTAAAATTACTGGTTGAGTCGAGGCAGTTTAGCTAGTTAAATATTTGCGAACTAATACTAACTAATGCTATACTTTTCTTATGGCATACATACCACTTAGAAAAGCGGTCGAATTTCTGGGATTGCATCCAAACACCTTGAGGGTGCGATTCGTTTTTTCCTGTAGAATGCACGGACTTAGGAAATACTCTAAAAAAATCAAAGAAGATTTATCTGAAATTGAGTCCTGCACAGAAAAGGAAAATTAAATATTGGTTTGG
>Ga0315905_10007200_pt1 | contig 11282 bp, 10 predicted proteins | sample LakEriMetagenome_5_FD_203522 | JGI IMG/M metagenome (GOLD analysis project Ga0315905, IMG submission 203522) | Freshwater fungal communities from buoy surface, Lake Erie, Ohio, United States - Buoy 4 MA121 | ecosystem: Environmental > Aquatic > Freshwater > Lake | place: USA: Lake Erie, Ohio...
GAGCCTGCGGTGGAGTCGGCGCGGTTGCGGTTGTTGTTGCGGGTGGGGGGGACGCTGGGGTTGCAGGGGGAGATGAGGGAGGGGCTTTGTGTGGGGTTAGGGGTGAGGGTGGAGCGGCGGCGGGTGATGTACCGAGTGAGGACGGCGTGAGTGGGGAGATGAATGTGAAGATGAACCTGAAGACGAGACGAGCATGCATTTAGTGATTCAGTTGCCAGGGTTTCCGCTGCAGGCGTTGCGTCGGTGGCGTGAGGATCCACCGGATTTGCCGTTGGCGGTGACGGATCCTGTGGGGCACCGGCATCCTGTGCTGGCGGTGAATGGGGCGGCGTGGCGTGCGGGGGTGAGGCCTGGGCAGGGGGCGGTGCAGGCGTTGGCGCGGTGCAGTGGGGTGGTGTTATTGTCGCGGGATGTGAGGCAGGAGAAGTCTGCGATGCAGGCGTTGCTGCAGGCAGGGGCGATGTTTTCGCCGGAGGTGGAGGCGACTTCGGCGGGGGTGGTGACGGTTGGGTTGGGGAGGTCGCGGGAGCGGGATTGGGAGGTGTTGGGGGCGCGTGCGGTGGAGGCGATGCGTGCGTGTCTGCTGGAGGCGCGGGTGGGGGTGGGGCCGAATCCTGATTTGGCGTTGCTGGCGTCGCGGCGGGGGCGGCCGGTGCTGGTGGTGACGGAGCCGTCGGCGTTTCTGCGGCGGATTGCGTTGCGGGATCTGGGGCCACCGAGTGGGTTGCTAGCGGTGCTGGAGGGGTGGGGAGTGCGGACGGCTGGGCAGTTGACGGCGTTGCCGTATGCGGAGACGGCGGATCGGCTGGGGCCTGAGGCGGCGAGGTTGTGGGAGTTGGCGGCTGGGCGTGTGGAGCGGCCGTTGCGGTGTGAGGTTGGGGAGGTGGAGTACCGTGAGGGGATGGATTTTGAGCATCCGGTGGAGACGCTGGAACCGCTGTTGTTTGTGCTGAGGCGGTTTCTGGATCAACTGACGCTGCGGCTGCGGGGGACGTGGCGGGTGGCTGGGGTGATGCGGTTGACGATACTGGTGGAGGGGGGGGATCCGGTGGAGCGGACGTTCACGGTGCCGTCGCCGTCGGCGGATGCAGGGTTGTTGTTTCGGATTCTGCACACGCATCTGGAGACGTTGCGGTTGGAGCGTGGGCCGAGCGGGGTGGTGCTGGAGTTGTTTCCTGGGGTGGCGGAGGCGACGCAGTTTCAGTTATTTGAGAGTGCGTTGCGGGATCCGAATCGGTTTGGGGAGACGATGGCGCGGTTGCTGGCGTTGACTGGGGAGGGACGGGCGGGGGTGGCGGTGGTGGAGGACAGCCATCGGCCGGACCGGTGGCGCATGGAGGCTCCGGCGTTTCAGCGGGTGGTGGGGGTGCGGGAGGCGGAGCGGGACATGACGAGCGGGTTGCCGCTGCATCGGTTTCGGCCGCCGATGCCGGTGCGTGTGGTGGTGGAGGGGTGGCGGCCGGTGCGTGTGGAGAGTGCGGCGGTGCGAGGGAGGGTGGTGGAGAGCCGGGGGCCGTGGCGTTTGTCAGGGCAGTGGTGGGAGGCTGGGGGAGGGTGGCGTTGTGAGGAGTGGGAGGTGGCGATGGTGGATGGGAGTTTGTGGCGACTGAGGCGTGAGGAGGGGGAGTGGTATGTGGATGGGTGCATGGAGTCGGCGGTGGTGCGTTCGGGGGAAGGGATGTGGGCATGAAGGCGGAGCTGCACATGCGGAGCGCGTTCAGTTTTCTGCGTGGGGCATCGACGCCGGAGGCTCTGGTGGCGCGTGCTGGGGAGTTAGGGTTGGGGGTGGTGGGGTTGACGGATCGGGATGGGGTGTATGGGGCTCCGCGGTTTTTGAAGGCGGCGAAGGCAGCGGGGATTCGGGCGGTGACTGGGGCGGAGTTGACGATGGAGGATGGGGTGGTGTTGCCGGTGCTGGTGGAGAGCCTGACGGGGTACCGGCATTTGTGCCGATTGATTACGAAGGCGAAGTTGCGGGGGACGAAGGCGGAGGCACCGGTGCGGTGGGATGATCTGCCGGAGTTTGCGGAGGGGTTAGTGGTGCTGACGGGGGACGAGGAGGGGCCGGTGCGGCGGGCGCTGGCGCGTGGTGATCCGGGGGGGGCGCGGGTGGCGGCGGAGCGGTTGGTGCGGGTATTCGGGGAGGTGGGAGTTTATGTGGAGGTGCAGCGTCAGTTGCGGCGAGGGGAGGAGGTGTGGGAGCGATCGTTGCGGGATCTGGCGGTGGCGTTGCGGTTGCCGTTGATGGCATCGAGCGGGGTATCACATGCGGTGCGGGAGGACCGGGCGGTGATGGATGTGTTCAGCTGTGCGCGGCATCACACGTCTTTGGATGGGGCTGGGCGGCTGCTGGCGGCGAATGAGGAGCGGTGTTTGAGGTCGCCGTCGGCGATGCGGGCCTTGTTTGGGGATATGCCGGAGGCGCTGGCTGGGACGGAGCGGCTGGCGGAGCGATTGGAGTTTTCGCTGGAGGATCCCGGGTATGAGTTTCCGGCGTATCCGGTGCCTGCTGGGGAGACGGCGGAGAGTTTTCTGAGGAAGGTGACGATGGCGGGGGCGCGGTCGCGTTATGGGCATCTGGGGCGGGCGCATCACCGGCAGCTTGAGCATGAGTTAGGAGTGATCGGGCGGCTTGGGTTCAGCGGGTATTTTCTGCTGGTGTGGGACATTGTGAATTTCTGCACGGCGGCGAACATACTGGTGCAGGGGCGAGGGAGTGCGGCGAACAGTGTGGTGTGTTATGCGCTGGGGATTACGGCGTGTGATCCGGTGGCGTGCCGGTTGTTGTTCGAGCGGTTTCTGAGTGAGGGGAGGACATCGTGGCCGGACATTGATCTGGATCTGCCGTCGGGGGAGAGGAGGGAGCGGGTGATTCAGGAAGTGTACCGGAGGTGGGGGCCGGACGGGGCGGCGATGACGGCGAATGTGATCACGTATCGTGGGCGGAGTGCGATGCGGGAGATTGGGAAGGCGCTGGGGTTTCCGCTGGATGTGCTGGACCGGTTCAGCCGGTTGTTCGGGGGAGGGGATTTTCCGCACACGCTGGAGTTGCGGGAGCAGATACTGAAGGCAGGGTTGCCGGCGGAGCATCCGCGGCTAGGGGCGGCGGTGGAGTTGTATGGGAGGATGCGTGGGTTGCCGCGGCATCTTGGGCAGCACAGTGGGGGGATGATTATCTGTGAGGGGAAGCTGAGCGGGGTGGTGCCGCTGGAGCGTGCGGGGATGGAGGGTCGGGTGGTGGCGCAGTGGGACAAGGATGACTGTGCGGATCTGGGGTTGGTCAAAGTGGATCTGCTGGGGTTGGGGATGATGGCGGTGCTGCAGGACACGCTGGAGATGTGTCAGGATCGGGGGGTGCCGGTGGATCTGGCGTCGATTCCGAAGGATGATGGGGCGACGTATGAGATGATGCAGCGGGCGGACACGGTGGGGGTGTTTCAGATTGAGAGTCGGGCGCAGATGGCGACGCTGCCGCGGATGAGGCCGGAGTGTTTTTACGATGTGGTGGTGGAGGTGGCGATCATCCGGCCTGGGCCGATTCAGGGGGAGATGCTGCATCCGTATCTGGAGAGGCGGCAGGGGCGGGCAGCGGTGGAGTATTTTGACGAGCGGTTGAAGCCGGTGCTGGAGCGGACGCTGGGGGTGCCGTTGTTTCAGGAGCAGTTGCTGCAGATTGCGATGGTGATGGCGAATTTCAGTGCGGCGGAGGCTGAGGAATTGAGGCGTGCGCTGAGTTTCAACCGGTCGCCGGAGCGGATGGCGGTGGTTTGTGAGAAGCTGCGTGCGGGGATGGCGGCGAATGGGACGGAAGCTGAGGTGATTGAGCAGGTGGCGAAGGCGGTGCAGTCGTTTGCGGTGTATGGTTTTCCGGAGAGTCACGCGATCAGTTTTGCGTTACTGGCGTATGCGAGTTGCTGGTTGAAGGTGCATCGTGCGGCGGAGTTTTACTGTGGGTTGCTGAACAATCAGCCGATGGGGTTTTATGCGCCGGCGACGCTGGTACAGGATGCGCGGCGGCATGGGGTGAGGGTGAGGCCGGTGTGTGTGCAGTCGAGCGGGTGGCGGTGTGGTGTGGAGGAGGATGGGAGTGTGAGGATGGGGTATTGTCTGCTGCGTGGGATGACGCGGGAGGAGGGGGAGCGGCTGGAAGTGGAGAGAGGGAGGGGGGAGTTTGAGTCGCTGGCGGATTTTCAGGTGAGGAGCGGGTTGGGTCGCGGGCGGTTGAGGATTCTGGCGGCGGCTGGGGCGCTGGCTGGGTTGAGTCGGCACCGGCGGGAGGCGCAGTGGCGGGTGGAGGTGCCGCGGGATCCTGACGATTTATTTGCGTGGGCGGAGACGCGTGAGGAAGGGCCGCTGGAGATGATGACGGCTGGGGAGCGGCTGGGGGCGGACTATGAGACGACGGGGCTGACGCTGGGGCCGCATCCGATGAAGCTGCTGAGGCCGGGGCTGGCTGGGGTGACGGTGGCGGCGGAGCTGGCGGGGGTGCCTGCGCATCAGCGGGTGAGGGCGGCGGGGATGGTGATCTGCCGGCAGCGGCCGGGGACGGCGAAGGGGATTGTGTTCATCAGTCTTGAGGATGAGACTGGGACGGTGAATGCGGTGGTGTATCCTGACGTGTATGAGAAGAATCGGCTAGTGATTGCGGAGGAGCGGTTTCTGGAGATTGAGGGGGCCGTGCAGACGGCGGACGGGGTGACGCATCTGCGGGCATGGAAGGTGCGGGCGTTGCGGACGCCGCTGGCTGGGGTGCTGCCGGAGTCGCACGATTTCCGGTGAGGGGGATCGTTGGGTGTTTATTTGCCGGTACGGTCCTGCTGGAGGATGGTGAGGATGGCTTTCTGGGCGTGGAGGCGGTTTTCTGCTTCCGAGAAGATGGTATCGGCGTGGGCCTCGAGGACTTCGGCGGTGATTTCCTTTTCGCGGTAGGCGGGGAGGCAGTGCATGACGAGGGCGTCCTTGCGGGCGCGGGCGACGAGGGCGGAGTTGATCTGGTAGGCCTGGAGGTCGGCGATGCGTTTAGCGGCTTCATCTTCCTGGCCCATGCTGACCCAGACGTCGGTGTAGAGGACGTCGGCGTTTTTGACGGCTTTGATGGGGTTGGGTTCGACGGAGACGTTGCCGCTTTTGAATTTGCGGAGGAATTTGGGGGGAGGCTGGTAGCCTTCGGGGGCGCTGATGACGAACTGGAAGCCGAGTTTTTCTGCGGCCCACATCCATGAGCGTGCGACGTTGTTATCGCCGTCGCCGAGGAAGACGACCTTGCGGCCTTCGAGGGCGCCGCGGCGTTCGATGAGCGTCTGGATGTCTGCGAGGATCTGGCAGGGGTGTTCTGCGTCGGTGAGGGCGTTGATGGTGGGGATGCCGGAGAGGTCGGCGAATTCCTCGACATCGGACTGGGCGAAAGTGCGGATGACTGCGCCGTGGACCATGCGGCCGAGGACGCGGGCGGTGTCGCGGAGAGGTTCGCCGCGACCGAGCTGGGTATCGCGTGGGCTGAGGTAGAGGACGCGGCCGCCGAGTTCCTGGATACCGACTTCGAAGCTGACGCGGGTGCGGGTGGAGGCTTTGGTGAAGATCATGGCCCATGACTGACCTTCGAGCGGGCGGAAGGAGAGATTGGCGCGGTCGCGTTTGAGCTGGAGCGCGAGTTCGAGAACGCGGCGCATGTCCCGCGCGGAGGCGGACTGCAGAGACAGAAGGTGCTTCATGGCAAGAGAAGCGGCTTGCCGTAGCATGAGTGGGGCGGAGTGCAAAGGGGAGAAATGCGGGTGCGGGAGGGGGTGGAAGAAGGGGCGAATTCGCGCTCCCGCGGGGCGGAGGATGTGCTTGGGTGGGGGTGGGCAATCAGATTTGTCCGAACAACCCCCTGCTGAAATGGATCCTATCACTTCGATTCTGGTGTTTCTTGCTGCTGCGATTGTGGTTTTTGCGGTGCTCGGTCTGAGGATTGTGAGGCATTCCGAGACGATGGTGATCGAGCGGCTGGGGAGGTATCACAGGACGCTGAACAGCGGGGTGAATGTGATCTGGCCGATTGTGGACCGGCCGCGTGCGATCACGTGGCGGTATACGGAGAATGCGCAGAAGGGCGGGATTCTGTATATCAACCGGACGCTGAGCCGGATTGATCTGCGGGAGGCGGTGTATGATTTTCCGCGGCAGAGTGTGATCACGCGGGACAACGTGTCGATTCTGATCAATGCGCTGGTGTATTTTCAGATTACGGATGCGATGAGGAGCGTGTATGAGATCAACAATCTGCCGGATGCGATTGAGAAGCTGACGCAGACGACCTTGCGGAACATCATCGGGGAGCTGGATCTGGACGAGTGTCTGGTGAGTCGGGATACGGTGAACAAGAAGCTGGGAGCGATTCTGGACGAGGCGACGAACAAGTGGGGAGTGAAGGTGAACCGTGTGGAGTTGCAGGACATCACGCCGCCGCTGGATGTGCAGCAGGCGATGGAGAAGCAGATGCGAGCGGAGCGGGACCGGAGGGCGCAGATTCTATCGGCGGAGGGATCTAAGGGGGCGGCGGTGCTGGAGGCGGAGGGGATCCGTGAGGCGGCGGTGAATACGGCTGAGGGTGAGCGGCAGGCGGCGATTCTGCGGGCGGACGGGGAGGCGAAGGCGATGGAGCGGATGGCGCAGGCGCAGGCTCAGGCGATCCGGGAGGTGACGGAGGCTCTGGCGGGGAGCAAGACGGATCCGGCGGCGTATCTGATTGCGCGGCAGTATGTGGAGACCTTGAGGGACATCACGAGCGGGAAGGACAACAAGGTGGTGTACCTGCCGTATGAGGCGACTGGGGTGTTAGGGGCGCTGGGGGGGATCAAGGGGATTTTCAGTGAGGGGAATGGCGGGACGGGCGGGAAGTGAGGGGGTGGAGGGGTGATCAGTTGGCAGGATGCGGGGTGATGCGGAAGTTGCGCATCATGCCCATGTCTTCGTGTTCGAGGATGTGGCAGTGGTAGAGGTAGAGTCCTGGGAGTGAGGAGAAGCGGATCTGGACGCGGACTTTTTCGCTGGGGAGGACGAGGACGGTGTCCTGCCAGCCGGCGTCGTGGATGCCGTCGCGGAGGGCGTTGGGGCCGCCGCCGGAGCGGGAGACGATGCGGAACTGGGTGCCGTGGATGTGCATGGGATGAGCCATGGCCATGCCCATGGGGTTTTCCTGATTTTCGAATTCCCAGAGTTGGGTGGAGCCGGCGGTGACGGATTCGGCGTCGGAGACGGCCTGCATGTCGAAGACCTCGCCGTCGATCATCCATGCCATCTGCATGAAGTAGAGCGGGATTAGGCGGACGGGGGCGGCTGGGTCGGGTTTGAAGGAATCGGAGGAGAGTGAGTCGGGGAGAGGGAAGCCGGGGCCTTTGGTGTCGGAGATGTTGAGGGTGGCGATGGTTAGGGGTGCGCCTTGAGGTGCGGGGGAGGAATCGGCCATCATGCCGACCATGCCGACGTCATCGGAAGGGAATTCGAGGCTGACGAGTTTGAGTTGTGAGGGGCCCTGCCATGCGGAGAGATCGAGGAGGAGTTCGGCGCGCTGGCCTGGGGCGAGCGTGAGGGATTTGAGGGAGAGCGGTTTGGGGAGGAGGCCTCCGTCGGTGGCGATGAGGGTGAGGGGGGGAGCCGTCGCGCCATGCGAGTTTGGTGATGCGGGCATTGGATCCGTTGAGGAGGCGTATGCGGTAGGCGCGGCGGTCGACGGAGAGGGAGAAGTCGGGGATGCCGCTGACGAGGATGCGGTCGCCGAGCCATCCGTTCATGGTTTCCATCATGGCGCGCATGCCGCCTCGGCCCATGCCGCGGCCGCGGCCGGGGCCGGGGCCGGGGCCGGGGCCGTTCGGGGTGGTGCCCTGGGAGGCGTCGCCGGCGTAGAGGAATTGGTTGTCTTTGGAGATGCGGCGGTCCTGGATGACCCAGAGGAGATCATGCGGGCCTGAGGGCAGGGCGAGTTTTTCTTCTTCTTCGTCGGCGACGATGACGAGCCCGGCGAGGCCTTTGTAGACCTGGGGGGCGGTGCGCATGTGAGGGTGGGGGTGGTACCAATAGGTTCCGGCGCGGTTGATGACGGTGAAGTTGCTGACGAATTCCTGGTTCTGGCCGATGGCGAAGCGCGGGTGGCCGTCGGCATTTTCGGGGATATCGAGACCGTGCCAGTGGATGATGGAAGGTTCGCCGAGGTTATTGCGGAAGCGGATGCGGACGTGCTGGCCGCTGCGGAGGCGGAGGACTGGGCCGAGGTAGGAATTGGGGAGGGATTGGAGGGAAGAGGCGGGCCCTTTGATGACCTTGCCGGTGAAGCGCCAGACCTTGGTAGGGTTGCCGGGGAGGATGGGGATTTCGGCAGGTGCAGCGGTGAGTTCGAGTTCGACGTCGGGTTCGCGGTCCGGTTCGGTGGGAGTGGCGGCGAAGGCGCGGGAGGCCATGCCGGAGAGCGGCAGGAGGGAGAGGAAGCGGCGGCGGTTGGTCATGGGGGAAAGGCGGAGGGTGGGTCAGGAGACGGTGGGTTGGCCGATGCGGAGGAGGGTGCCGTCGGGGTCGACGATGGCGAATTCGAGCATGCCCCATGGTTTGGGGGAGAGAGGATCGATGCGGGGGATGCCGTGGGAGGGGAGGGTGGCGGCGGAGAAGTCGGAGAAGAGGAGGGTGACGTCGGGGACGCGGAGGTAGCACATGGCTGAGGAGGCCTCCGGGATGAGGTTAGGGTGGTGATGGAAGTGGAGTTCGAGGGAGCCGCGGGTGAGGATGGCGTATTGGCCGTGCGGGTGGATGGCGCCGGAGAAGCCGAGTCGCTGGTAGAAGGCGAGGGTGAGGGGGAGTGAGCGGCTGGGGAAGATGGGGATGGCTAGGCCGGCGGAAAACATGGGGGAGATCAGTGGTGGGAGGGTTTGCGCTGGTGGATGCCGAGGGAGTTGCCGTCTGGGTCGGAGACGAAGGCCATGTGGCAGACTGGGGTTTCGATGGGGCCGAACTGGAAGGGGATGTTGGCGGCCTGGAGGGAGGCGATGGCGGCGGGGAAGTCGTCGACTTCGAGGGCGACGGAGCAGCCGATGGGGCTGGGCTGGAGGCCTGGGGCGATGGCGATGGCGAGGGTGGCGGGGCCGATTTCGTATTCGACCCAGTGTGCGCCGTCGGACTGGTGGTCCATGTTGAGGGTGAGGCCGAGGATGCCCTCGTAGAAGGCGCGGGCGCAGGTCATGTCGGTGACTGGGTAGCAGGAGAAGGCGATGTCGAGGACTTTCATGGCGGGTGCTTTTTAGGTGTTAGGGTTGAATGGTGGTTGGGTTGGAGAGGGGGCAACCCCTACGGGGTGAGTTGATGTTGGTACGTTAACCCCGGGTATCGCTTTGCGCCACCCGGGGCTATTCATCGGTCGTCCCTACGGGACGGGGTCTGCTGGGTGGAGAGGAGGGCGTGAGTGCGTGTGAGGAAACGAAAGCGGGCCGGATGATGAATCCGGCCCGCCGTGAGGAAGGAGAGTTAGGAGCGGCTGGTGATCAGCGTGCTTTGATGATGCCGTGCATGAGACGCCAGTGGCCAGGGAACGTGCAGAGGTACGGGTAGTCGCCGGGTTTTTCCGGGGTGAATTTGATGATGGCTTTGCCGGCTGGGTCGAGGAGCTTGCTCTTGGCGAGGACGTCCGGGACGTCCGGGATGTAGGAGCGGGCGAGACCGTCCGGGGCGGCCATCATTTTATCGGCTTCAGCGCCGATGCGGTCGTAGGAGCCTGGGGAGGTGACGATGAGGTTGTGCTGGAGCTGGTCGGGGTTTTCGTAGACGATGGCGACTGGCTGACCGGCTTTGACGGAGAACTCTTTAATGTCGTACTGGAGAGTACCGATGGTGGATTTGACCCGGATGATCTGGTGGGTTTTGGCGAGTTCCTCTTCGGTTTCTGCGATAGCGGCGCCGGCCTTGGCTCCGGTGAGGGCGGTTTTGATGGCGCGGGAGAGGGCGGATGGTTTGGCGTCGGCGAGAGTGGCGACGCGTTTGAGGGCGTCGGCTGGGGTGAAGGCGTTCAGGTTCTGAGCGACCAGAGAGTTGACGTCTTCGAGGCCTGCGATGGCTGCGCCGCCTTTGGAGGGGCCGAGTTTGACGAGACTGATGTCGTCCCACCATGCTTTACCGGTGGCGTGGCCCCAGCCTGCGTAGAGACAGTTGATGGAGAGTTCGCGCTGACGGCCGGAGGAGAAGCGGATTTCGACCTGGGTCCAGTCGTTAGTGCCCTTGAGCTTTCTGGAGGTGGGTTGCCTGCCGTTGAGCATGTGGAGTTCGAGCATGGCGCCCTGGCCGCCCTTGAGTTTGAAGTCCTCGGTTTTGACCCAGCCTGTGAGGAGGTAGTCGCAGTTCTGGTCGAGATCGAGGTCGAAGTGGAAGCTAGAGTCTGCGCCGTTGGCGGAGTTGATGAGGATGCATTTGCCGCCGTTGCGGCCGCCATCGACGACCTCGTGGGTAGCGGAACCGGAGTAGGTGCGGACTTGCCAGCCGGTGGGGAGCTTGCCGTCGACGGATTCGAAGGAACCATTGTTGATGAGGTTCTTGGGGGCTTCGACGGGTTTGACTTCTTCCTTGGGGGCGTCGGCGGAGGGTTCGTCCTTGAGGGCGGCGGCGAGGAAGCCTTCGGCGTGATGGGTTGCGGCGAGGGCGCGGCCGTAGGGGATCCAGCGGTCCTCCATGTTCGTCTTATCGGCCTTCATGGCGTAGATGGCCGCGCCTGCGGGAGCGGAAGGCGGGAGCGAGCAGAGCTCGAGGAGCGCGCCGAGACGGACGAGAGGTTCCTTGTCAGCGAGAAGCTGGTTTTCGAGGATGGCGGCGACGGTGGCTTCGTCGCGAGGGAGCACCTTGAGGGCGGCGCGGCGGACGCCCTGAGCCGGATGTTTGAGGGAAGCGAGGACCGCGCGCTGGACGGCGGGATTGGTGGGTTGGACAGCGCCGAGACCGTGGAGTGACCAGAGCGCGTGGAGAGCTCCTCCGTTGATGCCGATGGCGTCGGTGGACTGATCGGCTAGGAGTTCGAGGAGTTGCGGGACGACGTCCTGCTGCGCGCGTTCGATGATGAGCCGCTGGCCGTGGAGACGCCAGAGGAGGTTGTCGGATTTGAGGGCGGCGAGGAGGGAGGCGGGCTGGTCCTTGGAGAGCTTGAGGGCAGCGGGGGCCTTCGAGTTTTCGGGGACGATGCGGTAGATGCGGCAGCGTTCGGTGTCGCGGAGCGTGGAGACGAAGGCATTGCCCTGGCCGTTGGTGGCGCGGAAGCCTCCGTTGTTTTCGCTAGG
>Ga0315905_10007201_pt1 | contig 11281 bp, 15 predicted proteins | sample LakEriMetagenome_5_FD_203522 | JGI IMG/M metagenome (GOLD analysis project Ga0315905, IMG submission 203522) | Freshwater fungal communities from buoy surface, Lake Erie, Ohio, United States - Buoy 4 MA121 | ecosystem: Environmental > Aquatic > Freshwater > Lake | place: USA: Lake Erie, Ohio...
TTAACCATTCTCTAAGTCCCACGTTTCTGCTGCTAAGTGGAAAGCCCGTCCTCCTGCTGACCAGACTGATGGTTCCTCAGGGACTTTGAGTAGTCGACCAAGGTAATACTGATACCCACAAGTGAGAAAAGTAGTGAAAGCAGAATAACTAATGTGCTCTGGTAACTCATATGAATCTAGTTTAATCATCTAGTTCATCCGAGATTGATAGCAAGTAGTCAACATCATCTTGCAACTGTTCAACTGCTAGACGCAGTTCGTGGAATGCAACTGATAGTTCGACAATTAAATCATCTGCATTTATGTAATCTTGCTTCTTAAAGAAGTTCATCATATCCCCTGTCTGTTGTTAGATAGCCCTCCTTCAGAGGACAGGAGTGACTCAATGAAGGAGAACTATCTAATTCTTTTATTATTATTTAATTATATTCATATTACCCTGCGGGTAATCTGATTTAGGAAATGCCCCCCTACCCCCCATAAATAAAATTTATAGTTGGTAAGTGTGCGAATCCCTGCGGTACAAACGTCATTGAGGTTTCGCCCCCCACTCTTTCGAGTAAGAAAACCATACCACAAAAACAAAAAGAACCCCACCACCTCGGCGTGTTGCCAAGATGATGGGGTCTTTTGTTACTTAAGACTTAGGTTACTTAGAACCTTTGCCGAACTCAGTTGCCTTAGGGTCTAATGCCTTAAGCACTGGACCTGCAACCGCTGCCACCGCTGCTGAGAGTAGAGCCTGTGGGCTTGTCTCACCTGCGAGGTAGAGTGCAGTTACGGCAGCGAATGCTGCACGGAAGTATGTACTTGCGATTGCGATTAGTTTATCTTTGTTCATTGGTTCTCCTTAGGATTTGAAGACTGGCTTACCAAAACCTACGACTGTCACAGCCTGTGACTTACGTAACTTAGAGCCATTCTTCTTCTTGAATGCACGCACCTTCAGGCAGACTTGCCCTCCGTTGCGCTGGTCACCCTTCTTATCTGGGGCTGTGTTGCCCTCGATACAGGTAACCGTACCATCACCATTGTCTTTGACGACAATGCCAACGTGACTGATTCTATCAACTCCGTCGTTCGGGAAGTCGAAGAATACGATATCCCCAGGAAGTGGCATCGCGGTGTCGCTTGCCTTTTCCCATTGACCCTTCTTCTCAAATGCCTTAGCACCTACTACTGTAGATACACAGTTAGGAATCTTCAGACCCACCTCATTGGCACACCAGTTCACGAATGAGCCACACCAAGGTAGGAAGTTAGCCTTCATAAAGGCTCCGTACTTTGTCTCGTTGTCCTTAGGACCTTCGATAACTCCGAGTTCTCCCTTTGCTACTGCAATGAAGTCTGCTCTTTGTCCCATTTATTCACTCGCTTTCTTGTCAACCTTGGCAAAGGCTGCGTTGATTTCATCTTTTGATAGTTCTCCGTCTGCTAGGTAGAAGCGGGCTAGAGCCTCAAGTACGCGGGCTGCACCTAGTGCGCCAGCCAGTACCGCTGCTTGCCATACTTCAATGCCTACGAGAGAACCTGCACCGATTACACCCAGCGCTTCGGCTGCGATGACTGCGAGAATACGCATCATTACGTTCTTTAATGTGTCCATTATTCGTCCTTCGGGTTACGTAGTTTGTAGGTGAATCCCCAGATAATTGAGGATGCGATGATTGCGTAACCAACTACTGTCTTGGCTGACCCTTCAAGGACTACCCAAGCCACGAACATTCCAAGGAGTGTCCATAGTTGATTTGCTATATCTGAAAAGAAGTCTTTCATTAAGGTTTTCTCCTGTAGGTTGCTGTTACTGCAGCGGATGCTGCTGCTTGGGTTGCTATGCCACCAGCGATGATGGCTGATACCACGACTTTCTCTGAGTCTTCTCGTACTTCATCCGACATATCGGCACCGATGTTTGAGAGAGCCATTAAAGCCTGGCTAGGGTCTGTAAAGATTGCGCCTAGTAATTCTGCTGGGTTCTCAAGCAATTGAATTGCTACAACAACCTCAGCAACTAGGACTACTCCGTTGTCTAACTCGACTGGAGTATCAGGTGGTAAATCTTCTGCTGTGATTCCAGCAGCCTGAATACTTTCTGCTGTAATCGGTGCGCCTTGAGACTGCTGAATTAATGCATCTGCTACTATTTGTCTTTCTTCAGGAGTAGCATTTGGCTTTGCGACAGGAGGCTCAAATTGGACAGGGACGATAGGTTCTGGCTTTGGTTCAAACTCAGACTTTGGTTCAGGAGTAGGTATAACCACCTCAGGTTCTGGCTCTGGTTCTGGTTCAGGAGTCGGAGTTGATGGCTCAGGGTCGGGATTTACGACGGTCTCATCTACGACTGGTTCCTCCACTACCTCCACAGGAGGCTCCACAGAAGGCGCTAGAGGCTCTTCTGGGGGAGTTTGAGGCTCAGGTTCAGGCTCAGGTTGAGGAACTGGCTCAGGTTGAGGCGCAGGTAATGGAGTTGGCTCTTGAGGTGGGGTTACAACAGGTGGCTCTGGAACAGGGTCAGGTTGTACTGGCTCAGGTGATGGATTCACTGGAGGACAAAACTCAGGGCAACGGTCTATAATTGGCAATGGGTCAACTGGTGTTGGAGTTGGTGTTGGAGTAGGTGTTGGTGTTGGAGTAGGTGTTGGTGTTGGAGTAGGTGTTGGAGTAGGTGTTGGTGTTGGAGTAGGTGTTGGTGTTGGAGTTGGTTCAATAGGAACAGGAGTAGGTGATGGTGTTGGCAACGGTTCAGTACTGGGAGAAGAAGGTCCAGGAGTTGGAGTCACAGTTGGTTCAGGCGAAGGCAGCGGTGTTGGTTCTACAGTCGGACTTGGACTCGGCTCAACTGAGGGTTCAGGACTCGGAGTTGGAACTGGTGCGGGTGAAACAGAAGGCTCAACTGAGGGAGTCGGAACTGGAGATGGCTCTGGACTTGGCACGGGCACAGGTGCTGGCTCAGAAATAAAGACAGAAATAATAGGTCCGTACCATCCAGCCCAAAAACCTCTATCAATTCCAGATGCAGTAATAGTTACCTGACCTGATACTTGTGTAGATATAGTTTTAACTTCTATAACATTGCCAGAAAAACTTTGACCATTGATTGATACATTCCAAGTATCTGTAATAGGAGCACAGTTTCCAATACAATTTGCAATAGTATTATTAATTGTTACTGTAACAGTTGAACTATCTGAAACAGATGTTGTGTATGTGGCTGAGCCACCACGAAAGTCAAACTGAACTGTACTGCCAGATACATTGCCATTAGATGCTTGCCATATGTCATCTGCTTGTGCAGAAGGTATAAGAAAAAACGATGTTCCTAGTGCAAGAAACCATACTGCTATTAAATTATTTATTCTTCTCACAAAGGAGTAAGTAGATTTGGTCAACGCGTTCTTCCAATCGGTTCACTTGGTCTTTTACGGAACCGCCCCCATTTGGCTTTAATTCAGCCAGATAATGCTTTACTAACCACTTAGTTGCACCAGCAAATCCTGCTGCAATAGTCATCATTGCTACGATAAACGCAGCCCAGTCTTGCGCTGTCATTATACCGTCCTGATTGTTATCTCAAGTACGCCACCAAATCCGTCAAACCTTTTGTCGGGTGGTGTCATACGGGTGAATGTAATCTGTTCAATTACTGCCTGACGAGATTCGCCAGTTGATAAGTCTTGCCAAGTTAGTACGTCACCTGACGCTTCGACTTCTTCTAATCTTTGGATTCTATCGAAGGCTCTTCCTTCGTATCCAACTACTGTGTTGTACTTGTCAGTCTCAACATCAAAGCAATAAACAGGGAATCGCATTACTCGCTGACGAGGTGTAGCGATGGTTGCCTTTGCTTGGTATCCCTTAAATGTAGGACCCTTTGCGCTGTCAGTTGCATCACGATACATAATAAACTTGTAAGCAACGTACTCTTGTGCATTTTCTGGACGTTCAGTTCCAACTTCAATTGATGGAATTGATGAATCGTATGAGATGTGGTCATACTCATTGCCATCTTTGTCAACAGTCTCAAGTGTCATTGACCCGTAAGTGAAGTCACCACGTCCTAGCAGACGCTTAAAGTTCTTAGGCTCAAGCGTTCCGTATCGGATGTTTCCTGTGGTGATGTAACCAGATGTAAGAAGTTGTGTTGCGTGTTCAACATAGATTGAACCAGGAGATGTAACGTGTGCAGTGGAACTAGAAACCGCAGTAGATGCTACATTTGTACCTGCAAGAGTATAAGTAAGTGTTGTTGTGCTTGGAACTGATGCAACAGAAAATGTTGTTGTGGTGCTATTGAATGCAGAACCAGATACAGCATCCACACCTTGAACCCAAATCACGTCACCAACTGATAAACCGTGTGCAGTGCTAGTGGTAAGAGTTACTACGTTAGATGTCTTTGCCTTATTGGTTACTTGCGTTCCCTTGATTTTAGCCTGGCTAGTAAATGCCAACTGCTCTGTTCCATCAATAAAGGCACAAGATGTTGTGTAACGACCAGTAACTCCACCATAATAAATATCATTTGCCCAAGCAAAACGTAATGTTTCTAATTCGTTAGACAAGTCAATGCGGATTACTCCAGGCTCACCATCAACTCCAGTGGCACACCAAACGTAATGGTCACGCGCAGCAAAGTCATAGCAAGGCTGTGATGTTTCTACAATCAGTGGACCATAAAGTATTGAGCCATCTTGGTCTGAAACTTCTGCAGCACGGATGCCCTTGTTAGTGCCAATCATCATTCTTCCAAGATAGTAGTAAATCTTGTGAATAACTTCACCTACTGGCATCTCTGCTGCGACAACTGCTGATGTCAATGTTGGCATTGTACCTGAAGTTGATAGGGTAAACTTTTGAATTGTAGATTGAATGCCATTGTAGCCAGCAATATAAATAGCAGGACCAGAAGCAGTAATAGATGTGTAGATATGTGATGTGGATGGATGTGTATATACTGCAGTAGGCATTGCGGTAGCAGAACCTGAGAACTCGTATACCTTATTATCGGCACACATAACAATGCGTTCTTTTACAAACTCCATAACCGCATTAGAAATTAAACCAACTTCATCAAACATAGGAACCACATCTGAAGTGTTTGTTGCATCACCAGTCAAAGGTTTTTTGTATACAGTCTTCTTTGTAGATGTATTAGTAATCCAGTAGGCTGTAGTACCATCATCGCAAATACCGTGTACTGGAGCATCTGTACCAGCATTGTAGTTAATAAAGTGTGTTTCTGTACCGCTTGCGTCAATCTTATCTACATCGTATTCATCTTTAAGAAGAATACCTTTGTTGCCATTCCATTCAATCGAACGCATTTCTTGGAAGCGACGACCAGTTGTACGTAAATCACCAGTTGTAATATGACCAGAAGTTACATCCTTGAGAAGAGTAGCCTGACCCTTGGTCCAAACATTGACACCCTTGCTGTCAGCAAAACGGTAGTGACCATTCTCGTCAGTTGTTGCTGGGTCATAAAACTTAATTCCTGAACCAGAGTGGAATGACATCTGTGAACGAATCCACCAACCAGTCAATGACTGCTCACCAGGCTCGGCACCATTGTCGAACTGGTCTTTGCGGAACGGTGCTGTCTGACGGATGTAGGGGCGTGAGTCATTAATTGCATAGATGAATGGAAGTCCACCGATTGCTACATCGTATGCTATATCTGTATTCTGCCAAGTGGTAGTAGATGAAACAACACCAATGTCAGCAACGCCACGGGCAACAGTAGATACACCACTGCCATCATACGAGGAATAGACTCCACTATCACCTTCGGTAATATCTCTACCAGCCACCGTTACTCCTTAAGTTGTTATGATAAAAAATATGACCAGTTTATCCACGTGGTCAGGTGCTTATATTTAGAGAGTCTTTAGTAACTTGGTTAAAGCATCAAGTTGCTGTCTCATTGCAAAGTACTCATTAGTCACTTTTAGATTCAATGCTGCGATATCTTTTACAGTTTTAGCATTTATTTTTTCTGCTTGTAGAGCCTTAGCCAAAGCAAGTTCTGACTTAGCCTTAGCAAGTTTGGAATTGAGAGAGGCAAGTTTAATATCTGCCTGAATCTTTTCCATCCTCTGCTCTGTTGTGTCAGCGGTGGCTGATACTGGAATTAGAAAAGTTAATGCTAGAACTGAAGCAATAATTACTTTTTTCATACAAATGTATCCGTTTCTTCATCGTAGATGTCTGCGCTTCCAGCGTACTTACCTCTAAAGGATGCGTTGTAAGAAGTCTGCAACCACTCAGTATCTTCGCCATAAAGAGATTTGCAAAATGCAATTCCAATTGGTTCTGATTCTGGGAATGATTTATTTTCTACTACTTCATTATCGATAACAATAACTTCACGAACAATATTATCTTCCATCTTTGCAAAATGTGCCATTGTCTATCCAATCACTATAATCACTTGACCTGAACCACCTATTTGACCGAAGTTAGAACCTCCGCCACCACCTGAGCCAGTATTAGCAGTGCCATCTGTACCAGCACCTGCATCATTTCCGCCATTGCCGCCAATACCTGAACCACCAGTTCCACCAGTTGAAGACGCACCGCCACCGCCACCACCTGCTCTTGTTATTGATGAACCTGTAATTGAGTTAGCAGTTCCTGCTCCACCATTACCTCCAGTACCAGTGCTTGAGTTACCAGCACTTCCAGTGCCTCCAGCGCCACCACCTCCACCGCCAGCAGCGCCACCACTACCCGCACCGCCATTATTTCCTTGGCTTAATACTGTAGAACCACCAGCGGTTGTTATGTTGTAGCCAGTGCCACCACCCGAACCACCGTTGAATCCTGGTACGTTGTTACCACCACCTGCGCCACCGCCGAGTCCAACAATATTTCCCAGAGCACTTGAAAATCCATTGTTTCCTCTATTGGATGATGTACCACCACCAGCGCCAACTGTGACAGTTAAAGTTCCTGCTGGCAGTAACGCACTTGATGTATAGTAATGACCACCAGCACCACCTCCACCGCCAGCCAGTGTTCCCGCACCTCCACCACCAAGGACTAAAATTTCAGCAGTGCCAGCAGTGCCAATAGTAATAGAGCCAGAACCATTAAAACGATAAACAGTTTTAGGAGCACGGGCTGTTGTGTTAATATTAGGCGAACCAGTAGTACCAGTAACTGTTGCTTTACCAATACCACCTAATGAAACTGGACTAAATAAAGGCATCTATATCTCCTATGCGTACTTAACTGGACCAACACCAAGAACGGTGTAAAGTGGAGTTGCTGCTGTCTTAATAATTGTAAATGAATAAGCATCAATTCCTGATGCGTTACCTGCCGATGGTGCTGTACCGCCAGACCATCTAACAGAAACTAAATTACCATCAATTTGGAATGTAGTCTGATAATAAGGAGTTGCACCATTTGTAACTAAAAATGCTACTGTAATACTATCGCCAACTGCAAGAATTGAGTCAAGCGTAACACCACTTGCTCCACGGATATTTAATGTCCAGTTACCAGAAGCATTGGTTGTGTAGTAGAGCACACCTTGTGTTTGTGCATCATAATTAATAGTTCCCGTTGCTGCTGTTGCAGATACTGTATATCGTTCTTCTGGAGACTTTAATATTGGATTATTCTCAATAGAAGATGTTAATGTTTTGTTCGTTAATGTCTGAGAAGAATCAGTATCAACTAAAGTTTTAGATGTTGGGATTGTAGTTGAATTGATAGTCAGGGCATTGACATTTGATACAGTAGCGCCAGATGCAATTGAAGTCGAACCAAGGGTTGGTGCTGAGTATCCAGCAACAGTTCCCCAAGATGATGTTGTTCCATCAGTTGTGAGGTACTTGCCTGAGTTGCCAGTCTGAGAAGGAACTACATAAGTAGTTGAGTCAGTAGCAACCAAAGTCTTTGATGATGGAATTGTTGTGCCATTGATTGATGTAGCAGTTGCCACGCCAAGAACTGGAGTTGTTAGTGTCGGGGTATTCTGCATTACAAATGTTGAGCCAGTGCCAGTCTGAGCAGCAACAGAAGTTAAAGCACCTACTGATGTAATCGGACCAGTCAAGTTACCAGGTGCGCCAACAAGAATTGTATCTGCATACAATTTAGTAGCAGCATCAGTATTATTAGTTGGTGTTCCAAGTCCAGTAATCTTGCTACCACCCATAGCAATGGCACCTGACATAGTTCCGCCCGCTAGTGGCAACTTAGTCGCTAGATTGTTAGTTACAGTTGTAGCAAAGTTAGGGTCATCTCCCATTGCTGCTGCCAACTCATTAAGGGTATCTAAAGCACCTGGTGCTGCATCAACTATGTTATCTACTGCAGTCTTTACAAATGCTGTAGTTGCTACTTGAGTGGTATTAGTACCAGCGGTAGCAGTTGGAGCAGTAGGCGTTCCAGTCAGCGCTGGGCTGGCTAGTGGAGCATATGTGCTTGATGCTGTAGATGTGGCTAACTTAGAATCAATTTGTGTCTGGACAGCAGAGGTAACACCATCTAGGTATCCAAGTTCAGTTGCAGATACTGTCGATGATGGAGCAATCTTTGTCCACTCGATAGCAGCAGAAGCGTTGATGTCTGCATTAACTACAGAGTTAGTCAGTGCTAACTTACCATAGGCAACCTGAGCAGATGAGTTGATATCTGCGTTGACGATTGTATCGTTGGCAATCATTGTGCTAGTTACTGTGCCAGTGTCAGTTGTATAAACACCGTTGGTTACAGTTCCAGCATTACCTGAAACAGTTCCAGTTACGTTACCAGTTAGGTTGCCTGTAAATGTTCCTGCAATAGTTCCTGTGCCAGTGATGGTCGGGCTAGTAATTGTAGGAGTTGCAATTGTTGGGCTAGTGCCAAATACTGCAGCACCTGTTCCAGTTTCATCAGTTAGAGCAGAACGAAGGTTTGCACTAGATGGAGTACCAAGGAATGTAGCCACTCCTGTGCCAAGACCAGATACACCAGTTGAGATTGGAAGACCAGTTGCATTGGTAAGAGTTCCAGATGCTGGAGTTCCAAGTGCTGGAGTAACTAGAGTAGCGCTTGTAATAGTTGGAGATGTACCAAATACTAATGAGCCAGTACCAGTCTCATCTGAGATAACTCCGCGAAGTTCTGCAGAAGTTGTTGCTGCGTGACCAGCAAGCGTTCCTTCAATATGGTCATTGGCTTCTTGGTAGTCACGACCAATTGCCATATGGCGAACCACTGCACCTGCTGAGTGAGCAGAACCTGTGCCAGGAGTTGGACCATCTACACCACGAGTAATGGTTAATGTGTTGCCAGATGAGTAAAGAGTGACATCAACAATTTCTTCAAGGGCTGTGTCTGGGTCAATTACGACTGTATAGGTTTGAGTACCTGTAAGAGTCTTTCCACCCATAATAGATGCGCCATTTACAACTGTCATAGTTGTTGCTGTTGACGTGATTGGAGAACTCAGTGTTGTTTGCTGAGAACGAGATGAGTATTTTCTGACTGTCATTTAGGTTCCTATCGGCGGGAGAAGTGAACTCGTGGTGGATAATTCTTTTGTTGAGACTTTGTTTCTTCTTGTAGACGCTGTGCATACAAAGCGTAAAGTTGTTTAGTTGCACTCTGTGAAGCACCGTATGGACGCTTGCTATCTGTCTCATCAGCCTGTGGGCTAACCTGAGCAGCACGTGCTGGGTCAAGGAATGATAGAAGTCTGTAAGCAGTCCCAAGGATGACAACATCTCGTGTTGACTCTGGAAGTCCCGTCTGTGTTACATAATCTTCTGAGTTAGAGGTAAAGGCTACTGGGTCAGTTGCATACACAACTCGGACTGAACGTCCTGGAATTGGTGCACTGCCTAGTGTGATTGTCTGAGCGTTTGCTCCGAAGGCTGTGGCATCTGCAGTTGAATCAAAGTCCCATCGGCGGATTGGTACCCACTCTTTAGATGGTCCGATTGATTCCCAAGCAACAGTCAAGATATTCTTGATATTGAGATTGTTGAAAGCATATGTTGACTGAGCAGCATTGAAGGTAAATGATGTGTTCTTGACTGCAAAGATATTCGCACCTAGTGAGCGAATGGTGTCATTAATAGCACGCTTAACTACATTGCGAGGGAAAGTTGGGGAGATGGTTACCTTGGCATCTGCTGAGTGAGTTGCTGCAGTTGAGCCTAGATAACCACGTCCATAGGGAGCGATTGTTGCGGTGTTAGAGATGCGGTCAAATGAATCAACCCACATCAACTCTTCATCAATCTCAACTATTCCCTTACCAACATTCTCAGTCGAACCCAGAGACAGGATTAGCGGTGAAGCGCTTGAAGATGTTGTAGTTGTAACTGCAGTCTTCAGGTAGGTTGCACGGTCTTGCTGGAATGTATATCCAGCCAAGTTCAGAACAACCTCATCAATCATCTGACTCAGGGTGTACGACATTATTTCCTCTTATTCCCTACGAACGCGTCGTAGTAGTTAACATCAAAGGAGAACCGCTTCATATGCGGAACTGTTGCTGCTGTGTGCGCCCAGACTGGAATGTCAGCCTTGTCGCAGAGAGCGAAGAAGTAGATATCTTCACCCATAAAACTTTTTCCGTGTCCCACATCTGAGAAGAGTGGTGCTGTCGGTAGAACCTCACGGATGCGGTCAACTACGCTGCGATGCATTAGGACGAATCCCATACCCGCTGCGCCTACCTGTATTAACTTGTCTTTAGGAAGTGGATGGACTCTCTTGATTCCAACCTCTTCACCATTTACTACGAACCAGAATAAAGTTGGCATCGGTTCCATAAGTGGTTCTTCAGGAGTATCAGTTGTGAAGTAGACCCCCGAAAGGATAGGGCGCTTCTCCACGTCTCTGTTCTCCCAAAGTAACTTAAAGGTATCTGGGCTAATGACTACATCTGAGTCAACCCATAGAAGCCAATCGGATTTGTTGCCTTCATACCAATGGTTGATTACTCTGTCACGCTGTCTGGCAATTTGATTGCCTTGACTGCGTAGAGTTGTGACAACTTCTACACCAGAATGAAGCATCACATCAGTGACACCCTGCATAAACTTGCCATCAACCATACCGTTATCGCACCAGGCGATTGCTAACTTGTCGTTCATTGTCCCCTACTTTGCTATCTGTGTTTTGCAGTCTTCTTGGCTATTGCCTTGGGTTGCTTTACAAACTGCTTACCCTTTGCATTACCTGCAGCCTTGGCTTTGTTAGTTGCTGCCTTCTCTGCTGGGCTTAGTGATGACCACGCTGCCTTAGGTAAATATCGCTTCTTACCTTTTGATGGTTT
>Ga0315905_10007202_pt1 | contig 11281 bp, 8 predicted proteins | sample LakEriMetagenome_5_FD_203522 | JGI IMG/M metagenome (GOLD analysis project Ga0315905, IMG submission 203522) | Freshwater fungal communities from buoy surface, Lake Erie, Ohio, United States - Buoy 4 MA121 | ecosystem: Environmental > Aquatic > Freshwater > Lake | place: USA: Lake Erie, Ohio...
CGAGGCCAAGTACGTCCTGCAGACGTACGCGCGGCCCTCGGACGTCGTCTTCACGCGCGGCGAGGGGTCGGTGCTGTACGACGCGGCCGGGCGCGCCTACCTCGACATGGCCGCGGGCATCGCCGTCAACTGCCTGGGCCACGGCGACGGCCGCTGGCTGGCCGCCGTGCAGCAGCAGGCGCCGCTGCTCGCGCACACGTCCAACCTGTTCCACACGGCCCCGCAGGTCGAGCTCGCGCGCCGCCTCGTCTCCTCGGCGCCCTGGTCCGACAAGATCTTCTTCTGCAACTCGGGCGCCGAGGCCAACGAGGCCGCCATCAAGTTTGCGCGCAAGCTCGCGCGCGTGCGCGCGGGCGTCGACCCTTACGACGCGTCGCCCGAGGCCGCCGCCGCCGCGCCGACCGAGATTGTCGCCTTCTCGTCGGCCTTCCACGGGCGCACGATGGGCACCCTCGCGCTGACGTACAAGGCCAACTACCGCACGCCCTTTGCCCCCGTCATGCCCGGGGGGGTGCTCGCCAAGTTCAACGACCTCGAGAGCGCGCGCGCGGCCGTCAAGAAGGGGCGCACGTGCGCCGTGTTCGTCGAGCCGGTGCAGGGCGAGGGCGGCTGCACGCCCGCCGACCCGGCCTTCCTGCGCGGCCTGCGCGAGCTCTGCGACGCCGCCGGCGCCGCGCTCGTGTTCGACGAGGTGCAGTGCGGCCTGGGGCGCAGCGGCGCGCTTTGGGCGCACGAGATCCCGGGCGTCAGCCCGGACATCATGACGGTCGCCAAGCCGCTCGCGGGCGGCCTGCCGATCGGCGCCGCGCTCGTGTCGGCCGAGGTCGCCGCCGCGATGGCGCCCGGCGACCACGGCAGCACGTTTGCGGGCAACCCGTTCGTGTGCGCCGTCGCCAACGCCGTCTTCGACGCCGTCTCGGAGCCGGCCTTCCTCGCGGCCGTGCGCGCCAAGGGGGAGCGCCTGCGCGCGGCCCTGCGCCGCGCCACCGAGGGCAACGCGCGCGTGCTCGACGTGCGCGGGCAGGGGCTGCTCGTGGGCGTGCAACTCGACCGCCCCGCCGGCGCGCTCGTCGGCGCGGCGCGCGAGCGCGAGGCGCTGCTCGTCATCACGGCCGGGGCCGGGGACGTGGTGCGGCTGGTGCCGCCGCTGACGATCGAGGACACGGAGATCGACGCGTGCGCGGAGCGGCTCGCGCGCGTGCTGCGCGAGGTGGAGTTTTGAGCAGGAGGAGGAGGAGGGGGGAGGACGAGGAGGACGAGGAGGAGGGGAGGCCGCCAGCCCGCTTGCCTGCCCCCCCCCCCGCCGACTCTCCTCTCATGTTGCTTGTCGACGTTGGCGCGCTCTGACTTTCTCGCCTCTCTCTCTCTCTCGATCCCTTCTTGTACATTAGCAGTTGTAGTATAGTATACCCTGGTCGTTTTGCGGACCTCGCCGCGCGCCGCTCCCGCGCGTTCTGTGCAAAATCGTCTTTTTTCCCGGTCCACGACGCGGTCGCCGCCCGCCACGGCCTGCCGCTGACCTCGTCACCGCGCATGTATCCCGGGCCTCGCCCGCCCGCCGGACCCTCGCACCGCATTCCTGCTCGCGCGATAATCACGACATCTCCTACGCCCCTATAAAACCAGCCAACCTGGCCAGCGCCGCTTGGGCGTGCAATTGCACGAACAACGCGCGCGCGTCGTCCCCTCTCCTCCTTGCTGCTCGGCTCCCGACCTCTCTCCGCTCCGAAAAATCCCTTTTCGTTGGCGCGCCGCCTGTGGACCCCCGGGCGTCCTGTGACGCCCCGACTGTCTCTCCCAGCATCCATCGACGACGACCTTAGTGAGCATTCCCTCCCCCCGGCATCCGGCTCGCGCGCTTCCGATGAGGCAGGCGAGCGCGGCGGCGCTCGCCGGGCTGCTGCTGCTCCTGGCGGGCGGCGCCGCGGCAGCGCAGGACGCCGGGCTCGCCCCCGCCGCCGCCGCCGCCGCCGCTGACGCCGACGCGACAGCGGCGCTCTCGCCCGCCGAGGCCGCGGCCGCCGCCGCCATCGCCGAGGGCGCGGCGGTGGTGCGGCGGCGCGGCGGCGGTCGCGGTCGCGGCTCCCGCGGGTCCGCGGCGGCGGCGCCTCTGGCCGCCGCCGCCGTCGCCGGGCCGCCGGACGCGGGGGGCGGGCTCACCATTCGCTCGGCGCGCCCGCCCGCGACGCCCGACGAGGTGCGCGAGCACGTCGCCGCCTCGAGCGAGGAGTTTGCCTTCTTCGCGCCCTATCTGGTGCCGCCCCCGCCGCCGCCGCCACCACCGGCCGCGCCAGTCGCGCCTCCTCCTCCTCCTCCTCCTCCTCCCCCTGCGCCCGAGCCGGAAGCGCCCCCGCCACCCCCACCCCCCCCTCCGGCCCCTTCCCCCTCGCCGGCGCCGGCCGCGTGCACCCCCGGGCAGATCGCGTGCGGCCAGTCGTGCTGCGACACGCCGCGGCAGCTGTGCAACGGCGCCAAGGTGTGCGTCCTCGCCGACCCCCTCGCGCCCTTGGCGCCGCCGCCCTCGTCCCCATCGCCGTCGCCGTCGCCGTCCCCGGCGCCGGCAAGCAAGGCGTCGCCCAGCCCGCCCCCCTCGTCCCCGTCGCCGTCGCCGTCGCCCGGCGCCGCGCCCGCGTCGTCCCCCTCGCCGGCGCCGGCCGGCGGCGGCCCTCTCCCTCCGCCCTCGCCCCCGGGCCCCGCGCCCCCCCCGTCGCCGCCCCCGCCCGCCGCCTCGACCACGTTTGCGTGCGGCACCAAAGCGCAGTGCCAGAAGGGCCAAAACTGCATCCAGTACGACGACAAGGGCGACGACGTCGAGTGCTGCCCGGCCGCCCTGACGTGCCAGGTCGACTCGGAGTACACGGAGTGCTGCGTGGACGACCAGGCGTGCGTCATCGACGACGAGGACGACGAGGGCAAGGCAAGGGTTTGCGAGGACAAGGGGGCCGTGTGCAACGGCCGAAGCAACTGCAGCCCGGACGACGGCGCCGCGTGCGTCGGCGGAAAGGTGTGCTGCTCGGACGCGTCCGAGACGCCGTGCGACGCGTCGGGGGCGTCCACGCGCGTGTGCTGCGACCTGGCCGTGGACGAGTGCCGCAAGGACGCGTCGGGCGACTGGGACTGCTACTCGAAGGAGGGAGCGCCCGCGCCGCCGCCGCCGCCGCCCAACCGCCCGCCGTCGGGCCGGCGGAGGCGGCTGCTGTTGGAGCCGCCCGCGTGGGCGATGCCGGTAGTGGCGGTTGAGGTGGCGGGCTCGAGGCCGGGGCGGGCGAGGCGGGCGGACTTGGCCACGGCCGAGGGGCGCGCGGCGCGCCGCGAGGCGCGCCTCGCCAACCGGCGCGGCCTGACGCCTGCCGAGCGGGCGATGCCGCCCTGGGCGCGGGCGGCGGCGGCTGGGCGGCCGCGCGTCGTCGTGACCACGTGGGAGGATGCGCATTTGGAAGGGGCAGCAGGGACAGAGGCGGCACGGATGAGTTGATCTTTGGTGTAAAGGCGCGCCTCGCGTATTTTTTTTTTTTTTTTTTTTTTTTTTGGTTGGCGGCGCCGCTGATCGGCTCTTGAGCGGCGCCGCCGGCGACGGCCACATTCAGCTTCCGCCTCACACTACCGCCCCGAATCGCGACTCGCTTACTTATCGAATACAATTCCACGTGTCCTGCTCATCCACCACGACCACCTGCTGACCACTGCCCGCCAATTCCTCTCTTAGCGCGCGCGCGCAGAACGCACACACACACACACACACTCCGAACCCTCCCTTCCATCTCACCCGCCGCGCGCCCCTCTTGGGCAAACGCCCCGCGCGCGGCCCGCCCGGCTACGAAAAGCGCCGGCGGCGCCACAGCTTGCCCGCATCTTGCTCGTTGTGAGCGCGCGCGCCCATCGAGCGTTTCGTCGGAGCGGGCGGAACAACCTAAACCTGGCTGAGGCCTTGGTCGGAGGGAGTCGAAAGAGTGGTCCAAACCCGCGGCGCCGCAACGATGGCCGGACCGTCTCGGCGACCACCCTGCGCGAGTAATGCCTCCGCGCCGCCGCCCGGGTGGCGACGGCGAGTCCGCCGGGGCCGCGGCGCTCCGAACTCGGCGGCGCTCTCCGCCGCCGCCGCCGCCGCGCTCGTCGCCGCCGCCGTCGTCGTCGCCCTCGCCGTCCTCGCGCGAGGCGCGAGCGCGCAGGCGGCCCGCCGGGCCAGCGGCGGCGACCAGCGCCCGGTGACCGGCTCGTCGACCGGGCCCGTCGTAGGCAGCAGCGGCGGCGGCGGCGGCGGCGGCCTGAGGGGCGGCCCGACGCTGCGCGACCCCCGCCCCTCGGCCACGCCGCAGGAGGCCGCCGCGCGCGCGCGCGCGTCTCAGAGCGACTTTGCGTTCTTCGGGCAGTACCTCGCCCCGCCGCCCGACCCGGCGGCGCAGCAGATGCCACCGCAGATGCCGCAGATGCCGCAGATGCCGCAGGTGCCGCAGGTGCCGCCGCAGCTGACCCCGCCGCCGCCGCCGCCGGCTGTCGCGCTGCCGCCGCTCGCCGTGCCGCCGCCCGCGTCGGCCGCGCCCCCGCCGCCGCCGCCCGCGGGCCCCGCCTGCGGCCCGGGGCAGCGCACGTGCGGCGCCGTCTGCTGCAACGGCGCGACCGAGACCTGCACCGGCGGGAGCAAGTGCGTGCCGCTTGCGGCGGCGCCTTCGCCCTCGCCGTCTTCGCCCTCGCCGCCGCCGCCCGCAGGGACGCCCGTGGCCTCGCCGTCGCCGTCGCCGTCGCTGTCGCCGTCGCCGTCGCCGTCGCCGTCGCCGTCCCCCGCGCCGGGCGCGACACCGTCGCCGCCACCGCCGGCCGACAACCCCCCGCCGCCGCCGTCGGGGCCCTCGACGTTTTTGTGCGGCAAGAAGACGCAGTGCACGGCCGGGCAGAACTGCATCGTGTACAGCGAGAAGACGGACGACGTCGAGTGCTGTGAGTTGTTTTGTCGGCGCTTTGTTTCTCTCTTTCCCTCCCCGCAGCCGCAAAGCCGCCGTCGCTCACAACGCGCTCGCCCGCGCCGCCCCCCCCCCGCCCCCCAAAAACAACAACAACAACAACACCGACAACAACAACAACACCGACAACAACAACAACAACAACAACAACAACAACACCGACACCACCACAAACAACAAACAGGCGACCAGAAGCACGTGTGCAAGCTCGACGACGAGTACACCGAGTGCTGCGCGGACGACCAGATCTGCGTGATCGACGACGCCGACGAGGAGGGCAAGCTGCGCGTGTGCGAGGACAAGAGGGCCGTGTGCAACGGCCGAAGCAACTGCAGCCCGGACGACGGCTTCGTGTGCGTCGCGGGCAAGGTGTGCTGCATGGACAAGGACGAGCGGCCGTGCGACGCGTCCGGGGCGACGTCGCGCGTGTGCTGCGACCCGAAGCTGTACGACTGCAAGATGGAGGACGGGCAGTACGACTGCTTCGACAAGCAGCCGTCCGCGCGCAGGCGGCGCAAGATGCTCGGCGGCGCGGGCGCGGGCGCGGGCGCGGGCGCGGGCGCGGGCGCGGGCGGGGTGCCGGAATGGGCGCGGCCGAGCGCGGCGGCGGCGGCCAAGGCGGCGCGGCGGCGGCCGTGGCGCACGCCCGAGGGCCGCGCGGCGGCCAGAGCGGAGCGGCGGCTGGGGGTGTCGCTGGCGGACCCGGGGCGGGGGTACTTGCCGTTTCAATAGAGGGGCTTCTCTCTCGTTCATCGCCCCGTAACGGAAAAAAAACGCGATCGCTAACAGCCGCCCCCCCGCCGTCTCGCGCGCGCCGAGCACGAAAGCGCGCCGGGCACAAAAGCAGTCGTTGCCGCGCGCGCCGCGACGACTCACACACCTCAACTCAAGTCTGACCACTCTCTCACACGCACCCTGACACCCGCTCGTTCGCTCTCTACGCCCCCGAGAAGACCAGCGCGCGCGCTCGCAAACGAACCCCCGCCCCACGTCACTTTCGCGACTCTCGCGAACTCGAAGCAGGCACGCCCATTCGTCATGCTTGCGCGGCAGGTAGGGAGGCCGACATCCGAGCGACCAGCGGTGGCTCGATGGCGCGCGCGCGACGATCTGATCTGCCGTGTCGGCGTGCCGCGGGAGGGGCCCTTGGCGGGCGCGGGCAAGACCTCCTTCTCATCACACGCGTCCAAAACCGCTCAAACGCAACACCACAAACAGGCAACGCGCGCGGGCGCCTCGGCAGCAGCCACGTCCGCAGCGGTCCCCCGGCTATCCACAGCAGCACCAGCAGCAGCACCACCAGCAGCAGCAGCAGCAGCAGCGCGCGGCAGCGCAGCCCGCCGCGCGGCGGCGGCGCTGCCTCCGCCGCGCGCGATGCCCGCGACGCCCGCGCCGGTGCCGGCCGTGCCCAACGAGGAGCTGGCGCGCGTGGCCGAGCTCATCAGCATGGGCATGATGGACGACGAGCGTGAGTTTCACGAATAGAGGCATGGTGGCCGTGCAGACGAGCGAGGGGGGCGGGGGCGCGACCACCAACCACGACAGCGCGCTCTCACCGTCATCCCCCTCGTCCCAACCAAAACCACCAGGCCGCGCCAAGATCGGCGCGCTCGCCGCCGCCCTCGGCGTCACCGTCAGCGAGGCCAAGCACATGGCCTACCGCAAGAAGCAGCTGCTCGCGGCCGCGCCCGACGAGCTCGCCGCGCGCCTCGAGGCCGTGGCGGCCAAGGCGGGCGTGGCGCTGGCCGACGCGCGGCGCGTCGTCGCGCTGCAGCCCGGGATGCTCCTGGGCGACGCCGAGGCGTCGCGCCAGGCCGAGGCCCTCGCCGCGGCCGTGCGGGTGCTCGCGTACGACCTCAACGCGCCGCGCGACGAGGTCGTGCGCCTCATCCTCGACAACCCGTCCGTGCTGCACGGGCGCGACGCGCGCCTGAGCGCGGCCGACGTGGCGCACCTGGCCGCGCTGCGCGAGCCGACCGGGCGGATTGCGGCCGACTGAGAGGTGGGGGATGGGAAGAGGGCGGCTGTTGCTTTGCAGCCGTGTTTTTTTTGGCACGGCCCCAGCCCCTTTTTGCCTCTCTTCCTGTTTCCCCGCCGCCGCGCGCGCTCGCTCCGTTTTTTGCCGCCGCCAAAGCGACGCCGCCGCCTAGACTAGAGCGCTCCCCCCATCTCATGTGTACCACCAGCGACGATCTGTACTCTCAACGACTCCCGAACAGGCCTCGCAGCCACCGTAGCAACACGCGCATCCTAGTCGCCCCCAGCGTCCAAGAATCTCCCCCTTCCCCCAAGCCAACACACACCACTTGTCAACCGCAAAAAAAAACCAGATGATCGCGAGCTCGGCGCACCGCGCCGCGGGCCCAGGCGCCCGCCGCCCCTCGGTCGCCGCCTCGGCGGCGGCCTCCGTCTCCCGCCGCCAGGCCGGCCTGGGCCTGCTGAGCGCGGGCGCCGCGGCGCTGCTGACGGCGAGCAAGCAGGCGCAGGCCGTGAGTGCTTCTTTGGCTCAACCTTCGTGCGCGCCCTCGCTTGCCCGCGCTCCCCAATCCTCACTCCGATCCCGATCGATGCGCCATTGCGGCACTTTTCCCCTCGACAAAACAATCCAGGCCCTCCTGACGCGCGAGGAGGCCGACGCCAGGCTCAACTCGCCGTCGCCGCCGTCGTCGTCGTCGGTCTCCGCTGCCGACGGCGTCGCTGCCCCGACGACCACGACCGCTCCCGCCCCTGCTCCCGCCGCCCCTCGCAGCAGCAGCAACGGCGGCAACACCAACAGCAGCGGCAGCAGCAGCAGCAGCAGCAACAGCGCCGTCCTCGCGGCCGTCGTCGGCGCCGCCGCGGCCGCGGCCGGCGGCGCCGCCTTTGGCACCAGCGCCAACGGCCGCGCCGACGCCGCCACCAAGGAGGCCGCCGACGCGGCCGCGGCGCTCGCGGGCGCGCGCGCCGAGGCGAGCGACGCGCGCCGCCGGCTCGAGGCCAGCGAGGCCGCGTCGCGCGAGGCCGAGGCGCGCCTCAGGGGGGAGCTGCGCGCCAAGGACGCCGCCCTCGGCGAGCGCGCCAAGGACGCCGAGCGCGCCAAGCAGGCGGCGCGGCAGGCCGAGGCGCAGGCCGCGTCGGCCGAGGCGGCGGCGCGCGCGCTCGAGGCCAAGCTCGCGGCGGCCGCTTCCAAGGTGAGTTTTTATTCCTTTCTGTGCGCGCGCTGCGCGACAAACACGTCGATTCGCGAACATCCCATCGCGCGTGCGCGCTTGCGCATCCGCTCGCTCCGTTTTCGCTCCTTTGCTTTGCGCGGCCTCGTTTCCCTCTCGCTCTCTCCCGTTTCTCTCTCCCTCTCTCTGTTCCGTTCCTCCCGTACCCGGCCGGGATCGATCTACGCCCGCGATCAATCAAGGACCTACGCCTCGGCTGCTCATGTCGCGCGCGCTCCTCGCGCGCTGCAGCAGCAACCCCCGCCGCGCCCTGACCGCCGCCGCCGCCGCCGCCGCCGCCCTGCCTCGACGCCCCAAGGGCGGCGGCGGCGGCCGGGGCGCGGGCCCCCTCGCGGCCATGGCATCAGCCGCCTCCGCACCTCCCCCGAACGACCCCTCCCCTTTGGCCGAGGCCAAGGCCCGCGCGCGCGACGCCGCCAAGGCCCGCCTGCGCGCGATGACGCGCGAGGCCATGGCCGACGAGAGCGCGGCCGTCGCCGCGCTCGTCGCCGCCTCGCGCCCCTTCCGCGCCGCGGCCGCCCTGGGGCTGTACGCCACGTGCGCGCGCCTGCGCGAGGTCGACACGTCCGCGGTGCTCGACGCCGCGCTCGCCCAGGGCAAGCGCGTGCACCTGCCGCTCGTGCTCGACCGCCGCGGCGGCATGGCGCTGCTGCACGTGCCGCTCGGGCGGCGCGACCTGCGCGCCGGCGCGCCGCCCTTTGGCATCGCCGAGCCGCGCTCGCGCGGCTACCTGGTGCCCGCCGCGCCCGCGGCCGCAGCGGCAGCAGCGGCGGCGGCAGCAGATGGCCGGGGCGGGGCAGAGCTCCTGGTCGAGGGCCCCGAGCCGCGCGCCAACGCGCTGCCGGAGCCCGACGACGGGGACGACGAGCACGGGGGCGCGGCCGGGCCGCCGGCAGCCGCCGCCGCCGCCGCCGCGGCGCCGCCGTTGGCGCCGCTCGACCTGCTGCTCGTCCCCGGGTTCGCCTTCGACCGCCAGGGGCGGCGCCTGGGCCGCGGCGGGGGTTACTACGACCGCGCGATCGCGGCGCTGCGGCGGGCGTGGCCGGAGAGGCCGCCGCTCCTGGTGGCGCTCGCGTTCCGCGCGCAGGTCGTGGAGGAGGAGGAGGAGGAGGAGGAGGGGTCGGCGGCGCCGTCGCCCCTCCCCGCCGACGACGCCACCGACGCACGCGTCGACGTGCTCGCCACGCCCGACGGGCTCGTGGCGTGCACGGCGCGCGGGCGAGAGGCCCTGGAGGCAGGCGGCGGCTGAGGGAGCGGCGATTCGGTCGTTACACACATCGACGACGCCACAGTTCCCTCACCACTCGGCCGGCGGCGCCTCGGCCGGCGGCGGGCGCGGCGCCGGCGGCCGAGGCAGCCGAACGCCGGCGCCGCCGCCGCCGTCGCCCGGTCGCCGGCGCACGCGCGCCCCCTTGCCGCCCCCAGCTTGCGCCGCCTGCGTCGCCCCCGCGGCCGCCGTCGGCAGGACGGGAGGAGGCGTCGCGACCGCGTCCGCCCCTCCCCCGCCGCCGCCGCCGCCGCCGCCGCCGCCCGCGAGCAGCGGCAGGTCGCACGCGAGCGGCGGCGCCCCGCGCGCGAGCGGCAGGCGCGCGAGCCCGACCGCGTAAAACTCGCGCGACATGCTGCGGCTCGCGGCCACGCGCAGGCGCACGACCTTCTCGAAGTACCGCCGGGCGTCGCGCAGCCAGTCGTCGACGCCGCTGCCCTCGTACACCTTGACGACGAAGCTGCCGCCCGGGCGCAGCAGGCCGCTGTGCCGCGCGACGCCCGTCGCCTCGGCCACGGCGCGCGCGGCCGCCTCGCCGCCCTGGCGCTCGGCCTCGTCGTAGTGGTACCCGACGGCGGCGTGGAGGGCGGTGCCCGCGAGCTCGAGGGAGCGCGCGACGTCGACGGCGCCCGAGCCGCTCGTGAAGTGCAGCATGTCGGACAGCACGGCGTCAAAGGGCAGCAGGAGGTCGCTGGTTCTTCGCGGCCGGCGCTGGCTGGCCGCGGCGGCGGCGCTGCTGCTGCTGCTGCTGCCGCTGTTGCTGCCGCCGCCGCCGCCGCCGCCGCCGCCGCCCATGCCGCCCTCTGCTCCGCCCCCCCCCGAGCGCCCCAGGCGCTCCAGCTCCTCCTCCCCTCCCTCCCCCTCGGCCCCCCACCCGCCCCTCCCGGCCGCCGCCTCGAGCAGCTCGCGCGGCCCGATCGCGCGCGCGTCGGCCTCGAGCACGCGCACGCGCCAGTCGCAGTGGCGCGGCGGCACCGAGGGCGGCTGGATGTCGACGCCGACGACGCGCGCGCGGGGGTAGCGGTCGGGCGGGCCGACCTCCTGGCACGCGACCTGGAGCCACGCGCCCGGGACGCAGCCGAGGTCGAGGACGCGGCCGCCTGTGCGCGGTTGGTTTTTTCGGGTTGTGGGTTGGGGGGAGGAGAGGGAGCGTCAGAGAGAGAGAGCGGGCGGCGGACGGCGTCGGCGGCGGCAGACGCTCCCCAACCGCTCCACTCACCTGGCGGGATGACCTTGTGCTTGCGCTGGATCTCCATCAGCTTGTACGCGGCGCGCGACACGTACCCATGCTTCTGCGGGGTTGGCGTGGCGTGGGAATGTGTGAGCGGTGTGTCGGCGGTGGAGCTTTCGCGCGCGCGCCCTTGGTCGTCGCGCGCGCCCAGCCGACACTCGATGGTGGCGGGCGGCAATACCACGGCCAGACGGACACGCTCTGTGCTCGTGCGCTCCCGTCGGCCCTCTTCATCCCCAAAGGACTCGGCGAACATCGGCGTCGTCGCACCTTGGCCTCCCGGAAGTAGTGGTCGGACGTGACCGTCGAGCGCGTCCACGCCATCGCAGCGAGCAGGGACGGGCGGATGGGCATGTGCGGCGGCGGAGCTCGCTCGCACGGTCGCCCGTCTCGAGAATGAGAGAGAGAGAGAGAGAGAGACGAGAGAAGCGAAAACGGCACTTTGCACCCGGGCCGTCGTGCGCGCGCGTCCCGCTCTTTTTTTTTTTTCGCCGCGGCCCGGTCTCGCCGCCGCCGCTCCCCGGGCCCCCCCCCCCCCCCCCGCCCCGCCCCCGGTGAGCCCCCCCACCCCAACGCCCCCCCCGCCCCCCCCCCCCCCCCCCCCCCGCCCCCCCCC
>Ga0315905_10007203_pt1 | contig 11281 bp, 11 predicted proteins | sample LakEriMetagenome_5_FD_203522 | JGI IMG/M metagenome (GOLD analysis project Ga0315905, IMG submission 203522) | Freshwater fungal communities from buoy surface, Lake Erie, Ohio, United States - Buoy 4 MA121 | ecosystem: Environmental > Aquatic > Freshwater > Lake | place: USA: Lake Erie, Ohio...
TTGGATGTTGGTTGCCTTTGGCATGATTGGTACTTCATTAAGTGGTGTCACGTTTGTGAGTGTGCCAGGCGCTGTTGGAAAAGATGCATTTCATTATTTACAAATTACTTTTGGTTATTTAATTGGCTATATCGCTATCGCATATGTGTTACTACCCATTTATTATAAATTAAACTTGACCTCTATTTATCATTATTTAGAAGGCAGGTTAGGATTCACTGCTTATAAGACAGGTGCCTCCTTTTTTATTCTTTCGAGAACACTTGGGGCAACTGCTAGATTGTATTTAGTCGTAAAAATTTTACAATACTTTATTCTTGACAATATGCATATACCCTTTTGGGCTACGACGATTGTTATATTAGTCATGATTTTATTGTACACGTATGAAGGGGGTGTTAAAACGATTGTTTGGACAGATACATTACAAACATCAGGAATGCTATTGGGATTGATTATCTGTAGTATTTACATCTTATCAAAATTAGACCTGTCTGTGTTACAAGGATTGACCGCCATGCATAATCAAGCTTTAGTTGGAAATCCATCTATGCACTTATCTGATGTTTTAGTTACAGACGTGAATAGTAAATCTTTTTTCTTGAAACAAATCATTGGAGGTGCTTTTATCACCTTAACTATGACAGGACTAGACCAAGAAATGATGCAAAAAAATATTTCTGTAAAAACACTTAAGGATGCCCAAAAGAATATGGTGACTATAGGATTTATAATGGTCATTGCAATTAGCTTATTCCTATACTTAGGTGGCTTATTACATTTATATGCTGCTCAAAATAATATCACTGCAACAGGCGATGATTTGTTTCCAACATTGGCTTTAAACCATATGCCACCTTATTTATCAATTATATTTATTCTTGCATTAATTTCTGCATTGTTCCCAAGTGCCGATGGTGCAATTACTGCTTTAACATCAAGCTTTTGTATTGATCTATTGGGACTACAAAGAAATAAAAATTGGTCCGAGGCGCAACAAAAGAAGATTAGACAAAGAACCCATTTGACCTTTGCCTTTATTTTTTTAATCATGGTCATGGTTTTTAAATGGATAGATAATAAGAGTACGATTGATTTATTATTAAAAATAGCCTCTTATACCTATGGCCCTTTATTAGGTCTATTTGCGTTTGGAATTTTAACAAAAAGAAGCATTAACAACACACTTGTTCCTGTTATTTGTATTTTGGCTCCAATCCTTTGTTTGGTGCTTGACTATTACCAATCTCAACTATTTGGAGATTTCAGAATTGGTCAAGAACTCTTGATCATCAATGGAGGCATCACATTTATAGGATTATGGCTGATTTCAAGCGCTAATACCGAAAAAAAATAGAACTTTGCAGCATGGATTTTATTCAACCAGCTGCCAATGACTATGTAACGCAGTATAGTGACGCCACACCGGCCTATTTAAGGCCTATGTATGAGCAAACCATACAACAACATCCGCATGCGCATTTACAAAGCAATTGGAACCAGGGCGGCTTTTTAAGCTTTTTTAGTAAGCTACTTCAACCTCAATCCATTTTAGAAATTGGCACGTTTTCTGGATTTAGTACTTTATGCCTAGCCGAAGGATTAAATAATACGGGCACCATTGATACGATTGAACTTAGAGCCGAAGATGCAAATAATGCCAGAACGCATTTTGATGCAAGTGTAAAAGGACATCAAATCATCTCACATATTGGAGATGCCAAGACAATCATACCTACCCTCAATAAGCAATGGGACTTAGTATTTATTGACGCAGACAAAACTGGTTATATTGACTATGTTAATTTAGTACTACCAATGCTAACCGATAATGGTATAATCATCGCAGACAATGTTTTATTTCACGGGCAAGTGTTTGAAGAAAATATAACAGGTAAAAACGCTTTGGCAATGCATGCATTCAATGAATACATTTTGCAACATCAAGACCTCGAAAAAATTATGCTTACTATTAGAGACGGATTAACCTTAATTAGAAAAAAATAATATGAAGCAAACCATACTCCTAATATTGATTTTTTGCACGTCGATTCAAATTGGCAGAGCGCAAAATAACAAAACGACTATTGCATATATAGATCAATTTAAGGCGATTGCTATGAAGGAAATGAAACGAACTGGCGTGCCTGCTTCAATCACCCTTGCTCAAGCAATTGTTGAATCGAATAGTGGAGAAAGTAACCTTGCTAAAAATCATAATAACCACTTTGGAATTAAATGTAAATCAGATTGGACCGGTGCTAAAGCCTATCAAGATGATGATGCAAAACAAGAATGTTTTAGAGCCTATGAAGCAGCAGAATTGTCTTTTAAAGACCACTCTAACTTTTTAAAGAACCGTCCAAACTATGTTGATTTATTTTTATTAGACCCTGTGGATGATACTGCATGGGCTTATGGACTTAAAAAAGCAGGGTATGCCACAGCAGCTGACTACCCTAAAAAATTATTAAAAATTATAGATGATTACGAATTAGCACAATACAATTTTCCAGAGCTTGAAAATGAAATCGAGGAAGAAGAAGAAGGTGTTAAGACACCTTCTGATGCACCCGTAAATAAGGTGCTTGCTGATACACCCGTAAAAAAGACACCTTCTGATGCACCCGTAAACAAGGTTATTATTGATACAACCGCGAAAAAGATGGTTATTGATACACCCGTGAAAAAGATGGTTATTGATACACCCAAAATCAAGGTAGTTATTGATACCCCTACTGTTCAAAAAGATACGGTTCCAAGTCAACCAAAATATAATTATCCCGAGGGTAGATTCAGAATCAATCAAGTGCATGTGATACTTGGAAAAGAGAACATGTCTTTTTTAGAAATTGCATTTAAGTACAATGTGCCGTTGTATAAACTTTTTGAATACAATGATATCAATAAATCAAATCTCTTAGAAAGAGACCAATTGATTTTTCTTGCTCCAAAAAAGAAATCAGGTGCTACCTCATTTCATACAGTGAAATACAGTACTAGTTTACAAGAGATTAGTCAATTAGAAGGCATACAACTTAGCGTTTTGAAATTATACAATCCTCAACTAACAGACCCTGTTAAAGAAGGTACAAAGGTATTGTTGTTTAAACAAAAAGAGCATAGCCCTGTTGTTAAAAAAGACAATAGCTTACTATTTAACAAAACAAAAAAATAAATCCTCTATTCCAAAAAAATTAATATGTCTACTATTCAAGTTCTAGATAAAACATTTGAAATTTATTTATTAGAAGCTGCTATTCAAGAAAAAATTACAGCTTTAGCCAATCAATTAAATCAGGACTATGCAGGAAAGCGTCCCTTATTTTTGTCGATTCTAAATGGCTCCTTCTTATTTACAGCAGACCTATTTAAGCAAATTACGATAGAGGCCGAAGTTAGTTTTATTAAATTAGCTTCCTACAAAGGCACTAGCTCAACTGGCAATGTCATTACAGCTATTGGATTAGATATCAATGTAAAAGACAGGCATGTCGTCCTCTTAGAAGATATTATTGACACTGGCAAAACATTGCATCATTACTTACCACAATTGGAAAGTTTGCAACCTGCCTCTATTAAAATTGCTGTACTTCTGAATAAAAAGGAAGCATTACAATTTCCAATTAATGTAGACTACGATTGTTTTGAAATTCCAAATAAATTCGTAGTAGGTTACGGATTGGATTACGACGGGTTGGGCAGAAATAGTAAAGACATTTATCAATTACAAGCATAAATAAAAAAGGGACAATTAAAATTGTCCCTTTTTTATGAAATACTATTTTAAACTTACTTAAAAGCTTCTTTTACTTTATCGTAAAAACTTTTATCCCCTTTAATTGGTTTAGGTTTGAAGTTTTCGCTCTCTTGCATTTTATTCAACGCAATTTTTTCTTCTTCACTTACTTCTTGTGGGGTCCAAATATTCACATGAATCAATTGGTCTCCTTTTGCATAGCCTTGTACTTCTGGAAATCCTTTTCCTTTTAATCTAAATATTTTACCACTTTGTGTACCAGCTGGTATTTTAATTTTTGCACGACCATCAATGGTAGGTACTTCTACACTCGTGCCAAAAATAGCGTCTGGGATGGTAATGTATAAATCAAATGAAACATTCAAGCCATCTCTATGTAAGAACTCGTGTTGCTCTTCTTCAATCATGATAATTAAATCTCCAGAAGATCCTCCACGCTCACCTGCATTGCCTTTACCCGACATGCTTAATTGCATGCCATCTTGCACACCTGCAGGAATATCTATTGAAATGGTCTCTTCGCCATAAACCCTTCCCTCTCCTTTACAAGCATTACATTTTGCAGTGACTGTACTTCCCTCTCCGTTACAGGTAGGGCAAGTATTCACAGTTTGCATTTGACCTAAGAAAGTGTTGGTCACTTTTTTTACTTGTCCAGAACCTTTACAAGTGCCACAAGTTTGTATACTAGAACTGTCTTTAGCGCCATTGCCATTACAAGTACCACAAAGTACATGCTTCTTTACTTTAACTTGCTTGTTGACGCCACCGGCTATTTCTTCGAAATTTAATTTTAATTTGATCCTTAAGTTACTTCCTCTTTGACCTCTTGCTCTTGCACCACCTCTTGAACGACTTTGTCCGCCGCCAAAAAATCCGCCAAACATATCATCCCCAAACACATCACCAAACTGACTAAAGATATCGTTCATATCCATACCACCGCCGCCGTATCCACCACCACCAGCTGTTCCAGATCCAAAAGCCTGATGCCCAAAACGATCATATTTTGCTTTCTTATCTGCATCACTTAAAATTTCATAAGCTTCTGCTGCTTCTTTAAATTTTTCCTCTGCTGCCTTATCTCCAGGGTTTCTATCTGGGTGAAATTGCATCGCAACTTTACGGTACGCCTTTTTTATTTCATCTGCTGATGAAGATTTGCTCACACCTAATATTTCGTAAAAATCTCTTTTTGACATACTGCTTAGTTTATTTACCTACCACTACTTTTGCAAAACGAATAATTTTGTCGTTCAAATAATATCCTTTTGTTACCTCGTCAATGACCTTGCCTTTTTTTGAGGCATCCGGAACAGGTACTTCTGTGATGGCTTCATGTAATTCAACATTAAATGGTTGATTAATGCTTTCCATTGCTTTTAATCCTTTTGCTTGAAGGGTTGCTCTGATTTTATTAAAAACCAATTGGATGCCTTCTTTTTGAACTGCAATATCGTCTGATCCATTCAATTGCTTCTCTGCACGATCACAGTCATCCATCACATCCAAAAGAGACACAATCACATCTTTACCAGCCGTTTGGATCAAATCCACACGTTCTTTAGCAGTCCTTCTTTTGAAGTTTTCAAATTCTGCCATTAAGCGTAAATATTTATCCTTTTGGTCTGCCAAATCCGCTTGTAACTGATCTAGCTCACTTAAGGGTGTTTCCTCGGTTTCTGGGGCTGTTTGAGCGCCATTTTCTGTATCTACAATTGGTTCTTGACTTGATTGTGCTTTATCTTCCATAATTGACTATTTGTATTCTACCTCACGCAAATATATTGCCAAAGCAATAAAAGAGCAAAATTGACATAAATGGGCCTTAAAATGAACAAGTTGTCACTCAATCTGTCCCTATCTTTGCCAAATGACAAAGGTTTATTTAAATAAGCGCATTACCCCAAGGATTGCGATGGGTCATCCATGGATTTATAATAATGAAGTGGATCGTATTGCAGGCACAGTTACCCCAGGTGATATCGTAGAAGTGTACTTTTTCGACGGTCAATTAGCAGGCCGTGGCTATATCAATCCAGGTTCTCAAATCATCATTCGATTATTGACTCGAAAAAGAGAGGAGATTGATGCTGCATTTTTCCACCAAAAAATGAATGAAGCTTGGGCTTATAGACAACAATTAGGCTATACAGAAAACTGCAGACTGGTATTTGGTGAGGCAGATGGCTTGCCAGCTTTGATCATTGATAAGTTCAATGACTATTTTGTTTTACAAACTTTATCATTGGGTATTGAAAAATGGAAACCTGCAATTGTAGATGCGATTAATGCGATATTTAAACCAAAAGGGATTTATGAAAGAAATGATGTGCCTGTAAGAGAATTAGAAGGACTAGAACAAAAAAAGGATTTTTTATCCGACCCATTCCCGACAGAAATTATCATTCAAGAAAATGGTTTACAATTTTATGTAGATATTGAACATGGACAAAAGACAGGTTATTTTTTAGACCAGCAAGACAACCGTCGCGCGATTCAACATATTGTAAAAGGAGCAGATGTATTAGGTGCATTTACTTATACCGGTACTTTTGAAATACATGCTGCACATTATGGCGCAAAATCTGTTTTAGGGATTGATATTTCTGACAATGCAGTGGCACAAGCCAATAGAAATGCTGCATTGAATCAACTAGATCATATTGTAAAATTTGAAGCAATGAATGCTTTTGATGTTCTAAAAAATTGGGGCAAAGAAGGCAGAAAATATGATGTGGTGATGTTGGATCCACCTGCATTTACAAAAAACAGAAGCAGTATCGAAAAAGCAGTAACTGGATATAAAGAGATTAATTTAAGAGGGATGAAAATGATCAACAATGGAGGTTTTTTAGTCACTTCTAGTTGTACCAATCTAGTGAGTCCAGAGTTATTCCTAGACACCATCTATATGGCAGCTAAAGACGCTAAAAAAAGAATTAGACAAGTCACTTATCAATCACAATCAAGCGATCATCCTATTATATGGGGCATGGAGAATACGCATTATTTAAAATTCTTGATTGTGGAGGTTTGTGATAAGTAAAAATATTTTATAAAACCTAACAAGATCCAAAAAGGGCCCAATGGGCCCTTTTAAAATTATTGATGACCTTCTTGCGTTTTTTATATTCTATAAAAAACTAGCAAGAAGCAACGTTTCAGTTCAATGAATTCAATGTTGTTTGAATGGCTTCAAAATTAGGTAAGTCTCCAGGAGTAGGACAAATTTCTGCGTATTGAACTACACCATTTGCGTCAAGAACAAAAGCAGCACGCTTACTAACTCCTTGCATTTGAAAAGCAGGGAAAGTTTCATACAATACATCAAAGGCTGTTGCTGCAGCTTTATTAAAATCACTTAGTAAAGGGAAGTTTAATTTTTGCTCTTCTTTAAACTTACCTAAAGCAAATAAAGAATCTACAGAAATACCATATACTTGCGCATTTGTAGCATTGTAAGCTGCAATATTGTCTCTTACATTACAAAGTTCAGTGGTGCAAACACCTGTAAAAGCAAGTGGAAAAAATAAAAGCACCACATTCTTTCCTTTAGCATCAGCTAAATGAACTTGGTTTTTATCTGTATCAAATAAAGTGAAATCAGGGGCATTTTGTCCGATTGAAATTGGCATAATAATAAATTTAATAGATTAAGAAATCAAATGTAGAAGTGTTTAACGAGACCTCCATATTTTAAGTAAAAATTAATGTTTAATTAAGTCTAATTTTTCTCTTTTCGATAATGCTTCGACTGAATCCATTAATTCTTTTAATTCAACTGGGTGCTTATCTAGATAATCCATGGTGGCATAAAATTGAACTCGATTCACTTTATTTAGATTAAAAACACGTTGGTAATATTCAGCTTTCTTGAGGGATGAAGCTATGGTTGTGTCGGTCTGAATTTGTCTTGCTAAGTATTCATCTACTTGCATCAATTGCCATACAGTTTGCTGCATAGTTTTGAATGGCAACATAGCCTCATTATTCATTTTCTTTGCACTACAAGCTACTAAAAATACCATCCCTACACATAAGGCCTTTTTCATTCAAAATATGCTTTATACTTATTAATATTGGTAATATCAATCGCAGATAAGGTTGTCATCAATTGCTTTTTGGTAGCCCTATCTGCATCGGAGAACAAACCAATTAATTCTGTTACCCTTCCTTGCATGAAAATAGCGATGGCCATGGAATTCACATTGTCTTCGTTCAGTTCTTGTAAACTCATAAGTGCATTCAGGATAGCCACTTTAGCCTGCTCAGGCTGTTCTGCCATTTGGTCCATGCCTTTTCGATAATAGTTAAAACTAATTTCATGTAATTTATCAAATCCGCTCTTGGTAAGATTGTCAATCAATACAAATCTATTTCGTTGTCCGTCATAGGATTTCCATCCATTGATGCCTGATCCATCGGGTGCATTGTACACCACATTTAAGGCTTTACTAAAATAAGGCGCGCCTCCATTTTTAGAAAACGAATCATAATCTAACCCAAGAATAATATAGACATAATAGGCTAAGGTGGCTGTTAAATTTGCTTCTAATGGATCTGTTCTAGCTACATTGTTTTCGTTGAATTCAATTGGTTGACCTAACTGATATTTAAACGTAAAATTTGCATCCTGCATATTCAACAATGGTGTTGTATAATTGGATCTATACACTGGTCTATTTGCAACAATGCTTAACTTGGCATTGTATACACCAGGAGCTACCAATGATTCAATGGTAATATAAAAACTACAATCTATTTTCTCTTCTTGCGTAAAAATTTCTGAAGTCCATTTACGTTGGTTAATGAAGTCTTTTAACTGTGTTTGAAGTTGTGTGAAAATTTTAGGATCTACTTGATTGTCCACTTTATTTGTTTGCATACTTACAATAGCAGATAACTCCTGTCCTTTTAAATGTTGTAAAGTACAAAAGCATAATAATAGGATCATCCATTTTCTTAAAAACATACTTGGTTGTTTTATACCCTAAAATACAAAAACGTCCCGAAGATTCGGGACGTTTTATATAAATACCTTTAAAAGTTTAACGGAATAAATCCGCTTCCTCATTTTTACGATGGTAAATCTTGTCATCAATGAATTCAGCAGTTGCTAAAATTGCTGGATTTGGCATACGCTCATAAGCTTTAGAGATTTCGATTTGCTCTTTATTCTCATGAATTTCTTCCAAACTATCTGTATGGCTTGCAAACTCCTCTAATTTAGAATGTAATTCTTCTCTAATAGAGATGTTGATTTGATTGGCTCTCTTTGCAATGATTGCAATTGATTCATACAAATTTCCAGTCTTCGCTTTTAATGCTTTCAAACTCTTTGTTTCTACAACAGCAGGTGTGTTAGCACCCATATGTCTTCTTAATTTGCTCATTTTATATTATTTAAATATTGATCAGTTTGTTTCTTAATTTTTTTTGCTTCATCCAATAAAGGACTATCGCTATATCTATCTACAAAATCATTGTATTCGAGAATCACTTTTTCAAAACGCTCTTTTTGTTTATCAATGTAACTATTTTCTGCAAACTTAAAGTAGGCCTTTAATGTCAACAATTTATACTTGTCAGATTGTATTGCATCGGGAAAATAATCTGTTAATAAACCATAAGAAATTGCAGCTGCACGGTATAAGGCCAGTTCGTAATACAATGTAGCAGTTTTATAATCCTTCAGTTCTAGCTTTGCTCTACATGCATCTATGACTTCTGTCGCCTCCTTCACTCTTGTACTTGTGGGATGGGCGTCAATAAAAGATTGCATTAATTGCATCGCTCTATTGGTCGTGGTTTGATCTAATTCAGCTTTTGGAGAACGCTTAAAATAAGTATAAGCCCTCATAAATTCTACTTCTTCTACTTTTGGAGAATTAGGGAAATACTCTATAAAAGTTTTATAAATATTTTCTGCATTTTCATAATCCTTATCGTAATAATAAGAATTCGCATACATTAAATACAATTCCTCATAACGAGGCGTTCCTTTTACGAACTGAATCACTGATTCAAAGAGCTGTTGCGCGTTAATGTATTTCTTTTCGGCAAAATATTTTTCTGCCATTTTAACTTTGTAGTCTGTGTCCTTGTTCTTCAACACTTTTTGGAACTTTGAAGTACAAGCACTCAAACTCAAAACCAGGCAAAATAATAAGATGATTCTATTCATACAGGGTGGCAAAATTAACTAATAATCCCCAATTTAGAACGAAAAAGATTGCGAATAAAGGCTTTGACGTTAAGAAATAGCTAAAACCCACTTGATAGTCAATAATTTACCAAAAAGCACCTGCGGGGGCTTAAAACAAGAAGCACCTGCGGGGCTTCAAATCATTAGCGTATTTTTTTGAGCCTTTATATTTCTTTAAAAGGCGATAAAAAATAAAAGCCCTCCCATGCGGGACTTCAAATCATTAGAGGTTTTGAGGCGGCCATTATATTTTTTAAAATGGCTGCATCAAAACAAAAGCCCCGCAATTGCGGGGCTTTATCAAGATATCATTGAGGTTTCTATCCTTCTTTGTTCTCGTCTAATTTAGCTTTGATTTCTGCTAAAGCACCCAAGTCACCTAATGTAGATTTCTCTACTTTAGCTTGTACTGCTTTAACTGCTTTCTTAGTGTTATCACTTTCAGCTTTTGCTTCTTTCTTAGCTACTTCTTTTTCTTCTTGGATGTTTTGCTCCCAAATTCTTGCATGAGACACAACGATACGCTTTTCATTACGATCGAATTCGATCACCATGAATTGAGCTGTCTCTTCTGCTTGAACTTGCTTACCATCTTCTTTTGATAAGTGACGGTTAGGCGCGAAACCTTCTAAACCATAAGGCATTTGAACGATAGCACCTTTATCATCCTTGCGAACAATAGTACCTTCGTGAATAGACCCGATTGCAAAAGTTGCTTCTAATGCGTTCCAAGGATCTTCTTCTAATTGCTTATGACCTAATTGTAATTTTCTGTTTTCTTTGTCGATGTTCAAGATAATGATGTCGATAGACTCTCCTACTTTCACATACTCAGAAGGGTGATTGAAACGCTTCAACCAGCTTAAATCGCTGATGTGAATCATTCCACCAATACCAGATTCTAATTCAATAAACACACCGTAAGGAGTGATATTTTTAACTAGACCTTTGTGCTTGCTTTGCTCAGGGAATTTATTATCGATTGCATTCCAAGGATCTTGAGACATTTGTTTAATGCTCAAGCTCATCTTACGCGCATCTTTATCTAATGTAACTACCTTCGCTTCGTGCTCGTCTCCTAATTTGAAGAATTCTTTAGCGTTGATTGGTGTGTTCGCCCAAGTGATTTCAGAAACGTGTACAAGACCTTCAACACCTGGTTGAATTTCTAAGAACGCACCGTAATCTTCGATGTTCACAACTTTACCTTTCACTACACTACCTTCTGATACGTCAGTTGGTAATACATCCCAAGGGTGTGGAGTCAATTGTTTTAAACCTAAGCTGATACGTTTTTTGTCGTCATCAAAGTC
>Ga0315905_10007204_pt1 | contig 11279 bp, 13 predicted proteins | sample LakEriMetagenome_5_FD_203522 | JGI IMG/M metagenome (GOLD analysis project Ga0315905, IMG submission 203522) | Freshwater fungal communities from buoy surface, Lake Erie, Ohio, United States - Buoy 4 MA121 | ecosystem: Environmental > Aquatic > Freshwater > Lake | place: USA: Lake Erie, Ohio...
TTAATTGTAAGACTTGAAATATGTTTTTGCTCTGCTAATCTATCCAAATTGTTTTGGAAGTGAATGTCGGCAAGGTGAGCGACTTTTGAAATCATATTATAAATATAAGTCAATTTTAAAATATTCTTTCCAATAATTATAAGTTTTATAATCATTTGGTGTTCCCCAGCAAATATAATTTTCGACTTCAAATACTTTTACTTTAAGACCATCTTTTATATTTTGATTTAAAACGTCATCAACATAAAATTCTCCATTTGTACGAATATTCTCATTATAATTTTTTTGAAGTCCTTCCATAAAATATTTTCCCTTTCTGAAAAACATAGTACCAATAATTGCATGAGTTTTCAATGGGTCATCATAAATAAATTTCTTGCAAGAAACATGATGAATAAATCCTTCTTTATCAACATCAAGCCATGCATACATGTTTGGATTTACTTTGCTTGTCTGATTATTTCTAAATGACCAAACAATTATATCAATTGATTCATCATTGACTAATCTATTATATTCTTCAACGTCATAATAAACACCATTATCACATGCTGAAATCATAATTGGATTGTTCAAATCTAATTTAGATTTATTAATACCGATTTCGGATGTACATGCTTGACCTTCGGTTACTTGATTGATACCCCATACTTCTGTATTATCATAATAGTCATATAATATTGTATCAATATCGTAATTTTTTATATGTTCATCAAGACAAATAAAAACATTTTTATCAGATTTTGGTAAACAATTAACAGCTTTGACTATCATTGGATATCCATCAACATCAATTAATGGTTTTGGATTAGTAAACCCTTCTTCGCTAAATCTACTTCCCTTACCTGCCATTGGTAAAACTAAAGTAGTATTTGCAGGATTGGATTTAGTTTTAAGGAATGGTTTTGAAAAATAATTAGACCATCCTTTGTAAATCTCTAAATCGTATGGTGTACCCCATTGAAGCATCTTTTGAATCTCAAATATACCAACATTTAAGTTATCTCTTACAAGAAGATTGTATACAAGACTAACATAATACTCACCTTTTAAGTTTACATCTAAATCAATTAATTCTTGAAAATATTTTTTAACCATTGCACCTGATTTAAAATAATATGTACCATTAGATGCATATTCAGACATTTTATTATCAGTAAATGGTTCTTTTTCTTTAATTTGGATTAATTTTTTATTTTCTTCTTTACAAAATGCATAATTATCAGAACCAAGCATATGTGGATGAAATCCAATATAGCAAGGAATCATTGCATCCCAATTTTTAGTTTCCTCTAAAAATCTTTGAAAATCCCAAACCGTTCCATAATCACAATAACTTACAATAACTTCTTTATCATCTTGAATATTATCAAATATTTGTGAAACTGCATGAACAGGACCTTTACAACCAATTGGTACTTCTAATATTTTACAGTTTGGTACAATTTTATTTAAAACTTCACGCATATTTGTTTCTTTCAAATGTTGGTCATTACAAATGAATGTAATGTCTGTTACATTTGGAAAAAGGTTAACAACATGTTCAATGATAGGTTTACCATCAACCTTAATTAATGGTTTTGGGTCTGAATATCCTACATCAATGAATCGTTTTCCAATCCCTGACATTGGGATTATTAGTTGTATATTATTCATTTTCTTATATTTTCATAATTTTCCAAAAACCAGCTAACAGTTTCTTTAAGACCTTCTTCAATTGGTGTAAATTTAAAATCAGGTAAATATGATAATAATTTACTATTATCAGATGGTTTTCGTAATTGACCATCAGGTTTATCTGAATCAAAAATAACTTTTCCTTTAAAATTAAATTCTTTAACCAATAAATCAACTAAATCTCTAATATTTATTTCTTCTGATGTGCTAAAAATTATTGGTTCGGATTCATCATAATTATAAATTGCCCATTCAGCTAATTTAGCAACATCTTTTGAAAATATAAATTCTCTTAGTGGCTTACCAGACCCCCAAACCACAAAATCTGTTTTATTTATTAACGATAAATAAAGCTTATGGATTAACATCGGTATAACATGCCCTTGTTCTAATGAAAACTTATCATTAGGACCGTAAATATTTGTTGGTATTACTGATGAATATTTAATACCATATTGTTCACGATATGCCCTTATTTGAATATCTGACATTCTTTTTGCATATGCATATGGGTAATTGGTAAAATTGGGTTCACCTAAATGTATTTTCTTTTCTGTTAATGGATAATCAATGTCATTTGGAAATATACAAGTAGATAAAAATGATATTAATCTCTCAACATTATTTTTTCTAGCTGATTCTATGACATTCGTATTAATCATAATATTATCATAAAAAAATTCACCCTTATAATTCATATTTGCCCCTAAACCACCAACTTTACCTGCACAATGAATTACATGTGTTGGTTTATGTTTTAAAAACATTTGATTTGTTACCTCAATATTTCTTAAATCATATTCTTTACCAACTTTTATATCAGCATTAATTACTGAACCAACTAAACCATTTGAACCTGTTACTAATAATTTATTCATGATGTATATTTATTAATTATATTAGATATGAAAATAATTTCATCTTCAGTTATACCTGCATGATTTGGTAAATATAAACCATAATTATGTACTTTATCGGCAAAATCAAAACTTATTTCACCATATAATTTTTTCCAAAATGGTTGAAGTCCTATTGAACCACAAACCAATGGTCTACATTCAATTTTATTCAATTCAAGTTCTTTAAATAATTCATTTATATTAGGTGTTATAACAGGATAAGCAAAATTTGAATAAAAACAATTTTCATCATCTTTAATTTTCCAAAAATTATTTTTGATTAAAGAATTGTAAAGTTTAAAATTTTTATTTCTAATCTTTGAAAGATTATCAATTTTTTCAATTTGGTGTAAACCAATAAAGGCTTGTAAATCTGTAGACCTGAGATTAAATCCTGGATAATAAAATGTATACAATGCTCTAAAATCATTTACATTATGTTCATCTCTAATTTTTGTTTGGTGTTCTTTATCAAAATCTCTATCCCATCCATGTGACCTTATAGATAATAATAAATTATAAATTTCTTTATCATCAGTTGATACCATACCACCTTCAATTGTTGAAATATGATGACCATAATAAAAAGAAAATGTACTCATTAGTCCAAAATTCCCTGTTTTTATATTGTTATATTCAGAGCCTATTGATTCGCATGAATCTTCAAGAAGAATAACATTATTTTCTTGGCATAATTGTAATATTTCATTCATTTTACATGGAAATGCTAAAATATGAACGAGCATTAATGCTGAAGGTTTATGTTCTTCTATTAATTTTTTTAAATGGTCAACATCTATACCTAATGTATCTTTATCACATTCACATAATATAGGTTCTAAACCTAAATGGATGAGAGGTGTTACTGTAGTGGTCCAAGATACTGATGGTACTATTATTTTTTTATTTGTTAATCTATTTGATAACATCAATGCATATATCATTGCTAAATTTGCAGAAGAACCTGAATTAACAAAAATTGAATATTTTCTACCAAGCCATTGAGACCATTTTTTCTCAAACTCAACTGTTAAATCACCTTTTGTTAATTTAGGGTTTGTTTTTAACCATTTAATTAATTTTTCAATATCTGAAGTATTAATTGTATCGTTAATTAATTTAATTTCTTTCATCTATTTCATTTAATTTTTTTTGCCAATTAATTGTTTTTAATAAACCCATATCAATAGGTATAAATTCTTTTTTACCAAATTCATTATTATACTTATTAATTGATAAATTAACGAATTTTGAGTTACCAACTAATTCATTATTTACTTTTGGTTGTGAAATTTTTTTATTAGTAATTTTACCTATTTTTTCAGCCAATTCAAGAATCGTAAATGTATCCACACCACCAATATTGTATATAAATTCTTTACCATTGAAAAAAACATTCCAAATCATTTCTATAGCATCGGATACATAACAAAATGTTCTAACAGAACTACCATTATCGACTAATTCTATTATATCATTTTTTAAACTTTTATCTATTAATGAATTAATAACTCTAGTATCACCTAATTGTGTTCCAGGACCATATGTTAAACTTAATCTAACTATTTTTACATTAATCCCCATTTCACGATAGATATTACATATAGTTTCACCACATCTTTTACCTTCAATATATGATGCTCTTGGATGTTCTGTATTGGTTGTACCTATTTTATCTTCAGTAACACCATAATCGTATAAACCATTATAAATTTCGCTTGAACTTACAAATAAAAATGTACCATCATCTTTTAATTTTTCAAATAATTTTATTGTTGATAAAGTATTTATTTCTATTGTTCTTAATTTATCGGTAAGAAATTTTATTGGTTGACCATAGCCTGATGAGTGTATAATATAATCAAATTTAGGTAAATTTTCAAAATTATTAATGTCAGTTATATCACAAACAATTTTTACACAATCTTTAAATAATTCATCAAATAAATTATTATTATTTTTATTCCAAGTATAAATTGTGATATTATACTTTTTATGTACTGATTTTAATGATGATAATAAATGAACACCAAGCAAACCTGATGCACCTGTTATTAATATTTTTTTATCTTTTAATTTAGAAAAATCAATATTTGTATATTCTGTATATAAATCTGTCATTTTATTTTTCATTATAAAAGTCTCCCCATTCTACTAAAATCGTTGGTCGATTGTCTGTCCTTTCATAAGCATATTTAAATGCTTCAAATATCTGATTTGGCTCATCTAATCTTATAATATCTACATAATCACACATCGCTTTAAATCCTTGTGTTAAATCGGATATATGTTGATATTGGGGATGTAACGGTCTTTGCGAACCAATTGAAACTCTTATAATAATTTTAGGTGTGTATTGACCATCTGACATTATTTTAATTTTATCAATGTGGTTTATAAGTTGATTAGCACCTAATAAAAGAAAATTCCATCTAGGAAATATAGAAATAGGTATTGTTCCATTCAAAGCTAACCCTAACGTAATACCCATTTGCATGTCTTCATTAACAGGCATTTCTAGTAATTTAGATTTATCTATATCTTTAAGGGTATTAGTAATAGCTGTGCCGTTATATTCTACTGCTTGTCCTAAAAACAATGTATTTGGTTTTTCCGATAACCAATCCATTGACCTTTTTAATTCATCGAAATAATTCATGTTTAAAATTGTATTCTTTTACCTGAACCTGCATGTGGATATTTATTTTCATATTCATAGTAAATTATTTTTCTTTTTTCATTAGAAAAGAATAATTTATCACTATTCCACGTTTTTAATGTATCGGTACAAACAGATTTTCCATTATTTTCAATAATATACGTTATTGGTAAGTCGTGATTAACACTATATTTCCAATTTTCAAAAAAAGTTCCTGTTTCAGATGCCATATCACCAACAAAGCACCAAACATGATTTGTTTCTAACTTTCTTTTAATATCTAATGCAACACCTGTAGCTATTGGTATATTACCACCAACAATTGCAGATGAATATATTTTATAATCGGAATAACAAAGTGTTATTGATTTGCCATTTAAAATATCTTTTTTAACCGTTTCGGGATTGACACCTTTTAATAAACATTGATAATGTGACCTCCAAGTACAAAAAACCCAATCATCTGATTTAACATTTTCAAAAATGTTAATCATTTGTTTTTCATTATTGCTATATAAATGTATTGGTGCTTTTATAAGTCCATTATTAAAACAATTAGCAATGTCTTCTTCAAATTTAATTAAATCTTCTTCTGTATATTCCATATATTATTTAATTAAATCTTGGTAATAAATAAAATTATCCGATTTATTAAAATTATTGGTAACAATTAAAGCATTATCATATAGATAAACTAATTTCGATTTATTAATATAAGAAGCAAATACAGAAAAATTAGAATGTATTTGTGAGAGAATTATGTATTCACTTTTCGATAACATATATAAATCAATATATGTTTTTTCAATTGGTAAACAATCAAAATCATGGTCAATATGATTTGGATATAGATGATGATATTTACTTCTTTCTTCCACATCATCAGAAGAAAAATAAAATACTTTATCATCATTGTTAAAGATATTTATAGCATCTTGAGTTTTTTTATTTAATAAATCAAGCCCATCATAAGTCATAAATGTGCTATAATCACCGTGTTTGTTTATTTTATCTGTTCTTCTCAAATGTACTGAAATATTTGGTGATACTTTATTAGAAACTAAACCTATTAATTTATCAGTTGGTTTAAATTCTGCCATTGTTTCCTCAAAAGATTTATCAAATTCTTCATATGTACAAATATTATGAAGATACTTTTGATAAAATAAATATGGCGATATAACACCACCTAGTGTATCACTAAAAAAGTAGTTTGGTGATTCAACTTGTTCATTAATTTTAATATTTATTGGTAAGTTAAAATATTGTGTATAATTTTCAAATCTATAATCTTCAAATCTAACTTTATCCCATTCTTTATTAATGTCATCTTTATAAGCATATGTTGGATTTTTTTGACCAATAGTAAATGGACAATCTTTCCAATCAAAATATAAATTAGCATCAAAAAATTTTGCATATGTTGATAACAACATTGTATCTAATAGTCTATCACCTAGACATGTTATTGATGGATTAATCCATAAAATTGAGTTTTTCATTTTATATAATTTACAAAATCTGTGCAAATAGCATAAGGTTTACTATTGTTATATTTTTCTATATCTTCTTTTGATAAAAGGGGAATAATACATTTATCATTTATTTTTCCTGTTAAATTATGAACCCAAAGATACCCATTATTAGTACAAACATAAGGTTCTTGAGAATGACAAAAATATTGAAATCCTTGGTCGAGTTTTGCAAGAACTAAGGCTGAATTAATTTCTTTACAATGAAACCAAATCTTATCTTTTCTTAATAACATCCAAGGTAATTCAACTTTATATTGAGGTTCATCATGGCCCAACCAAAAATCATTATCAATAATTCGTAAATCAACTTCAACATCATAACCAAGTTGAATAGCCGAATCAATATATGATGGTCTATTTTCCTTTTCGGGAATAAGCCCATTTATATTACCTCTATGTGATATGATTTTCATATTTCTTCAATTCTTAATGTTTTGTCATCAATAAATAAATCATAATAAGGTTTATCAACTCTTAATTCATGGAATTTAGCACCCCATAATATTAATTGTTTATATGTTAAATCATACCAATTGATTTGTTTTCTACTTCCTCTTGAAGTCCAATAAACAATAGTATTTCCTTTTTCATATAATTTATTTATTTTTTCAATATTTAAAAATATTGGATTTGCATCTTCATATTTTCTACTTTCAGGTGTAGTGCAGATGGTTTCATCAATATCAACATAGATTACTTTCATAATAAAGATTTTCTGTATTTCTCCTTTTCATCAAATATAAGACTATTAACTTGAAAAGTTGGCAAAAAATTCATATTGCCAATTAATTTAGAACCTATAAATATTTCAGCAGCCTTTTCGCAAATTTCACTTATGATTAAACATTCTTCTATTGTTTTTCCACAAGCAATAATTCCATGATTCTTTAATAAGATTAATTTCGGAAACTCATCATTTATTTTTAAAAACAAATTAACTTGCGTTTTAATAACTTCTGTTAATTCATTTCCAGGTTTTGCGTAAGGAACAATACATGATTTTTTCCCATTAAAAACCACTTGGTCGGGAAATAATCTATTATTTGCAAAAGAATCAGTATATTGGCTACAAAGTATTTTTAGAGTATTTGTTGGATGTGTATGTGCAATAAAATTAATATTTTCTTGTTGTAATAAAAAAGTATGAAATCCAAGTTCCATACTTCCTTTTTTTTCAAAATTATCAAGTTGTTCACCTGAAAAATTATATCTTACTAAATCATCTTGATGTAAATTACTTAGTTTAGAACCACTTGTTTTAATAATTAAACCTGTATCAGTTTTCATGGAAACATTACCTTCCATACCAACACAATATTTTGAAACTAAATGTGATAATTTTATTAATTTTTCCATTAAAAACTTTTTTTCACCATAAATGCTGTCGGTGCAATCCAATCTGTACTTACAATATTGTAATTAAGGTTTTTTTCTTTAAGAAATTTATCAACACCATTACTTTCACTAAAAACATGATATTCATATTCATCAAAAAGGATTACACCACCAGGAAGAAGTCTATCCCATAAATTTATTAATGAATGATATGTTGGTCTATCTAAATCCACATCAATATAGATTAAAGATGCTCTAAATCCTTGATTTTCTTGCAAAAATTTAGGGATAGTATTTTCAACATCACCATTAATTAATTTAAATTTATTTGAGTCTATACCTAAACTATTAATCCTATTAGTTACTGATTCTAGCGATAATTCATCTGACTGAACCCTATCGTAAACAGCATTCATATATAAAGCATCTAATTCAGTATCTTTGTTTAAGACATCAATACTTTCATCAACACCAAATATATCAAAACCAATTACTTTTTTATTAGAGTTTGGACAAAAAATTTGTATAAATTTTAAAAATGTTGACACCCCTGACCCTTTAAAGACACCTATTTCAACAATATCCCCAGGAAGATGTTTTGTATCATAGAAATGTTTAAATCTATGAAGCATTTTACCTGTTAATTTTAAATCATCAGAAAAAATAAAATTATTAAAGGCATCGTAATTATTATTACTTACATTATTTAATGTATTCTCGTTGGTTATTTTTTTTATGTTAGTCATATTTTTATTTTAAATTTAAGATAAAGAAAATTATATAATCGTAAAAATCATTAAAAATTGGTGTTGAGTTATTACCCCAAAAATTTGTTTTTTTAAATTCGTAAAATTTAAAAGTATTAAAGATTTCTTCTTTTTCAAATATAAAGTTTATATTTTTATTATTTAAGATTTTTATAATTTTTTCTAAATTATATTTTTTCCTTACAAATAATTTTAATCCTATTTCATCATGAATTGGAAAAAAATTAATTACAATATCGGATTTATATTTTTGTGGGTATATATATTTTACATAATCTTCTCTTCTTTTTTCAATTTGTAATAACACGTTTTCTAATTTATGTCCACGTTCATTTACATCTCTCTGTATTTTCCATTTAGTTTTTAAACTGTCATCTGTATCAATAAAAATTTTTATATCGTATAAATTTTCATTTTCTTGATATAAACTATGCAAACCACATACTATTGTATTTTCGCTTGGGTCAATAATTTTATTTTCAGTAAATTTTCCATTTTTATGGTTATAATCAACTTGATAAATTGAATTCCCAACTTTTAAATTAAAAATATCTTCATTCATCTTAGAAATATAATTTGCATCAGGATTTAAATGTGTGAATTTAGACCAATTATCATCACCTCGTTCCCATTTGTGATATCTATCACATTCTAGCATAAATGAATTGGAAAAAAATTCTTTTAACCTATTACCAAGACGTGTTTTACCTGAACCTGAATCACCACATATTCCAAAAACATTACAAGAAGACAATATAAAGTCATAATCAATATCAATTAATTTATATTCTATATCATAATCATTTAAATATTCATAAAGGGTTGTTTCTGAAACATTGCCATATTTATTTAAAAATTTAAATATATCAAAATATTTATCCATTATTTCAGATTTACCAAATGCTAATGCATCACATATGTAATTATCATTAGGATTTTGCAATTTTGATTTATCTATTTTACTATCTTTTGGTATGTAAATCACATTTGATTCTATGTTATTGAATATCTCATGTGTTTTTATCTTTAAATCAAGTCTATATCGTATTACTAAGTCATATTTTTTATTTTCTATAACTTCATTAATAATTTTTATTTGATTTAACTTATAAAGTTTTGACCATTGATTTTTTAAAATATCGGTATTTGTATTATTTTCAATTAATAATGATTTAGGATTTAAAATTGAAACAATATTTTTTACATCATTTTCTTCATCAATAAGATTTAAATATTTATCTTCTTTATTTTCATTTTTAGTAATATGAAGATAAACATCTACATCACCAAAATTTTTAATAATCTCATCTTGTATATATTTAATATTAGTTTTATAACTTCTTAAATATCCAGATATTAATAAAGCAACTTTCATATTTATGCAGTATATTCATTTTTTTGTTGTGAAAATTTTAAAAAATAATAATCCATATTTTTTAATTTTTGAAAGTCTATATTTTCATATTTTTCAAAAATATTATATTTCAAATCTTTTTCATTTCCATCAATATTAGAGAATGTTCTATTATTTAATATATATAATAATTTACCTAGATATCTTTCAGATTCCATAGATTGGTATCTATTTTTTATATGTATATTATTTGTAGTATTATAAAGTTTAATTAATGTTTCATGATTTGTAATATAAGAACAGCACCAACAACCTAACAATTCTTCATTTGGGTCATATAGCCCTAACATTGATAATACGTTGATATGCATATTAACAAAGTGTACATAATCAAAAACATAAATTGGGCAACATTTTATATTTTTTTCTTCTAATATTTTAAAATCAAATGTTTTATTTACCACAAACATATCCTGCATAAATACATAATAATCAAATTTTAAATTATTTTCTAAAATATATTTTGTGGCAAAATTATACGCACCAAGTTCAAATTTTGATTCGCTTGTGTTTTCTAATTTAATAATATTATCATATTTTTTTGCAATTTCATAGGGTTCAATAAATGTTGAATTATTATCTATTAAAATTATGGTTGCATTTTGATATAAATTATTAATATTAATAATGTTTTTCTCCAAAAAATTTGGATAGTTTTGATACAATTTACAAGATAAGATAAAACAAATTTTCATATAATATTCCAATTATTAAGTTTTATTGGATTTCTAAATAAGTCATGATGTTCTCTTTTAGCATATAAATTTATTTGTTTATCTGATAAAAGACCGTATTTTGTATCAATTTGATAACACATTGCAGCCCAAACAGAGTCAACTAAATGAATTTCTTTTGCATTTTTTATAATTGTTATATAATCAAAAAAATTAAATGACCTTTTATTTAAATTTATGTAAGTCCAATCTTCATTTTTATTTTTAAAATCAATTTTTGTTGGTATACTATATGGTCCATGAATATGATTCATTTCAT
>Ga0315905_10007205_pt1 | contig 11278 bp, 8 predicted proteins | sample LakEriMetagenome_5_FD_203522 | JGI IMG/M metagenome (GOLD analysis project Ga0315905, IMG submission 203522) | Freshwater fungal communities from buoy surface, Lake Erie, Ohio, United States - Buoy 4 MA121 | ecosystem: Environmental > Aquatic > Freshwater > Lake | place: USA: Lake Erie, Ohio...
GAATCTGAGAGGAGAACTCCCGCCTCTTCTATTTGTAGAAAGGCGAAGGGAATTGAGTAAACAATTACCCACCCTTGTCGAGAAAACACAAATTTTTTACCTCGTAAAAGAATTTGCTCCTTTGAGTGGTTTGGATTGTCATTGTGATCGACATAAAAATTTAGTTACACTACAGTACCCTAGTCCTTTTGGTCTCTTTTGGCGAGAGAGACCCAAACGTGAAATGGTTTTCCGTACGGGCCTTGCGGGAATTTTTCGCATCAAAATTTTGTGCGGGAGGCGCGTTCCTCTTTCGTTCCTCGCTGCTCATACACGTGCTTCCACGGCAGATATGCAGGGCGGTGGTGCTGAAGACGCCTCGCCCATGCCAGCTTGGCGACCTGCCTCGCGACTCGTGCCGAACCATTCCGTGGCGGCCCGCGTGCGCCAAATGCGCGCAGACCAGCACGGCACATCCCTCTCCTCCTCCGAGCTATCGGCCACGCCGGACATGTTTGCGAGCCATCACGGGTCCGTGTCGAGCCATAGCGGCCCGCCCAGCCGGTCAGGCACCCTGTCGACAGCCATGGAGCGCGTCATCCGCGTCGAGCGCAAGCGCGCTGGCAAGGTCCGTGCTACCTGCCGCGCGCAGCTCGTGTGCGACAAGTGGAAGTGTGCGTTTCTGTGGGGCGGCAGCATTCCCGCCGCCATGCAGGAAGCGGGTGCATGCGCGCCAGCCGTGCTCGTGTATGCGCTGTGCGCTGATCCTCTGTCGCGCTGACCACCCGACTTCCGCGCGTGTTTGGCGCAGGCATACCGGCGCAATCTATCGAGCCTGTGGTCAAGCATGCACTACTTCTTGCGCACAACGCGGTGCCTGCATGCCTGGCGATCTGAGACGGTAGCGGCCATCAACGAGCGGAGAGAGGCAAGGCTTGCAGCTGAGCTCAAAGCTAGAGACGAGGAGAAGCAAGCGGAAACCGATGGCCTGCGCGAGGCCCTGGTGAGGGAGAGCCGCAGCAAAGACGCTGAGATAGACAGGCTGCACAAGGAGAACGAAAATCTCCAGAAAGCGGCCGCTGACATAGACAGACTGCACAAAGAGAACGAATATCTCCGGAAAGCGGGGCAGGCAAACGTCTCCGTCCACAGTAGCAGCAATGAGCAGCTGGCCGCCCAGGTTGCGCTCCTTCAAGAGCTGCAGAGGAGGACAGAGGCAGACCACAGCAGAGAAACCGAAACCCATCGCCAGCAGATTGAGTCCTACAGAACAGAGAACGAACTGCTCCGTGCTCGTCTGCGTGAAATGGAACTTGGTCAGCAGGATCGCAGCTCGTACATCGACGAGATGCATATTAAGCTCGAGCAGCAGCTCAAGCATGAAGTCCATCTCATGAACTCAAGCATGGCCGCGCTCGAAGAAAAGTGCAAATTGCAGGAAAAGGAACTCGAAAAGCTTCGCCAATATGCCGCGGATGCTACTGCTGATGGAGCGCGCGCTGGATCGCAGCTCCGGGAGATGGAGGGACCCCTTGCTGCACAAGTCGAGGAACTCAAGGCCGTGACGCAAATGCAAGAGTCGCTTGTTGCTGAGTTGCGCCAGGTATTTGCTTCATCCCGCGGTTGTGCATGTTTTCGCGCAAAAAAAACACGCTCTGCCTAAATCTTCTGCCTGCTTCGTTGCCCACTCCTGACTGCTTCGTTTTGTGCAAATCTCAGCGGCCAGAAGACGAACTTCAAAGCCTCTTCAAGCTGATGCAAGATGCTCGTCGCCAGCACGAAGACGATCTTAGTCAAGCGCGCCAGAACTTCCAAGACGAACTGAATGATGCGCGACGCAAGAGCGAGGAGGATCTTGACAGAGTACGGCAGGTCAAAGATGAAGAGTTGAAGGCAGTGGACAGGCAGCGACTCGAGCAGTTGAGGGAATTGGCCGCAGAGCAGGAGGCCGAGATGAGTGCGTTGCGCGCACAGTGGGAGGACCAAATGCAAGAGCTGAGGAGGCAGATAACACAGTCAAACGACGTGTCGACAAATGAGCTCATGAGAATGAAGGAGGCACTGGCGCAGGCGAATCAAAGGAATCAGGACAGTGATTTTCTCATCGGCAGACAGCAGGAGGAGCTGGTGTTGCTTCGTGGTACCGTGCGCCGGAAGGAGGAAGACGAAGAGCGCCATTTGCAGAATGGACAACAGCTACGCGATGTGATTTCGGACAAAGAAGAAGAACACCAGGCGCTCGCAGAGCAGAACGTTGCTCTTGTGCAAGAGATTCGGGCAAAAGATGACGAGATTGCCCTTCTGCAATCGAGCATTGAAGAGAGAGAGAGAGAGGGTAAGGACGTGCGCACCTTGGTTCAGGAGCACGACGTCATCGTTAAAAGGTTTCAGGCACAAGTTCTTGAATTGCAGACCGAGAAAACTCTCTTGAAGTTAGATGGCGATCAGATGAAAGCCGAGGTAAACAAGGTGCGCGAAGAGCTACGTTTGCAGGCGGTGAACCTGCAGCTGATGGCCAGTGCATTGGAAGGCGAAACCAAATTGTTTGATAAAGCCCTGGCAGATCAGAAGGAGCAATTTGCGGATCTCGAATACCGTTTTGATGATCACCAGCGCCAGGCTGAAATCGATCGCAACAACCAGCTCGAGGAAAGTGAGCGCTACAAGTGTGCGATGGAAAGTCAGCGCTTGGAAACGGAACAAATCCGCTCTGAGCTTTTTCAGATCGAGCAGTTGTGTAGGGAGCAGACTGCCCAGGCAGCGCAAACGCGAGCAGAATTAGAGGAATGCCGCGCGCAATTGGAGCAGGCCCGCGCTGCGGTCCAAACTGCAGAAAGCCTTGAATGGGACATAGCAAAGCAGCAGGATGAGCTCGTCATGCTGCGAGGAGCCACACGGCGCAAGGATGAGGAGAAGCTGAGGCTAGAATTGGAAATTTCGTCGCTGAAAGAAGTGGAAATTTCGTCACTGAAAGAAGCCGTCGCCGACCTCGAGGAACAGCTGCGAGGGAGCCAGGAGGCCGTCGCTGTCCTCGAGGAGCATCTGCGAGGGACCCAGAAGAGCCTTGACACGCTAGCCGATGAATTGCAAAAGGCCAAGGCAGCAAGAGCTCAGCAAGCCGCTGCCGCAGAATCTGCAATAGCCCAGCTGGCCAACAAGACCCATGAAATTGAGCGTCTGCAGGCGCAGATCCGCGACATGTCGCACCAAGTTGAGCACAGCATGAGCGAGCTCGACAGGACACGCACGGATTTGGAGCAGCGGGACGACGATCATCGATCCTTTTTGGAGACGATTGAGGCAAAGGACCAGGAGTTGTCTGTCAAGGAAGAATGGATAAAAACTGTTGAAGGGCGGATGGAAGAAATGTCTGCATTGCTGGTGAGAGCGGAGGAGCAGTTGCAGAGCAGTCAGCGCGCGGAGGCGGAGCTGCGTGAGAAGATGACTGCGCTCGAAAGCACTGTTGCGGAGAAACAGTCCGAGGCCGACTCTGTCTTGTGGGAGAGCAAGGGGCAACAAGAGGAGATCTGCAAGCTCAGGGCTTTGGTGCGACGAGGAAAAGACGAAAATGAGTTGCTGAAGAGAGATTTAGAGAATCAGATTAGTGAACTGCAGTCGTCGCTGGGCAACGCGCACCGTGAGCTCCGTTCGCGTGAGGCAGATCTCCATGCTACTTCTGAGTTCCGCTCGCGTGAGGCAAATCTCAATGCTACTTCTGAGCAGGCGCGCGACCACGCGGAGACTTTGATTCAGGAGCTTAAAAAGCGGCACGAGGAGGAAATAGCGCATCTCCGGCAACAAGCCGAGGGCAGGATCCACGAGATGACAGAGGAGTGCAGTGCAATGTTGAGTGATATGCGCGCCAAGCTTGATTACGAAGTGGAAAACAAGACCTTGGCTCTCAGGCTGCAGATTGTGGAACGCAATGCTGATCTTGAAACCGCTCGAAAGCTGCTTAACGACATGGCAGGTAGCGTGCGTGGCTCGGTGCAGGAGCTAGAAGCAACTTTGCAGCAGGTCAAGATTGAGGCTCAGGAAAAGGAACAGAACTCTGAGGTTGTGTTCCAGAAAGCGCTTCGAGAGGCGAAAGAGCAGATTGAGCTCTTGGAGTCTTCAGCACGGACGCTGGAAAAGAATGTAGAGAACAAGGACAAGGAAATCGCCCGTTTGCAGATCGACCTTGATGAGCTGCAGAAGGCCATCCAAGGCAAGCAACAGGATATTGAAGAGGCGAAAGCTGATCGCGAACAGGTGAGGAAAGAATGGGAGACGCTTTACGAAAGGGAGAGGAAAGAATGGGAGTCGGAGCGAAATTTGGCGGAAGTCATGATGGGCGAAACGAAAGAAAAGGAAGCAATCCTGGAAAAGTTCACGGACCTGATCGAGGATATGCGAGGTGAGCTCGAAACAGCACGCAGCGAGATCATGCGAACTGAGCAGGATCGCATGAGGGCGCAAGAAGACAACGTCATCATTCGCGGGTCCCTCCGCCGCAAAGAGGAGGAGCGCCAAAAGTTGGCGTCCGAGAACATTAAACTCCTTGAGGTCATCGGTCGCAAAGACCAAGAGCTCGCGAATCTAGATGACCTTAAGCAAAGGATGCTTTCTGAGCACAAGGCAGAAGTCAATACAAAGCAAGAGATTTTGGAACGGCTCAAAGGGGAACAGGCTGCCCTTGAAAAGCAGGCTGCGGTTGGCAAGGAGGCATACGAACGGGAGAAAGGGGAAAGCTTGCGACAGCACGACTTGGACTTGAAGGAAATTTTGCGCCAGCACGACTTAGAGAAACGAGAGCTACTGAGGGAATGCGAACAGAGGAATCTGGAAATTGCGCAAAAGGCAAAAGACAACTCGGACTTGCTTGTGCAAATTACGAATCTCAAGGACGAGTGGCGCAAAGCAAATAAAGATGCCGAGGAATGGGAGCACCAGATGGACCTCAAAGATCAAGAACTCATAGACTTCAAAGGCAAGCATGTCTCCATTGTTGAGGGTCTCCATATTGACTTGCGAAAGAATCAGCAGGAGCTTGATCGCATAGTGCAGCAGATTTCAGAGCTCGATGATTACAAGGAGGAGGTGGCTTTGCTGCGTGAGGCCGAACTGAATCGTGTGAAGGAGCTCAAGGAGTGGGAAAGTGTACACGAGAAGAATCTGCGAACGGTAGGGTCGTTGAGAAATGAGCTCGCTGCGGCACAGGAGAATGTTATGGCCCTCGAGGGCCATAATATTCTGCTGTGTTCGAGGGTTGAAGACCTGTCAAAAGACCTCGAACGCGACAGGGCAGAGCTGGACTTACAGCGCGGTGAAAATAGGCGCAGAGAGGAAATCAGCAAGGACTTGATGGAGGCTATACAAGTCATTGAGGAGCTGAAAAATCAAGTCCAGAAACTTACCACTGACGCCGAGAAAAAGCAGAAAGCTATGAAGGAGGTGCAGTCGATGATGCGTGGCAAAGCGCAGCTCGAGAAGCAAGGTCCGCCTGCAACGTGAATGATGCAGATCTTTTTTGGTCAATTATGAATGTATGGCAATCTCTTGCTGCCCGCTTTCACAGTAAACCCATGCTGACTCTCCCCATACTACTAACGCAAAACCCTGCAGACTTTCTCCAATCGAGTGCGAAACAGCGCAAGGTTGAAGAACACAATCTGCAGCTCATTCAGCAGTTGCTGCAAGAACGAACCCGGCGTCAAATGTTGCAGCTCAGCTGGGCAAGCCTGGAAAACACATTGAAACTCTGTTGTCCGCCCGTTGCTGACGCGCGCTGTCATCTCGTGTTCACTGCAACACCGTCGCTCTTTAAGGTATACCATCTTGTGTGCAGACCATCTTCAACCTTGCTTGCGATTTTGTATGGGTATGCTCCACTTGGTACTGTCCACTTGTTGTTTGGTACTGGTCGTCTATGCTACTGACCCTGTCGGTCACTCTATCTGTCTTATTCTGCACAGAACGACATGCGTGAATGGATGCGTGGCAAGTTCGTGAAGGCGCTCAATGTTGACATGTCCTGCGTCAGGTCTCTGCTGAAGTATTGTGATGGAGGCCTTAGGGCAGAAATCGTAGACACGATAGAGTAGAGTGCAATGAGCGGTAAGACTACGCTTACTCGGAACTTGTCTGCAACAGCGTCTCCCACATCAGCTCGGGCACTACATGGGTAGGGCGCATCGACGATCAGATTCAATCTTGGGCCCCGAAGGTGCCTGAGGTACTAGCCGTCAGACATCTGCACCAACGCCAAAGAAAAAATAGAGATGACGTGGCTGTGCTCGCATTGACAGATGAGATTCTCTGTCTTGGCCCGTGCTGAATCAGGACCAAAACTTGGCGATAGCTTTGGTGCGCTTTCATACCGTCAAGGGTGCGTTGGAAAGTGGACTGCAGCTTGCTGAGAGGTTCAATATATAGTGAGAGTTCAATATTGTGAGTGAGCATGGTCGTTGGTGGGGAATGTACAAGTCAGAAAGGGCAGAGAGCAGTTCCCGGGTCAATGTGAGTCAACGCCACACGCTGCACCTAACCCCGCAGTGGCCGCAGGTTCTGCGCATTGATAAAGAAGAGAGGCAGCGCACTCTACCAGCAGCTCGAACCCTCCATCACGACATTGCTGGGCTGCCTCCCGCCACATGAGACGGTCGAAGGTGAAGAGGTTCGTGTTAACGAGTTTTTGCTGCCCAATACCACAGAGCTGAAAAGCATTTGCTTCACATCACTGATGGACATTTTATTTACAGTGCATTCTGCCCTCGGAGGTCGCGGCGCGGATGGTGGTCTTGGAAGACCTTGGGCTTTCTCTCTTTTTGGACCAGACTGGGGAGTATGTAGTCTCGTACGTGTTGCCAGACAGTGTGGCCGCTGAGTACGAAAAGATTCAGACGGGTGATGTTGTGCGTGAAATCGACGGAGTCTCCCTTCATCGCAAGCCGGTTGCCGAGGTCAACAAGGTTCTAATGACAACCAAGCCAGATAAGGCAGTTGCGATGCTTGTTTGTAAAACACAAGACGGATCGGTGGAGTCCAATTTGGTGATTATGGTGAGGCCAAAATCTGCGCCATTGCCATCACCGTCTTTGACCAAGGCGCGGGAAAGCATGCTGCATCCTGATATCACAGATATGGGTTCGACCGGCGACCTAAGCGACTCTATGGCAGTCCATCCGTCGTTTGAGGTACACTAGTCCGTTAACCCGTTGGATTTCGCCTGACTCTTCAGACATCCTGTCATCGCCGTGCCTGGGTGCGTGCGCAGACGCACGCACACACAAAATACGCATACACAACTGGAAAATTGACATCCGAGAGGTCACAGGGTATGCCTCAACTTCTAGATTTTGAGGACAGCATCATCCTGCACCCCCGGGGCGACGACAAGCTCCAAGACGAGCCAGCGACAGCCGGGCGAGAAGAACGCAGAAACAAAGCACCAGGGTACCGACGCCTACCAAATTTCCGAGACAGTCCTGAGGCGCTCAATGAGCAGAGAGACCCAAAGACGAGCAAGGAGGAGGCGGAGGAGATCGCGCGCTTGCAACTGCTGCTCATTCAAAAGAAGCTGCACCTGGCGCAGCTATCGCGATCTGCGCAAAAATCACGGGGCCCCCTCTCTCAAAGTCCAAAGAGGTCCCCCGAGAAGTCTGCGGTGTCACAAAATCGCTCTGCACGCGATGGGTCCGTCGCGCCGCGTCCCGACGAGTACGCTGGTGAGAGAGGCAAGCCGCTCAAGTGGGAGACGTTGGACATCTAACTCCGTATAATGTGAATAAATGCAGGCAGCCGCCTCCTCGTGCATCCCCATGTCGAGCATTTGTGTATTTAACACTGGCGAACCCCTAGCACGTCCCACCCCAGCCTCACGCCGTCTCTGCTGCACCTAGTCGCCGTGTGTATGCCCTGAGGCCAAGGGTTGCGACAAACTGATTCTGCTCAGGTTCTCCGCTCCTGCTCCTGCAGCAGGCGGCGCGAGAGAGACGCGAGGCCTAGGCGCGTGAGACCATGCGTCACCAGCCACGTGCGGCCAAAAATCTCGACGGTTCCGTCGCCACGGGCAGCATAATCTAGAGCAAGCTCCTCAAGGCTTGGCACTGCGGCATTTGCGCGCCGGGCCGGGGGGCACAGGGAAACCGGGGGGTATGGCGGCCGCACGCTTGGAGCCTTGTACCTGCCCTGGGTGGGCTCCAATGGCTGCGTTGTGCCACTTTTCGAACTCGCGAATACAGAGGTGCCGCTCGCGGCGTGCGAGTACTCCACATTCTTCTGTAGGACCTCGAGATATTCCGGCGCAAACAACGAGGGGGGGGGCGCGGAGGAGGAGGAGTAAAGGAAGGAGTTCATGGAGGCGTAGAGGAAGGCGACGTACTCGGCGATTGCCGGCGAGGCTGTCAAGCCCGTGCTGCGGATGCCAGCCACCGAGATCCAGTCCTTGTCCGGCACAGCTCGGATCTGATAGTCACGATGTTGCGTGGCAGGGCGCAGGCCGCTGTATGTCCCAACAATCCGCGCCGTGCGCAATGGCGGAAAGAGCGCCTTGCCGTGCTCGCACAGGCTGTCTACCGTCTGCGCGTCGACGCTGCGGTCACTTTTGCTCTCTTGGTCCTCTGCCGTAGGACCCACCACAACCGTGCCCCACACGGTCTTCCACACAAAGACACCCTTGGTGTACTGTGTGGGCACGGGCTGCAGTACGTGCAAGGGGGCGCCACCGTCAAGGTCCGGCTCAAACACCACAAACTGACCCTTACGAGGACGAATCGCGTACGGCGCGGGTTCGCCCAGGCAGGCGCTCTCAAGGTCGTCGCCAAAAAGCCCCGCGCAATTAATGACTGTGCGCGCATGGAACGAGCGCCCTGAGGCGCACCGCAGCACCCACCGTGATTGAGGGGGGACTCCATTAGAGTCTCTCTCTCCCTCTGTGCTGGGGGCAGGAGAGTGCTCTGCAGCCACGACGAGCTGGTCGGTGAAGATCTCGGCGCCGTGCTGTTGCGCCGCGTGGGCGTAGGCGATGGGGATGAGCCAGGGCTCCACAACCACCTCTCTCGGAACCAGTACTCCGCCCTCCACATCCCTGCTCAGCCCTGGCTCCCGCTGCAGGATTTCAGCCCTGCAAAGTTCGCACGCCTCGGGGTCGCCTGCGCTCCTGTTGGCGTGGATGACTTCCTCAAGGAATGCGCAATGGTCGAGTGATTGCGCAACAACTAGAGCGCCGCACTTGTTCACGTGTTGGTAGCTCAAGCCGAGGGAGCGCATGAGCTCCGGATGCCGTTCGATGGCGCGTCGCAATAGCGCTCGCTCTAGGCTCCCGGCCGGAGCGTCATAGCCTGTGCATCCGATCCCACTGTTGCCGCTCGACGCGGCGCCCGCAACCAGGTGCTCCTCCTTCTCGAGCAGCGCCACGCTGTACCCGTGCACGGCCAGCTCCCTCAATACCGATAGCCCGACGACCCCTCCGCCGACGACCACTGCGTCATAGACATGGTACTGCGCGGCAGGCGCCGCTGTAACGCGGCAGTTCAGCCGCGGCCTGCCCGCGATCCCGCCTGCCAGTGCAAGCACCCCGCCGGTCCAGCGCAGGCGGCGCGCGCAGCCGCCTGAGAATGGAACCTGCCCGTGATCCCGCCTACCAGTGCGAGCGCCCCGCCAGTCCAGCGCAGGCGGCGCGCGCAGCCGCCTGCATGAGAGAGTGCATCGCATGAGAAAAGGGCCGTGATGACGCCGTGATGTTGACATGTGAAGCTCTTGAAAGGCTGAGCATACGCCAACACGCGCTTCGATGAGCAGCGCCAGCTTCACCTAACCCAGAAACACAAGGCCACAGTCACTGCACTCTTCGAGTGGAGATGAATGCGTTAGAGGAGCAAGCAGACAACGCCAAGGCCCGCGAGCTCTTCTGGAAGCCCATGTCATGGCTCGGAGCCATCAGGCCCACCTCCGCCAACGATGCCTTCGACCCAGCGCTCTGGGCGACGTTTGTTTCCACGACGCTAGGTGTAGGTGTCCCAGTGCTTTCCTCCCTCCCCCGTCTCCACAACAGCCCGCTTGCTAAGTGCGGTTGCAAGAAGCACGCTCTAGACTTGTACGGCGACCACACCTCCACATGCACAGCTCACTCAGGTGCAACCAAGGCGCACGACTGGATGGTGTCCGTATTGGGGCCATTGTTCCGCACGGCCGGACACACGGTACGCACTCAACATGGAGTGACGGCAAGTGGAGATTCGGAGCTATCTGAGGGATCAAGCCGGCATTCTATCAGTCACTGAAGAGCAAAGTCGGACTCGCAGCGTCCAAAGCGGCGGCGTTGAGGATCAACCTCAATATCGAGGGTTGTGGCATAGTGGCAGCCCCAGTGCACGCTCCTTCTCGCGCTCCCCTTCTCCTTCCCCTCCTTCCTTCACACAATATCCCTCTCCCCGCTAGTGCGTGATGGGCAGACTAGTCCACTAAGTCCTCTGCCGACCAGCTGAGGCCCGGGCCGGAGGTCATCATCAGGGTTGTACCCCGCTGTGTGGACATGTGCGCGGCATACGTGGCCGCGGGGCTCACAGTGCGCGAACATTGGCGAGCCGGGCAGAAAAATACGCACAATTCTCCGGCGCATCCAACGAGCCTATTATCGTCGCAATCGGAGCACGGGGAGCGGCGCCAGGTCGATTACAGTGCACTCGCGACGACGATTGCCGCAGCCTCGCCGCTCTACTCACTAGGCGCACAGGGTGGACACGGCGGCTCCGCCGTTCTGAGACGGCGAAATGGTGGGGCCTTGTGCCGGGTATTCACCCACAATCAACGTTTTTGCACAATCGCCGGCGGCGGGAGGGTCGCAAAGGAGCGACTGTGATCAAAAATTAATTTAAGTCGATATTTTGCGTTTTTCCTACAACTTTTCCTTCAATATGAGTCCGAATTGGGCGCTTGGACCACTTATGATTCAAACCACATTACCGGGTATCTTTTTCATTATGATCCTCAGCATAAATTATAAACTCCGAAGAGGTCAGACCTACGGTCTAAACCCCTCACTCAAAAATTAACATTTTTTTTTTTCCGTTCGATAGGGTTGGGGCATTTTAAGACTCGGGCGCCGGCGCGGACCTCCGCTGCCCCCGGGGGGCGGGGGCAGACGAGGGGGTGGGGAACATAGGGGGTGGGTCATTTTGAAGACTCGCGTCTCTGAGCCTTGCGGGTGGTTACGTGCCCAAGAAGATCAATACTCCAAAGTCCAAAGTGGGGAGTTGAAGTTGAGGAGCGCCGCCGTATCGTTTGCGCACGGACAGGCTTCTCTCTCTCTTGACTACCA
>Ga0315905_10007206_pt1 | contig 11277 bp, 6 predicted proteins | sample LakEriMetagenome_5_FD_203522 | JGI IMG/M metagenome (GOLD analysis project Ga0315905, IMG submission 203522) | Freshwater fungal communities from buoy surface, Lake Erie, Ohio, United States - Buoy 4 MA121 | ecosystem: Environmental > Aquatic > Freshwater > Lake | place: USA: Lake Erie, Ohio...
TGTCAACGGATAGATGACCTGAATTGCCTGTTCCAGCTCGATTACCTGCACCTCAATGAACGTCACCAGCCAAGCCTACATTGACGGCCTTTACGAAGAGTTTCTCCGCGATCCCGGCAGCCTCTCAGCCGAATGGCAAGAGTACTTCCGGAATTTCCGGCCCAGCGAGTCCGCTTCGACCTCAGCCAAGGCCGGGGGGGGAGTGGCGGCGGGTACCGCAGCGACTCAGGCGTCCGGCACGGGAGTCTCGGCTGCGGTCGTTTTGCAGGATCGCGTGGACCAACTGGTTCGGGGCTTTCGAGTCCGCGGCCACTTGGAGGCCAAGCTCGATCCGCTGGGGATGGCGCGCGGCACCAACAGCGAACTCAATCCCGAATCCTATGGGCTGCGACCTGAAGATCTGAAAAAGCAGGTTTCCTCACGGACGATCGGAGGGGCCGATGTTCGGACGCTGGAAGAACTGATCGAGCAGATGCGGACGACCTACTGCCGCTCCATCGGCGCTCAATTCATGCACATCGACGACCACGAGGTGCGAAGCTGGCTTCAGGAACGGATGGAGAGCACGCAGAACCGCATCCAGCTTGACCGACAGACCCAAATCCGGATTTTGAACCGGCTGAGCGATGCCGTCATCTTCGAGGAGTTTGTTCGTAAAAAGTTTATTGGAGCCAAGACCTTTTCCTTGGAAGGCGCCGAGACACTGATTCCGCTGCTGGACCTGTGTATCGAGAAGTCCGCGCACCAGGGAGTCAAGGAAGTCGTGCTCGGTATGGCCCACCGCGGCCGCTTGAATGTGCTGGCCAATATCATGGGCAAACGGGCCCAGAATATCTTCTGGTCCTTTGACGATCCCGATCCCGAGTCGAACCGTGGCGGCGGCGACGTGCTCTACCACATGGGGTACAGCAATGACTACCGCACCAAGAGCGGCGAGTCGATCCACATTTCGCTCTGCTTTAACCCCAGCCACCTCGAGTTTGTCAACCCAGTGGCACTGGGACGCTGCCGCAGCAAGCAGGATCTGCATCACGATCACGATCGCTCTGAATGCCTGACCGTGCTGATTCACGGCGATGCTTCGTTCATCGGCGAGGGGATTGTTCAGGAGACTCTGAACCTCAGCCAGCTTGAAGGGTACCATGTCGGTGGTGCCTTGCATGTGATCGTCAACAATCAGGTTGGTTTTACGACCAACACCAACGATTCGCGGTCGACCACCTATGCCAGCGATATCGCCAAAATGCTGCAGGTGCCGATTTTTCACGTCAACGGCGAGGACCCGGAAGCGGTTGCCCAAGTTGTCGAATTGTCGCTCGATTTCCGGCACAAGTTCAAACGCGATGTCGTGATCGACATGTACTGCTACCGTCGACTGGGCCACAATGAGAGCGATGAACCACGCTTCACCCAGCCGGTCATGTATCGCCTGATCGACGCCCGGCCGACCATTCGCGACAGCTACCTCGAACACCTGCTCAAGCTGGACGGAATTACCCGTGAGGAAGCGGATCGGATTGCCACCGCCCGCCGCAACGCTCTCGAGAGAGACCTCGAAGAATCGAAGCAGACCAAGTTCAGCGCCGACTACCAGTCGCTTGCCGGCTACTGGAACTCTTACTACGGCGGCCCGGAGCGGACTGACGACGACATCGACACCGGTGCATCGGCCGAACTGCTCAGTCAAGTCTTCACTGGACTGGCCCGGTTGCCGAGCGGTTTCCAGCTGAACAAAAAACTTGAGCGAATGATCGCCAGCCGGGCGGAAATGGCCGGTCAAGACCGTCCGATCGACTGGGCGACCGCGGAATTGGCCGCGTTTGGAACTTTGGCTCTCGAGGGGCACTCCGTGCGCCTGACGGGACAGGATTGCGAGCGGGGTACCTTCAGTCAGCGACACGGCGTGCTGATCGATTCCGAGACCGGCGCCAAGTCCTACCCACTGAAACAACTTGGATCGCGGCAAGCCTCGGTGGAGATCTACAACAGCCCGCTGAGCGAAGCCGGGGTGCTCGGATTTGAGTACGGGTATTCGCTCGATTCGCCGGATAGCCTCGTCCTGTGGGAAGCCCAGTTCGGCGACTTTTGGAATGTGGCCCAGGTGATTGTCGATCAATTCATCTCCAGCGCCGAAGACAAGTGGCGACGGCTGAGTGGGCTGGTGATGCTTTTGCCCCACGGTTTCGAAGGAGCCGGTCCAGAGCATTGCAGCGCCCGCATGGAACGCTTTCTCACCCTGGCAGCCGAACACAATTTCCAGGTCACCAATCCGACAACCGCTGCCCAGTACTTTCACCTGCTCCGCCGGCAGGTGCTCCGCAAGTGGCGCAAACCTTTGATCGTGCTGACGCCCAAGAGCCTGCTTCGCGAGTCGCTTGTAATGAGCAATTTCGCCGAGTTTACCAGCGGCCGGTTCCAGCGAGTCCTGCCCGACCCGCGAGCCACTGAAATTACCAATCCTGCCAAGGTCGTCTTCTGCACCGGCAAGGTCGGTATCGATCTGCTGAAGGCCCGGGAAGAGCGGGGGAGCGACGACCTCGCAATCGTCCGCCTCGAGCAGATGTATCCCTTCCCCAAACGGGAAATCGATCAGGTTCTCAGTCAGTATCCAGCCGGCACTCCAGTCGTCTGGGTTCAGGAAGAGCCCCGCAACATGGGCGCCTGGTACTTCATGCGGATGAAATGGGAGGAGTTTGAACTGAATCAGGACTGGAACCTCTCCGTCGTCTGCCGGCCGGAGTCGGCCAGCCCCTCGACCGGGTCCAAGAAGGCGCACGCGATCGAGCAGGCTGAATTGCTCGAACAAGCCTTTGCCGTCCCAAGCAAGTCGACCCTCTCCAGGGCCTGATCAACTACTGAGCGGCGATAACCAGCGCGCGGCGATAATGATCGCGCGGCGATAATGATCGCGCGTCGGTAATGATCGCGCGTCGGTAATGATCGCGCGTCGGTAATGATCGCGCGTCGGTAATGATCGCGCGGCGGTAATGATCGCGCGGCGGTCTGGATTTCGGTTTGCTTCGATTGGTTCTTGCGCCGCGGCACAGGGTTCACCACGGGTCCCCACTCCGCTCGGTTGCTGACTCCTCGCTGACGATTAGAACGGCCACCAATTCGGCCATTCCATCCGCAGAAGCTGGACAGGACTGCCGAAATCGTCTGTCCAGATCAGTCGCTCTTCGGTGCGTGACGGGGCTCGGGCTCGCCCTTCCACCTGGGCTCGGGCTCCGCCCAGCAACTCAGAATTGGGGCTGAGCAGGACCCAGCGACTTTCCTCCTGTCCGACATCGGCCTGGTTGTTTTGGGGGCGGCTCTCGATTTCGAGCCAATCCCATCCGGCCTCCTCGGCCAATGCCAAAACGACCGGTGCGAGGTCGAAATGTCCATTGGTAATATGCATCGCGAGGATTCCCTGCTGCGGGTCAAGTGCTTGCCGGTAAAGCGCGAAGCACTCGCGGGTCAGCAAGTGCCGCGGAATAGAGTCCCCGGAAAAGGCATCCACAACCAGCAGGTGGTACGGGACGAACGTCGGTTCCGCAACGGTTCGCTCCAGCAACAGTCGCCCGTCTCCCAGCAGCACGCGGGTGGCTGCCTCGGTATCGCTTAAGTAGCTGAAATATTCCTGCGCATAGTCCCGGATCTGGCGATTGAGCTCGAAGAAGTCAAGTTGATCTTCCGGTTCACTCCAGGCTGCGAGCACGCCAGCCCCCAGCCCGATGACTCCCAACCGCAGCGGCTCACCGGCCAGTCGGCGGGGGTGTTTTGTGATGGCGATGCCTACGCCGCTGATCGCTCCGTAATAGCTGATCGGATGCCGTCGCTCAGCGGGTTTGAGAAACTGCATCCCGTGCACAATCCGCCCGCTGTAAAGCTTCCGCAGGACTCCGCGCGGCAAATCCTCGCTCCCTTCTTCGGCTGCGGAAACCAATCCGTAAAAGTCGCGGCTCGCGCGGAGCTGGCCAGGGGATTCAGTCCGCGCCTGCTCCCAGAGATAAACGGCGCCGCAAAGTGTGACGATCAAAAGTGCCGCTGCATGACAGGTCGCTCCAGCCGGGATCTGCCCTACCCACTGGGGGCTTCGCCATGCCAACGCGGCGCATCCAAGCAGAAGCAGTGGGTAAACCGGCATGGACCACTCGACAAGTGCCGGTGCGACCAGCGGGAGCAGGCCAAGCGTACCCCAAACACTTGCCAGCAGCACAGTTACAGCGGGGAAGCGATTGGCAGTCGCCGGGCCAGATTTCGCGGCGCCTTCGCCCAGCCAAGCGGCGACCACGCCGCCACCCGCCAGCCACGACAATCCGAGCGTCACTTGCGACCAGCGATGATCCTGAAAATCCGGCCAGCGCCCGCTCAATTGCCAAATGGCCAGCAGCAGCCCGCCGAGAACCGTCGACCGGGCGACCAGAGCGAGTTCCTGATGCTGGGCGCGTCCAGTCAAAGCCTGCAAGCCAATGGCGATCGCGGCCAGCAGCGACCAGTGCAGCTCATAGTAACGAGTGAACAGCAGGGGCGCGGCAAAGACCACAAACAATCCGCCCAAGGCTCCGCCCAGGGAAATCGCGAGGTAAAATCGAGTCAACACTGCTGCCGGCGGACGAGCTCGCGCCAACTCACCATGACAGACCATGCAGGCAGAGAAGAGGCAAAGGTTGAACGCCGCCAACTGAAACAGCAGGCCGTAACTCCCCGGCCGGTAAAGTTCTCCAATCACCGCCGCCGCGCTGAGGAACAGCAGCGTGCACCAAACCGGACGCTGGTACCACTCTGGCCGGTCAAAGCAGACGATAAAAGAAACGAGGTAGAGGCTCAGCGGCACAATCCAGAGAAAGGGGATCACCGCCACGTCCTGACAAAGCTCATTGGTAACGGCCAGCAGCAGGATCGATGGAACCATTGCGAGCAGGAGCCACCGCCACCACGAGCGGCCGGACAGTCGCGGTTCCACCGCGACCGTCCCGGCTGCAGACTCAGCCGTCGGTCTTGAGAGCGCATTGCGATGCGATGTTTCCCCTGCCTCACCCGTCCGCAAGTCTCCTGTTGAGTGAACCTCCCCTCGCAGAACCTGCCGACCTGTAAGCCACAGCAAGCCGATGAAACCCACGTAACCTGCACTCCAGCTCCAGGCTTGGGGACGCGTTCCCAGAAGGGGCTCGATCAGGAACGGATAGCCCAGTAGGGCCAGGAGCGAGCCGACATTGGAAAGCGCGTAAAGTCGATAGGGCGAGTGGCCGGAGTATCGTTGGGAAAACCAGGCTTGCAGCAGTGGGCCCGTCGTCGAAAGGACGAAGTAAGGCCAGCCAACCGAGACGGCGAGCAAGGCGACGATTCGCCCGACAGGTGCCTCGCTTCCCGTGGGCTTCCAGCCCTCTGCTGGAATGATCGGCAGGAAAAACAATCCCGCACACGCGACCAGAGAATGAATCCAGACCTGTTGCCGCAAAGGAAATCGGCGGTGGATCCAATCCGCATAGAAATAACCAGCGAGCAACGTCAGCTGAAAAAACATCATGCACGTCGTCCACACCGCCGGAGCCCCGCCAAACCAGGGAAGGATAAATCGCGCGATGAGCGGTTGGACGAAAAACAGCAGATAGGCGCTCAGAAAGATGGTCGCAGCAAATGCGTACATGGACGCTTCCCGAGCCGGTTGCCGCGAGCTGTCAACCTTTGCTCTCGGCTGATCCAGCCGTCAGCCAGTTTACCGAGGCGGAAGCGAAACAGACTGAACGGCCCGGATGCAAAATGAATTGACGTGAGATGACGTGAGATGAACTAAACCGATCGCTCCCGTTCAATCAGGGCCGGGCTGATCGGCCGTCCGGAACTGCCGGTGAGCCAAAGACCCAACGGTCGCCGCAAAAGCTCCCAACTGGCCAGGGGGGCTGCGAAAAAGGCCAGGTCGCTGAGTAAAGTCCACTTGTAAAAGGGCACCGCCGCCCAGAAACAGCGAACGAGTTCCGACCACTCCGAACCGTACCAACCCGACCACAGCCAAACTGCCAGATTAGTCAACAAGAAGAACTGCAAGCTTCCAATCAGTGTCAGCCCCAGCGTTCGAGCGACTGCTGCAATTGGGCCGGCGCTTGGCTTGCGGCTGACCCAAATCCCGAGCAAGGCGTAGAGGCAGGTGGAACCATAAACGGTCGCCACCACGTTCCATTGGTAACCGCCCAATCGCCAATCCGAGATGGCGAGTGAAGTCAGCGGAACTGCCACCGCCCAGCGCCAGTCTCGCAGCAGCAATCCGGCGAGCAAGGCCGCAGCCCCAACCGACTTGAAATTCGGTGTCTCCAGAAACCACCTCCCAGCCACACCCCACAGCACCAGCAACGCAGCGAGCGCACAGTTCAACAGCCAGCCGGATTCCCCAAGCCGGCTTAAAAAGCTGCGACTTCGAGGGAGCGGGAATGAAGAATCGCTTGGGCCGAGGCGGAACAATCGAGCCAGTTTGGAAGACAGCATGGGTTCAACCGAAGAAGCAATGAAAGACTCGTGGCTGCGAGGAAACGCAACCGCCGAACGAAACCCTATTCTAGCCCAGCCGACATCGAATCCAACGGGCAAATGGCGATCTGAGCAAGGCCCTGTTGAGCCAACTCGTTCAGGTTATGGGTATTTTCCAAAAATCCAGGCAACTTTATCACCTCGTTTCAGCTGGTAAATCCCCGCACTGCGGTCACCCAGTTGGCCGTTGACCCGATAAGTCCAGTTGTCGCCTTTGGCCCCTAAATTCACGACATCGCGAATCGCCACCACGAACTTGGTCTCTCCCTCCCCCTTGGACTGAACCTTAAAACCGCTCTCCTTCGCCAATGTCTCGAGCGCGGAGAAAACGGTTGCCCCCGCAGGCAAGGTGACTTTTCCCGAAAGAGCTGGTTGGGAATCGCGAAAGTCGACGGTCACTTCAATCTCCAGACCCACGTCGTCTCCCGAGTTGACCGAGTTCCCCGAGTCCCCGGCGCCGGGGTCGGCGACCTGCTCCCCGGGCTGGGTCTGTTCAGCGGAGGGCGTGTTGACTGAAGATTTGGCTTGGGGGTTTACTGGTTGATCGCACCCTCCTGCCTGCAGCATGGCGAGGAAGCAGAGGATGAGCCAAGGGAGAGGAACCGAATGTTTTCTGGGCATTGGGAAGGCCGAAAAAAAAGGAAAGTGGCCCCGCCTGATAATCGCGGGCAAAGGTCTTTAAACTAACAGAAAAACACAAGTTAAACAGTCGGCAATTCACGCCCGCGCCGCGACCCTTCAGGGTGCCGGTCGGTGTGGCCACTCGCGATGGAAGTGGCTTCGTCTTATGGTCAGGGTCGTCCCGTTGGACTCTGGGGTGAGGCTCGCTTTGAGGTTTCGCTCGGACCAAGGTCCCCTTTTTTCGCGTGACCACGCAACCTGACAAAAGTTTTCCGGAGCACTTAACTGCATGACCGCCTTGCTCACTCTGACTCATTTAAGGCTTGAACAAGTCGCTCCGGATGTCGTGGCGATGGTCCTTGATGACCCCGCCAAGTCGGCCAACGTGTTGACCAGCGGCTTGCATCGAGACCTCGAGACCGGGCTCGATTTCCTCGATGGTCTGCCGAATCTTAAAGGGGTCATCCTGACGTCGGCTAAGCCTCGGATCTTCGTCGCCGGCGCAGACCTCGTGAACATCACTCGCACGCTCGATTGGCCGGACAGTCGAATCGCGGAGTTTTGCTTCCATGGCCAGCGGCTTTACAACCGCTTTCGCGAGCGGTCGTATGTGAGTGTTGCGGCGATTCGCGGCGCGTGCGTCGGCGGTGGCTGGGAATTGGCCCTGGGGTGCGACTATCAGATTGCAGTCAATGATCCCAAGACCTTTTTCGGCTTGCCCGAGGTCAGACTGGGGCTCGTGCCGGGCTGGGCGGGAACTGTCCGCCTGCCTCGACTGATCGGAATTGAGTCCGCGCTCGATTTGATTACGAGCGGGCGGAACTTGAGCGTGGCGGAAGCGCAGCAACTCGGGCTCTTGGCTGCCGTCGTTTCGAGCGAGGAGCTTCTTCCTGCGGCTGTCCGTCAAATCGAGGCGGCACTCGAGACGCAGCAATACCTGGAAAAAAGGACTCGCGACCTCGAGTCAGTCGAGCTATCGAGCGCCGAAAGGCAGCAGCTGGAGTCTGTTTTTCTGGGGCGAATTGCCGCGAATTCGGCTATCCATCCCTTCGCTCCAACCGTCGTCGCCCAGCATCTGCTCGCCAGTTGCAGCCGACCGTTTGGCGATGCCTGCGAGAGCGAAGCGGACGCAATGACCAAGGTTTACGGAAGTCCCGCCAGTTACGGACTGTTGAACAACTACTTTCTCGGTGAGCACAATCGCCGCCGTCCGGGCTGGGTGGAACCGAGTACCGCGGCTGAGGCTCCCCAGCGTTTGGGAGTTGTCGGCTTGGGAGTGATGGGGCGATCGATCCTGCAGGCAGCTGCCCGCAAGTCAACAGTCGCATTCGGCTTTGACCCGGTCCCCGCCGCAGCGGCTGCGATGCACGAGCAAGCCACCAACGGCAAGTTAGCAATTCAAGTCGCCGAAAAACTGTCTGAATTGAGTAGCAGCCAACTGGTCATTGAGGCGGTTGTGGAAAGGGCGGAGACCAAGCGCGAGGTCTTGGCGGAACTCTGTCGCCTGCTCCCTGCTGATGCCCTGCTGGCGACTAATACGTCGACAATTTCCCTCCGTGAGCTCCTGCCGAGTGTGACCGCTCCCGAGCGTTTCTGCGGGATTCACTTCTGCCATCCAACGCTGATGCAACTGGTCGAAGTGATTCGAGGCGATCAAACCTCTGAAGCGACAGTCAACGCCGCGGTGCAATGGGTACGCGGCTTGGGAAAAACCCCAGTCGTCGTCAAGGATGCGCCGGGGTTTGTTGTCAACCGCGTGCTTTCCGCGTTTCTCGATGCCGCATTGCAGTTGGCGGTCGAGGGGCACTCCATTGCGGAGATCGACTTGGCGGTGCGGAACTTCGGCTTTCAGGCTGGGCCGTTTGAGATGATGGACCTGATCGGTCTCGAAACGACAATTCTGGCCGGACAGTCGTTGATCGCCGCCGGGATTCCCCAAGTCTCCAGGCTGCCGGCGCTGGTCAAGCTCGTTCGCCAGGGGCGACTGGGACGGAAAAACGGACAGGGCTTCTATCGCTACTTTACACCCGAGGGACCGGCAGAAGCCGACCCGGCGGGGGAGCGGGTTTTAGATGCTTACCGCGAGTCCGAAAATTCACCGGGACCAGCCGAGGAAATTGCTCCGCGAATCATGGCGGCAGCGCTCCTGGCCGCCCTCGATGTCTGGGAACGCGGAACGATTTGCGACCCTCGCGACCTCGATCTCTGTGTGATTCAAGGTCTGTCCTTTCCGGTTCACGAGGGGGGACTGTTGTTTTGGGCCAGCCGCCAAGGTCCCGAAGCACTTGCCGCAGCACTCCAGTGGGCAACCGGCCTGCATCCGGAAGCAGCAGTGCCCGCCAAGCTGATCGCATGGCAAGCGAGCGGGCAACCCTTCTATGCCTCAGTCTGATTTGGGAGTTGTCCGCCAGATGGAGAATGTCCTCGACCTGCTGGTGCGGCAAGCGACGAGCGCGCCCGGAAAACCGGCGCTCACTTGGTGGAACGAAGCCGCTTGGCAAACCACTTCGTGGCTGGAGTTGGCCGCAGACGTAACGCGTCTGGCCCGCGGCTTGTCCTCGGTCGGCGTGCGCTCCGGTGACCGGGTTGCGATTCTCGGTGAGAACAGTCGCCCCTGGGTCTTGATGGACCTTGCGTTACAGGCATGCAGGGCGGTTTCCGTTCCGCTTCACACCCAGTTGGCAGCTGAGCAGATTGCCGAGCAACTGCAGCACAGCGGGACTTCCTGGATGGGAGTTTCCACGGCTCAATTGTTTGGGAAAATGGAAAGCCAACTGGCTGCCTTGGGGTTGGGCGTGGAGCGGGTCATCCCGTTTGAATTCGAACTGCCGGGGGCGCGGTCGTTCGAGCAGTTGATTCTCTCTAACGCCGAGTCGGGGCGGTCGAACATGGCAGCGGAGCTGAAGTGGCTTCGAGCTGCGGCTCGGAGAATTCAACCCGAAGATTTGTTGACGGTACTCTACACCAGCGGAACGACGGGGGACCCGAAAGGGGTCATGTTGACGCACCGCAACATCGTGGCGAATGCGCGCTCCAAGTGTGCGAGCCTGCCGCTGGGCCCGAACGACAGACGGATTTGCTGGCTGCCGCTCTCACATATCTTCGCTCGCGTTTGCGACCTGGTTACCGGCTTGCTCGCTGGTTGCCAGACCATGATCTCCCGCGGCCGGGATCACCTGTTCGAGGAGTGCAAACAATTTCAACCGACTTACTTGAACGGTGTCCCCTATTTTTACGAGCGCTGTTATCGCTTGCTTCAGCAGCAGCAACGCTTGAGCGATCCCACGGCACTCCGCGCGCTGCTGGGGGGGGAAATCCAGCTCTGCAATTGCGGAGGCGCTCCGCTGGCAGACCATGTCTTTGATTACTTCCGATCCAGGGGCATTGGGTTGGTCACTGGGTATGGTCTCACGGAAGCAGCTCCGGTTGTGACCAGCAATCGCCCGGATGCCTGGCGCCGCGGCTCGGTCGGGCAAGCGATTCCCGGGGTCGAGGTTCGTCTCGCTGCGGATGGTGAAGTCCTCGTCCGGGGAGAAAATGTGATGTCGGGCTACTACCGAAATGAAGCTGCCTCCCAACGCGCGGTGATCGATGGCTGGTTGCAGACCGGTGACCTGGGCGAGCTGGATGCGGAGGGCTATCTGTTTTTAAATGGACGAAAAGACGATTTGATCGTCCTGAACACGGCCAAAAAAGTCTATCCGGGCGAACTGGAAAGCCTGTTGCTGGCCAGCCCGCTGATCACTCAGTGCTGTCTTTTCGGCAATCGGCGAAACTACCTTGTTGCCATCCTGACGGTCGACCACGCGCTGCTGGCTCAGCGGGCTGCCCGGGCCGGCGCTCCAGAGCCTCGGAGTGCGGAGTCAGGAGCAGTGAGCCGGGAAAAATCGCTGTTGCTGGCCGAGGTCGATCGACTGTTGTCCGGTCGCGGCGCCCACGAACAGATCGGCGGCGTGATTCTCACGGTTGAGCCATTTTCGCTGGACAATGGCTTGTTGACGGCCAAGCAGAGCCTGCGCCGCAAACAGATTTTCCAGCGCTACGAGATGGAACTGGAGGCGGCCTATCGAGAGCGGGCGACGCGCCGCATTTAACGATTCAAGGGCGATCAAGGTTGCTTGCTGCCACCGGACTGAATCTTCTGCCGCA
>Ga0315905_10007207_pt1 | contig 11277 bp, 7 predicted proteins | sample LakEriMetagenome_5_FD_203522 | JGI IMG/M metagenome (GOLD analysis project Ga0315905, IMG submission 203522) | Freshwater fungal communities from buoy surface, Lake Erie, Ohio, United States - Buoy 4 MA121 | ecosystem: Environmental > Aquatic > Freshwater > Lake | place: USA: Lake Erie, Ohio...
ACCTACGAACCTGTGCCTCCATGTTCTCGACCTTTTCGGTCATGCGAAACCTAAACCAATTAAACCTATAAACCACGAACAACCTACGAACCTGTGCCTCCATGTTCTCGACCTTTTCGGTCATGCGAAACCTAAACCAATTAAACCTATAAACCACGAACAACCTACGAACCTGTGCCTCCATGTTCTCGACCTTTTCGGTCATGCGGTCAAACGCCTCCAGGGCGCCCTTGGACGTGGACTTGGAAAGCATGTCGTTGATCTTGGTCGACACCTATGGGTTAGGGTTTAGGGTTTAGGGTTTAGGGTTTAGGGTTTACGGTTTGGGTTGATCTTGCTCTACACCTTGGAGAGCAAGTCGTTGATCTTGGTCGACATCCACGTACAAAATATTTTTTAAAAACATTTTTTTTGTGCAGTTATAGTTAAGTTAGATGAGAATGTCGCTGATCTTGGTCGACACCTATGAAAAAAGAATTGAATATTTTTTTTTGTGCACCTGTAGTTAACTTTGATGAGAATGTCGTTGATCTTGGTCGACACCTTGGGTTAGGGTTTAGGTTTAGGGTTTAGGGTTTAGGGTTTAGGGTCTGGGTTTATCTTGCTCTACACCTCGGCGGTCTGGGCCTTTAGCTGGTCCTTCGACACATATATAGTAAAGAGGACACGTATATAGTAAAGAGGACACATATATAGTAAAGAGGACACATATATAGTAAAGAGGACACATATATAGTAAAGAGGACACATATATAGTAAAGAGGACACGTATATAGTAAAGAGACACATATATAATTGCTCTACACCTTGGCGGTCTGAGCACGGGCCTTTAGCTGGTCCTTCAGTAAAGAGGACACGTATATAGTAAAGAGACACATATATAGTTGCTCTACACCTTGGCGGTCTGAGCACGGGCCTTTAGCTGGTCCTTCTTTGCCTTGGCCTCGCTGATCTTCTGTTCCAGCTGCTGCATCTGATTGAAGAGCGCCTGGACCTGTGGTAGTTTAGTTTAGTTTAGTTTAGTTTAGTTGAGTTGAGTTTAGGTTAGGTTAGTTTAGTTTAGTTTAGTCTAGTCTAGTTTAGTTACCGAACACCTTCCTGGAGCGAGTTGGCAGTTTCCTAGCGTGGTTTAGTTTAGTAAACTAACACCTGCTGCGTCTGTATCTGTGTCTGGCTGCGGAGCGAGTTGGCAGTTTCCTCCTGCTGCGTTTTTCGCTCCAGGGCCGCTCGGGCCGCGTCTTCGTCGCCTGTGTGTGTGTGTGTGTGTGTGTGTGTGTGTGTGTGTGTGTGTGTGTGTGTGTGTGTGTGTGTGTGTGTGTGTGTGTGTGTTGTGTGGGTGTGTGAGAGAGAGAGAGAGAGAGAGAGAGAGAGAGAGAAGAGAGAGAGAGAGAGAGTCCAGCATACCCTTCTCAAGGGCCAGCTTAGCGCGCCGCAACATATTAGCAACACATTAGCAACACATTAGCAACACGTTAGCAACACGTTAGCAACACAAGCATACCTTTCTCAAGGGCCAGCTTAGCGCGCCGCAACCACTCATCCGTCAAGTTCTCCGCCTGCACCAACTGCTTCTCCATCCTAGATTTAAAGAGGACACATATACAGTAAAGAGAGGACACAAATATAGTAGAGAGGGGACACAAATATAGTAAAGAGGGGACACAAATATAGTAAAGAGGGGACACAAATATAGTAAAGAGGGGACACAAATACAGTAAAGAGGGGACACAAATATAGTAAAGAGGGGACACAAATATAGTAAAGAGGGGACACAAATATAGTAAAGAGGCTGCACCAACTGCTTCTCCATCCTAGATTTTGTTTTGTTTCATTTAGTTGCTTCTCCATCCTAGATTTTGTTTTGTTTCACTTTACCACACACCACACGACACCCCCCCCACAACAACCACCCACAACATCTACCGCTTTGTGTTGGCAGCCACCTCTTTACTTTATGTGTCCTCTTTGCTATATATGTGTTCTCTTTACTATGTGTCCTCTTTCCCATACCGCTTTGTGTTGGCAGCAACCTCAGCGTACGTCTGGCGAAATTCGACAAGCTCTTTCTGTTGCGCGAGTACGGCGTCAGCGCCTTAACCCTTAACCCTTTGCGCCTTAACCCTTAACCCTAAACCCATAAACGCGCAAGTTGAGCGTGCGCACACATGCGGCAGCATATCTCGAGAGCCCTCTGTGCCATCTATGGGCTGCATGTGGATAGCCTCTGTCGGCGGCGGCGCAGCACAGAGGCGGCGGTAGAGTAGCAGCATGCAACGTCGTGGGCACGTTGGTCGATTGCGCACCTGCATGTCTTCGACAATCTGGTTGAGCATTTTCTCGGGGTCTTCCGCCTTGTTGAGCGCTTCGTTCACGTTGGCTTTGATCAGGCGCACGAAGCGTTCGCCAAAGCCTGCAGCGTGCACACAACTCCGTAAGCTGTCCTCGCCACCGCGCGCACGGTTTAGAGCCATTCCCAGCTTTGGGTTTCGGGTTTCGGGTTTCGGGTTCAGGGGTTAGGAGCACACGTCGTCTGGTCACGCCTCCTGCCCGCTCAGCGGGGAGAGGGCGAATGGAAAGACGTTACTTAGTAGGCAACGGTCTCCCAAAAGGAAAGTTGCTCGCTGTATCCTAGCTGAGCAGTGAAGTTTGTGCACGTATCCTAGCTGACCAGTGAAGTTTGTGCACGCAAACACACAAGGCCCCGATCATCGGCAGCGCGGTTTCCTGCTGCTGCTGTACGCTCCTTTGTTCAGGCAGGATCGGCACGTGCACCGGCACTCCACAATCACTAGCCGCTGTGCATCCCGGCCGCGCCGCACGGGGCGTATGCACATGCATGTATCGCGCATGAGCATACACATGCATACGAATGCATGGACGCATGGACGTATGCACGCATGCACACTCGTATGCACATGCATACACGCGCATGGGCGCATGTTTTGCGTTTTTCTTGCTGAGTTGCACTCGGCGCATCTCACCCATGTTCACGGTGCAAAGGCCGGCGCGGCGCGGCCGGGCCGCGGAGGTGGTGCGGAGCGCCGGGGTGGCGCGCGCCAGCGGAGCCATGCCCCCGGCGGCAAATGCGTCTGCGGTCTGCACGTAGCAGCCCACGGCTAGCGCCGCCACAGCGACCTTTCTGAGCATGTTCCTTTGAGTTTTGATGACGTCCGGATTTCTTAGGTTATAAAGCAAAATTCATTTCTGCTTTTACAACCTAAATCTGAGTCAACTTATTCCATTGTTTTTCGTCTTTCACCATGCGCTTCACCTGGAAACATTAGCGTTGAAATGGCGTGTCGGCGTTGCTAGTGCAGACCGGGCACACCATCCCGGCGCCGCCGTACCAGCTGGCGCAGACAGGGAACACCAAGAGGGCGGACTCACGCATCGCACTGCTGGGTGGCCGCGATGCGCTGCCTGCCATTCCGGGTGGTGAAGAGCGACGGAAGTGCCAAGGGCTTCCCTGCGACGAGCCTGCACGACGCGACACCGAACGCGCCGCCGTGGGTCTCGGCGCCTTTTCCCCACTTTCCGCAAGAAATCACGCTGGCCTTCACCGGCGTCGTGCAGCTGCGCGCGCTCACGCTCAAGTGCCACAAGACGTTTGTGCCAGCTGTGGTCCACGTGAGCGTGGCGGGCGCGGGGCAGACCAAGTTCCGACCAGTGGGCTTCGTCAAGTTTGTGTCGGGCGGCCCACCGGTGATCGTAGCCGACGTACAGACGCTCGCGCTTGAGGGCGAGGCCGCGTTCCTGCGCCTCTCGATCCCGGCGCCATATGTGCACAGCCAGAACTTGTGCAACCAGGTCGGGCTCGTGGGTGTTGCACTCGAGGGAAGCGTCCACCTCGACGCGAGCACGCGGGCGCTCAAGCAAGGGCAGGCGGGCCTCGACTTTCAGCTACTGCTGCAGGGCATCGACCTGGAGGAGGATTTTGTGCACGCGGAAGCGCAGGCTGCCGGGCTCGAGACGGCGGCAGGGCGCATGATCCGAGACGTGCGGCGGCTAAAGGCGGACTACCAGGACCGGGAGGAGTACGACGAGGCGCAGCGGCTGAGCGCCCTCGAGCACAAGATGGCAGACGCCGGCATCCGCATCCTGGAGCTCGAGGCGCAAAAGCGGGGCGCGGTTGATCGCGAGGACTACGCGGCGGCCAAACGTCTCAAAGCCGACATCGACGAGCTGCGGCAGCTCATCAGTGCCTGCATGCGGGAGGCGCGCAGGCGCCCGAGCCACAGACATGACGACGTGCAGGACGACACGGCCGCGGCGCAGCAGCGCATTGCGGTGCTAGAGGCCGAGAAGGCTGAGGCGGTGAGCGTCGAAAACTATGCGGCAGCGAAGGCGCTCAAGACCGAGATTGACAAGCTCCGCGCCCAAGTTGCAGCACGCCAGCCGCTGCCCGCTGCTCGAGGCTACGCCGAGGTCAACTCCCTGGACGGGGGGCGGGGGGACAAGATGGGTGATTCGGTGCAGCCGGCCCGTCTTTTCAACCCCTGACAGACTCGGATTTCAACCCCTGATAGACTCGGATCCTCATTTCGCCCTGGACACCTAGTCCAACCGAGGAGCAGGAGCAGGAGCAGGAGCAGGAGCAGGAGCAGGAGCAGGAGGATTATTCGTATTCAACATCAAACACTATAGAGCCTATTGTCCAATAGACCCAGAGGGGAAACATTTATTTTAGGTCTCTTTTGCGATTTGTGGACCCCAAGGAGGGGGAGAGGAGTGAGCGAGTGGGAGCGCCGTCACGATCTCAGAAATCACTGTACAGAAAATTAATAGTAAATAACATAAACACAACTCGACGAGAATGACTTCCTACAGTCGCAAGAGCGAGCCGTATTATGGGTAGTTTGGTGTCGTTACAGAAGGTGTCCTGCCCCCTGTCCGCGGTCGGCGTGCCCTGACCAAGGTTCGTGCCCGCAGAGAAAACCGAGGCCGAAGCGGAAAAAGAAATCCAGAAGGCGCTCGCCGCCAAGGCCAAGAGTAGGGTCCGTCTGCGCTGCGTGTGTGTGTGTTGTTTATGGGGTTGCTGCTAGTCTGCTCCTCAACGTGGTGCTGCTCGTCTCGCAAGTTGATGTTTTGTCCCCCAAGAGATTCGCATTGAGCGTTGTTGCAGCGGTTGTTGCAGCGGCTGTTGCTTGTTTCTCAAGATTCGATGCTAGGAAAAACAAATGTTCATACAGGATGAACAGAGTGAACAGAGGCAATTTGATCGTTTTGGGAACGCGCTCTCGCGCACATACAGAGTGTTGAGCGTTTATTTTGAAGGTCACCGAGCCGAGCCCCTTACAGGACTCCTTCAGCGTGCGCCAGAAGGGCAGCCTACCCGGACCCCCCACCCGTAGTCCCTCTCCCAGAATCCATCGCTGCCCTCATCACCCACCACGCCCCACATCCTCGTTTTAAGTTCAAGGAAGCAGGTGGTTCAAGATTCTCACGAACTTACATGAATGTCATAGCACACATGCATTAATGCATCAACACAAGGAGCGTGTATCAATGAATCAACACAAAAGCATGTATTAATGCATCAAAACAAAAACATGCATTAATGCATCAAAACAAAATGCATGTATTAATGCATCAAAACAAAAGCATGTATTAATGCTTCAAAACAAAAGCATTCACTCACGCATCATGCGGTGCGAACACTTTGCTCGAGTACATATCATTCAGGTTGCAGGAAGCGTAGAGTGCCGCTGCATACCTTACGCTCTAACACCCGCTCCCCGCTCTCCGCTTTCCGCTCTCCCCCTCACCTCACCCTAGCAACAGACCCCCCATCCCCCAACAAACAGCGAGGCAAGTACAATAAGTCTAGTGACTGTGCGCAAGCTCGTTAACGGCGGTGGCGGGAATAGCGCCCTGGGGCAGCTTCGTGCCCGCCGGAAACATCCGCAGCACGTAGTGCACGCCGTTGATGACCGGGTTCGTCACAGCTGAAGAGATTTCAGCCTCAGCCTGGGCGGCGAGCGAGTGGGAGTGCATGACGCGCCAGTGCACCACAGGCTTCACCGTCTTCAGCAGCGACTTTGTGTACGTGTGCAGGATGGAGTTCTTGGTCTGCGCCGTCGCGATCTGCCTCTGCAAGTTCTGCAGCATGCTGCTTGTGTCACGGACACTGGCCTCGGCGTCGGCATGCTGCTCCTTGACAAACTTACCAAAGCTTTGGAGGCCCGTGTCGGGGGGCTCCTCGAACCCGCTTTCCCGCACAGCCGGCGGTACGCCGAAGCCCTCGGGATACATGCCCAGCGGGTTGCGCGCCACCACTTCGCCCCCCTCGGCCGCCTTGGAGAGTGCTGCACCCTGTGGCACCCCCCCCTTGGCCGCCTTGCCCCCCTTGGCCGCCTTGCCCCCCTTGGCCGCCTTGACCCCTTTGGCCGCGCCTTCCTTGCGCCCCGTCGCCGCCGGTGCGGCTGGCTGCGGTTCCGCAATATTGTAATAATTATAACATGATGTAACATAATATAATGCAAAGTGTGTGTTTGATATAACAATATAATGCAAAGTGTGTGTGTATGTGTAAAAGAAAGAAATTGTGTATGCCAATTGTGTATGCCAGGCACGTGGCAAGGAGTGCCTGCCGTTCCGGTTTAGGGTTTAGGGTGTGGATGGCACGTGCGGCAAGGTGTGGCAGCAGTTGCGCAACACGACACCTTGCTACTTACGCACAGCCGCGAGGCACACGAGACAAGGGGGTGCAAAATAGTGTTCGGGATTGAGGACAGGGTTGAGAGGGGTGAGATGGAAGGAGGATGGGGTTGGGGGTTGGGGGTTTAGGGTTGGGGTTGGGGTTGAGGGTGGAGGGTTTAGGGTTTGAAGGGGGAGAGGTGGAAGGAGGTTGAGGGTTTGAGGGTTAGGGTTTAGGGTCAGGGTCTGGGAGGGGTGAGATGGAAGGAGGATGACCAGTAGCTGAAGCTGTGTGTGTGCGTGTGTGCGTGTGTGGGCAAGGGACCCCGGCAAGTAACACCACAAACAAACGCAAATTGGATACATATACAGTCAAGAGGACACATATGTAGTGAAGGTAAGACAAGTAACACCACACACTCGCACGCAACGATCACGGGTCGCGGGCGAGACACAGCAGTGAAGAAGCAGCGCGCATCGCAGGGCGTCCATCCGCCCCTTTCTCCCCCTCCCTATCGCTCCCTCTCTTTCTCTCTCCCTCTGTTTCACTCACTGTACCTGCACAACGGGAACCACGTCGCCCTCCATTCCTGGGGGGCCCTGGGGGCCACGAAGCTCCTCCCCTCTCTCGCCGGGGAAGCCCGGCGGACCGCGTGTACCTGTGGGACCACGTTCGCCCGAGGGGCCCTCGAGACCTTGCGGCCCGGGCGGACCCCGCGGCCCGCGCACAGCATGCAGCATCTTGGCCTGCGCCTGTATCTGGGACCAGTCGGCGTTCATGTTCTTTTGCTTGTCGAGCATGCGCTGCAAGCTCATGGTGTTGGAGGACAGCGCCTCAGCGAGGGACGCTATCTTCTCCTGCAGGTTCGACACGCCACCTGCCTGCTGGATCGCTTCCTGTGGAGCTGTTTCCGGCTTGAAGTGGGTCGGGAAATACAGCACCGCGTTCCTGCGATCAAAGGCCGGCGGCGCGGGCGCGGGCGCCGACGACTCGAAGGATTCTCCCAGCGTCTCCGTGCCCATCGTGTCGGGCACGGGCATGTCCTCGCTGGTGGACCCCAGAGTCTGCACATCCGTGATCTGGCCATCCTTGCCCAAGCTCGAGTCGATGCCGAGCATCTGCTGCTGCTGCTGCGTGTACATCGCGTTGCCGCTGTACGTCTGAGCGTGCGGCTGCTCCTGCACGCCCGTAACGCCCGTGCAGCCAGCTGCGGTGCACCCATTGAAGTATAGCCGTGAGCTGTGGCAGTTGGTCGTGCCCAGCACGGGGTCGAAATGGCAGTTGCCGACGGGCTCCAGCGGCTCGGCCTTCGAAAGCGACTTCAGCTCAAACCGCGGCGCGGCGCCGCGCTCGCCCGCGAGGACGAGCAGCAGGCCCGCGACAGCAAGCGTCGCCGCAGACGCCGCGAAAGCGCCCGTCACGCGCCGGCCCCTGCCGAACTCCACCATGATGGCGCTGCGGCGGCCCGTAGGTAAGGCGGAGCTTACTTGGCCGCGGCCTGGTTCATGTTGGCAGCCTGCTCGCGCGCGAGCTTCTCGCCGGCGGCGTACCCCTTCTTGTAGCCGGCAGACTCTTCGAAGCCGCGGGTGTAGCCCTTTGCGTCTGCTCGCCCGCACACGCCGCGCGCGTCAGGCGCGTGTGCACGGCAACATCTGACGCGCGCAGCGCACGGCAACATCCCTGCCACATCCTCACCGCTGCAGCGCGCAGCGCAGCAGGGGCAGGGAGCAGCGCGAAGCGCAGCACGAGCAGGGAGGAGAACGGGAGGACGCACATCCTGACTTGTAGTCGAGGTTGTGGAACAGCTCAGTCCTGATCAGCTTGGTCAGCATCGCTCCAGCGCGTTCTGCGATTCAGCTCTCGAGCTCTGTCGAAAGGTCAAGTTTAGTTTGATCTTTGGGGGGCTCCTCCCGAGCAGTCTTAAAAATGAATGAAGTCCGTTTGTTTTGCCATTTTTCTCGGCAGACAACCTGGGCGCGCCCCGCGCAGCCTACACTCGATGAATCTGCCGGCATGGCAGGGCAAGGCCATCGTGTCGCGAACCGTGCCGCGCGGCGAGCGGGTAGCGCAGCGGGACGGCGTCATCAAGCCGCCAAAGCGCAATCCCCCCATGCAATCTCTGGTGCTCGAGGTGGGTTCGTGTGAGAGAGAGAGAGAGCGAGAGAGAGCAGGGAGAGAGGGAGAGGGAGGAGAGAGGCAGAGGGAGGGAGGGAGGGAAAGACGCTCCCTTCTCAAGCCGCGCAGGGCGTGGGACTCTGCCCTCATGCTCGTCTGCTGCATGCTGTCCTAGGGCACGCTCCCCTGCTCTGACACGCCTGGTCCCCCGGGCCGCCCGGTCTCTCAGGGCGACATTCGTGTCCAGGTCCAGCAGCTGCAGGAGGAGAACGCGGCGTTGCGCCAACAGAACAGGGTGTGTGAGTGTGTGAATGGGTGTAAGCGTGTACATCCACACACCCACACACCCACACATCCACACCCACCCACACACGTGTGTATATACATGCATATATACAGATCGGCGCGCAATGACTGAGGCTGAGGAAAGGCGATATTGAAACGTGATGTTGATTAGGAACACCTAATGAACACCAGATGTGATATTGAAACGTGATGTTCAACACGAACACCTAATGAACACCAAATTTGATATTGAAACGTGATGTTGGGTAGGAACACCTGCGCGAGATCGAAGAATACAGGGCTCTAGTCAATCGCTACCAGACACTGGTCACCCTAAACCCTAAACCCTAAACCCTAAACCCTAAACCCTAATACAAGACTCTAGTCAATCGCTACCAGACGCTGGTCACCCTAAACCCTAAACCCTAAACCCTAAACCCTAAACCCTAAACCCTAAACCCCAATACGAGGCTCTAAATCGCTACCAGACGCCCCCCGTATATGTGTTTGCCAGAAACACACACTAGCCCAGGCCCGGTCAGGCACTCTCGCGCATGCCACCTGCTGTGCGTGATTAAGACCAGTGAAGTGCCTGTGCCTCATTAAGACCAGTGGACAATTGAGGGTGCTGGCGCATACCACATGCATGTGTGTGTGCGTCCGGGCGTGTCTGCGTGATACACACACGCACACGCATGCACAGACACACGCACACCCACGCACACCCACACACCCACACACCGCGGGCATGCGTCTGACGCATGCCCGCGGTGTGTGTGTGTATGTGTGTGTGTGAGCGCGCGCGCATGCGTGTGCACTGACCTCAGTTGCTCACTGGTCTTGACGATGCGCAGGCAATTCACTGGTCTTTATAATGCACAGCGTGCGTGAATGTGCTCTGACCTCAGTTTTTCACTGGTCTTAATGATGCGCAGACAATGGCCTTGAGCAAGCCCAGGTTTAGGTAGGGTTTAGTTTGCGATTGACACTGGTCTTAATGATGCGCAGACAATGGCCTTGAGCAAGCCCGCAACCATCCCACCGGGCATGCGGCCGCCCGTACCCATCTAAAATAGCAAAAAATTGTTTTAGCGTTTTAAATAACTATGCACCCTGAAGAAGACGCAAAGATGTACATATCAGCAGCCGTTCTAAAGAGACCTACTGTACAAGCAAAAGAGACCTACTGCACATATACATAGGACGGCTATCAGCAGCCGTTCTAAAGAGACCTACTGTACAAGCAAAAGAGACCTACTGCACATATACATAGGACGGCTATCAGCAGCCGTTCTAAAGAGAGTAGTAGTAGATCGCGCGTAATTTCTTGTTTTGCTTCGCAAACACTTCATAACAGAAAAATTTTAATAAAAAAAATCCGGCGATGTAAATGACGAAGCAAATTTTAGCTTTTTTTTTTGGCTTCATAAGAGAGCTAAACCCGCACCCCCCCCTTACCTTATCCCTCACCCCCGCGCGCGTTGAGCCTCTGGCTCAATAGAGTCAAAGACTCTACAAGAAAATTTCCGGACAACATCGCTTAGATTCTAGTATCCCAAGAATTGTGCGACACATTAAAAACCCTAAACCCTAAACCCTAGACCCTAAACCCTCACAAGAATTGTGCGACACATTAAAGCATGCACAAGTATACGGAAGACGGCTCGGGATGTGAAAAATGGTCTGAATGATGCACAGACACATTAAAGCATGCAAAGGCCTACGAGAGACAGCTCGGGATGTGACTCAAGTCTGTGCTTCATTGGGACCAGTGAATTACCTGTGCATAATTCAGACCATTGAATTGGATGTGCATCATCAAGCTCGTTACGAGTCTAGACCATTGAATTGCCTGCGCATCCTCAAGACGGCTCGGGATATGGCTCAAGTCCGTTCTGTTACCCCGCATTGTGGTGCTGAGGTTAAGCTCCGGGGCTCGTGGAGGAGGAGGTGGTGGTGGAGGAGGAGGCGAGACCATCCATTCTCTTTGACATTCTCGAGGGGGGTAGGAAAAGCTGCGTACAAAATATTGTAAACGCTGCGTACAAAAAAATGTAAAGGCTGCGCCCTTTGAACCTCTCTCAAGTACCGTCTTCCCTTCCCAATGAACTCTTTCTTTCTTACGCGCGCGCTCTCTTTCCCTCGCTTCTCTTTTTGATTGTCAATAAAACTTCTGGCCCCCACCCCCTGCAACTTCTTTCTCTTGCTTCTAGTGCCGCTTTTCTCCCGCGCGCGCTCTC
>Ga0315905_10007208_pt1 | contig 11276 bp, 21 predicted proteins | sample LakEriMetagenome_5_FD_203522 | JGI IMG/M metagenome (GOLD analysis project Ga0315905, IMG submission 203522) | Freshwater fungal communities from buoy surface, Lake Erie, Ohio, United States - Buoy 4 MA121 | ecosystem: Environmental > Aquatic > Freshwater > Lake | place: USA: Lake Erie, Ohio...
TTTCTTTACATAAAAGGATGGTTAGGGTATAATTGCTGTATGGATTATAGATTGGAGTACACGTATGAGTCTTGATGTTTCACTAATGGTCGAACAACCCACTGAGGTATACTCGAGTAATATTACTCACAACCTTGGCAAGATGGCTGCAGAGGTAAAGTTAGACAATGGTCTTACACTCTATCAGATTCTTTGGCGACCTGATGAATGTAATCCTCCCTACACAAAAGCGAATGAAATTGCCGAGTTACTGTATGAGGGATTGAATATACTTACATCCAATCCTGACAAATACAGGAAGTTTAATCCTGGTAATGGTTGGGGATCCTATGATGGTTTGGTGGATTTTGTGTATAATTATTGTAATGCTTGCAGGGAAACACCTGAAGCAGAGTTAAGGATTTCGAGATGAAGAATAAAATTGAAACTTTAGCGGATGGCGATTTCAGAGTCGTGCCCTTGGATGATCCAGCGTTTATTGAGTTTACAAACAAAAGGAATAGTAAGATGAGTACTGTTAAAATTGCGATTAATCGTTGCTTTGGTGGGTTTGGTCTTTCGAATGAAGCATTTGAAATGATGCTTTCGAGGAAGGGTATTGAGTTCGATCGAATCGAGAGTAAGTATTCTTTTGGTTCTGAGCAGTCCTATGACTATTATCGTAAGGGTAATCAGAATGAGGAGAATTATCTGAGTGAGTATGATGTCACAGCGAACCGATCCGATCCCGATTTAATTGCGGTCATCGAAGAGTTGCAACAGAAAGCAAATGGGTGGGCTGCTGAACTAAAAATTGTAGAAGTTCCAGATGATGTTAAATGGCATATCAGTGAATACGATGGACTTGAACATGTGGCTGAAGACCATAGAACTTGGAGATAATTATGCGTAAAGAACTAGACGAAGCCCTCTGTGCAAAGTATCCGCTGATCTTTCGCGATCGGCATGAGAATATGCAAGTCACAGCCATGTGCTGGGGATTTGAATGTGGTGATGGTTGGTATAATATTATCGATACTCTCTGTGGATTGCTTACTTCTGATTATCGCTCAGCCAAGAGTCGTTATGATAGTATCAAGGATTTGGTAAATAAACCACAATGGGAAGGTAGCAAGAAGATCGTTACTCAAGAACTGATCGATGCAGCCAAAACAAAACTGGAAGAAGAAACATTGAAAGTTCCAGTTGCTGTTCAAGTAAAAGAGAAGTTCGGTGGACTACGATTCTATGTTCAGGCTGCAACTGATAAACATTACAACTACATCACCTTTGCTGAGAGTATGAGTTATCGTACATGCGAAGAATGTGGTGCTCCAGGAAAAACCTATACCGATGGCTGGCATATGACTCTTTGCGACATTCATGCGGAAATGGCTGGACGTGAGGAGAACTATGAATATGAGGAGAATGAATAATGTTTTATGGTAAAGATATGGTTACAAAAGATTTCGATCTTCTTCTAAAGAAACTATCAGAACAAGAATTGTTTTTGTTTGAGCCGATGCCCGATTACAAAAATGGTGCGAGGTGGACTGACGAGTTTCGTATTCGTGATGGGCACACCAAACTTGCTGATGGCACTTGGGTAACTATTATTAAAGTTACTACTTGGGTTGAGAAACTTAAGAAAGATACTGAGGATTTGTATACAAGTTATCAAACAAACCTACAAGAGATTCATTCATTGAAGCAGCAGAAACGTGAGATGGAGTTTGGTCTGCGTACTGCTCAGAAATCTCTACAGACCGCACTCAGTCTCTGATTATGCAGGTAACTCACCTCGCTCGATAAGTTTCTTTTTGTTATATGAATGCATCTCTTGAACCAGATCCTTGTTTTCACCAGAGTAGAGAACAGCGTAGTTGTTATCAATCATCCATTGATTTAAACTTGTACCATCTTCCATAATGAAAACACCAAGTATGCGTCCAAACTTGTCATCGTTGCTGTCTGGCTTCATGGTTTGGATTTTTTGCCAGCTACCCACTGGTAATTTCTCCTGAACCTTTTTCTTTGACAGAAGACCACGTGGCTTTTCCTCATTGTTTGATGTGCGAGATTCAGGTGTGTCAATACCTGCCAGTCGTACTTTCTGATTGGCAAGCATAATGTTAAAACCAAGATCTAGATCGATTTCTACTGTGTCGCCATCAAGAACTTTGAGAATTTTGCATCGATAAATAAACATAGTGTTTCCTTTGGAGGTGAATGTGTTGGAAGAATTAAAACTCATAAAATACAGAGATGCTGGTATGCATACATATACTTATTTCTGGGTCAATTCCGAACATAAGGTATTCAGCCCATATTTTGATCGAGAAGAAGATGCTCATAGTTGGGCAAAAACTTCTTGGGGAAATTGGAAACCGAACAAGGATGTAACTTAATAATGAATGATTTAAAATTTACAACTGCAGGAGAATACATGGATAAGAAACTTATAATCTCTAAGTATTGGTCAGACCAAGATGCTCGCGAAGCAATAGTTGAGCGTGATGAGGTGCGATATTATGCACATGTAAAGTCAGCATTTGGTACATGGTTTGTTTCTGTCTTTTTGTCCCTAGATGATGCAGAGGATTTTGCAGAAGATTGGGTTTACGGAGAATCTAAGGATAAAGAAAATGGATTTCAATATTCCACTGAATAATGATGAATCATCTTATTGCGTAAACTTGCAGCAAGTCATCGATTCAAATGATATATGCGCTACAATCAGACTGTTAGCGATAGATTTAAAAAAACGATCTTATCTTTCCCTTGGCGATTTTTTCAAAAACCTATCAGAACGTAGTCTTGATGAACTTCTTGAAATCGCCAATCATTCAGCTGATGAAGAATCCGAACTTAATGACACTGCATTACAGGATCTTTCTCTACTGACATTAATGCTTGCTGAAGCGGAGGGTGTGACAATTACGGATGATCAACAAATGTGTAATTGCTTAAATGCATTGAATGTAATAATCTGTGGTGTCTCTCTTGCTCGCAAAGGTCTTGTCAAAGTGCATTACAATAATCTTTCTCTTGGCGAAGATATGTACGATAAACCTGTTATTGAGCGTATCCAGTAAGACTCTACAAAGTAAGCGTCCACTAACTTAATACCCCTACTGTCTGTAGGGGTATTTTTTTGGGGTATTGACAATAATACGAATTTCATGTATAATTACTCTATGATGATTAAAAAGGAGTTGTTATGAAATATCGTGTTATTGTCAATGGCGTCTCGTTCTATACAACTGGCGCTGCCATCAAACGTGGTGTTGGTGACTCTGTAGCTGTCAACACTGTTGTTCGCGAACTGTTTGGAAATTTGTTCAACGCAGTTGGAATTTCTTCTAGAATGTCAGTCTATGACCACAAGATGAATCGTGTGTCATATGATGTTCAAATCTCAAAGGTGTGAACATGTGGGCACTTCTCTTCATCGTAGCAGCACCATCTGATTACACAATACATTCAACTTATGATACACACGAACAGTGTCTCAAAGCCGAACAAAGGTATGTCAGCATATTCGAACAAACTGGTTCAAAATTGAAAACCAGATGCGTGCTGAAGAGTCGTGTACCTGCTAACAAAACATCTTCTCTTGTGATTAACACATATATCTTGAGATAAAATATTTGACATTAATTCACATATCCTGTATAATTACTATGTAGGGTTTGTCCTAGAACATGGAGATATATTATGACTATTGAAGAAGTAAATGATTTGTGTCTTGAGATCGCTGAGAAAAATGCTGCTGATCGTATGGCTGGTTACCTGAGCGAGCTGGAAGAAGAATCCCTCGACCGCATGATGGCTGAGCATGAGCAGATGCTTTATGCTTGTATGTCTTACGACTTGGATGCTGAATACTATGGTAAATAATGCGTTCTTGGCTAAGACAGCCAGTGACGAATTAGCGGACACTCTGTTCTTTGGTGGATTCGAATATACTAAGGAAAGAAGCAAACCGAATGGTGTCCTTACGTATACATACACAACTCCGAAGTTCGTTCTTACAATTTCTGGTCGCAATATTCGAATTGGTAATGAGAAGTTCAAACGTGTGTACGAAGCCAAAAGAAAGTTGCAGCAGCTGATTGACATTTAATAAAAAATCATGTATAATTGAATTATATAAACATTGAATCTAAATAAAATTATGACCCAACAAATTCAAACTAATGATATTACCACTCGCCTACTGGCGCAGGAAAACCTGTTGATTCAGCGTGCGCCTGTCTCTACCGCATCATTCGATGTGATCAACCGAATCCTTACATTACCCCAGTGGCAAAACATGACTCCCGAAATCGAGGAGATGCTCAAAGCGCACGAAGTTGCTCATGCTTTGTATACAGACCATGAGATCTTTGAGAAATCCAAAGAAACTGAAAATCGTAAAGGGATTCCTCATGGTTTCTGCAATATTCTTGAGGATGCTCGCATCGAGAAATTGATGAAGCGTAAGTATCCTGGTCTCCGCACTGTTTTCAACAAAGGGTATAAGCAACTCAATGAGCGAGACTTCTTTGATCTGAAGAAACATGACATTGAAAGTCTTCAGCTGATTGATAGAATCAATCTATACTACAAAGCTGGTTTTGAATGTGGCGTAAAGTTTACACCAGCTGAGAAATATCTTGTTGATCAAGTCGCACGTCTTGAAACAATTGAGGACGTAGTTACTCTTGCTCGTAAAGTCTATGATTTTACTAAGAAACAAAAACAAGATTTGCTGAAAGACCTTTTTAATGATGAAGAATTCAAGAAGATGCTTCAGGAAAAACAGAAAGATCAAGAGGATGAGGAATCCTATGATTATGATGATGAATACGGCGATGACTATGACTCAATAGATGATGAGGATGATCGCCACGAGTATACTGGTAAAGAATCTGAAGAAAAAGAAAATGATCGAGACACTGAAACAGGTCGTGGCTCAGGAACTGACGCAGATAACATTAAAACATCAAATGATGAGATAAGCGACCCAATTACTATGAAGTCGTTTGAAGAAAAGTTGGCTGAGTCAGCTGATGTGAATACTTGTTACGAATATATTGACATGGTTCGCCTTGGATCCTTTGCTAATGAAATTATTATTTCTTACAAAAAGGTTCTTAATGATAACGTAAATGCTGTACAAGCAGCAATCAATAAAGCAAAAGATTCTGGCTATGACTTGAGAGCTGACTATCTTATCAATCAAGCATCATCACTTAACTCTGATCATGAGAAGTTTATGATAGAGACTCAGCGTGTTGTTGCTTATCTTGTCAAAGAATTTGAGATGCGCAAAGCAGCCACCGACTACAAACGTATTCAGATATCAAAGTCTGGTGTTCTTGATTCACGCAAACTGGCACAATTCAAAATTCGTGAGGATTTGTTCAAGTCTATTGCTATCACCAAAGATGGTAAGAAACATGGTATGTTGTTTATTCTTGACTGGTCTGGTTCGATGAGTGACTACATCGAAGATACGGTAAAACAACTAATCTCTCTCGTAATGTTCTGCCATCGTGTTAAGATTCCTTTCCAGGTGTTTGCTTTTACTGACACTAGCACTCTTCGCTATGGTAACATGACATCACAGGAAATTGAACAGAAACGTAATCGTATGACAGACACGATTATCAATCAAGCGCAGAACACATTAGGAATTGATCCCGAGTTCAACTTGATTGAGTTGTTCAGCAACAAAATGACGAACAGTGATTTGAATAAAATGACCAGAACACTGTTTGGTATGGCAAAGGGGTTTTGCGCTGATGGTTATGAATTGAGTGGCACCCCTCTTAATGAAGCATTGGCATTCTTGTACGATTACTCGGAGAAGTTTGTTGTTGCTAATCAGATTGAGAAGTTTACATTAATCAAGTTGACCGATGGTGATGGTGGACGTGTTAATTATTACAAAAAGAGACTTTCTGAAAAGGAAAAAGCAGAAAAAGAAATTGATAGTTATGACAGGGGATTGAAATACAAACCTGAGTATATGAATCACCAATATAATTGGGATGGTCAGAGAAAAATCCGTACTGTTCGTTTTTTACGCTGTCCTATCACAAAGAAAATTTATTCTGTTGATTCAAATACTCAGTGGGGTAATTTGATCACTGAAATGATTAAAGATCGCTATAAATGTGGTACGATTGGTTTCCACGTAACGAATAAGCGTGCTCGTGATATCAATTATGCTATGGCGACCTACGATCTTCAGACAAATGATCAAGTTGTTTACGAATCACGTCGTGATATGTTAAAAGAAGGGTTTACTGGTCTTAAAGTTTATGGTCACGATGAACTTTTCCTCATCAAATGCGACCACAAAGTCGCTGAGGAAGAACTTGACGATAACATGACCAAAATGTCGGCTGCAGCGATCGCAAAACAGTTTACAAAACACCTGTCAGCGAAGAAAACCAGTCGGATCCTTCTAAACAGGTTTGTTGGGGTCGTCGCTTGACGACTTTTGAGGTCTCCGAGCCGATTTTTTCGGTTTGGAGACCCTTTTTTTCCGTTTTTTTCCTTAAAAATCAATAATTTGCAATCCCCTACAGTCTGTAGGGTTATCCCTTGACAATAATTCGGTTTGGACGTATAATTATTCTATGATGATTGAAAATGGAACTGAAAAAATGAGCGAATTTAAGTCTTGGGAAGAAATGACCGAAAAAGAGCAACTTGAGTGCTCGCTGTGGGATGCGTATAAAGACGCACATGGTATTCGTCCTCGGTTTATGAACATGGAAACCATGTCGGTCGAAGAACTCAAGCAACAACTTGAGTTGTGCTGCTCTGAAATTGAGCGCAACGAGAAACAGCGTCAGATTGACGAAGATCGTGCATCGCATGACTTCGAAATGCGTATGCTCAATCTTATGATGAGTGGCGCAAAAAGTCGTGAACAAGCATTGCGCTGGGTTCACGAAGCAGAAGGCAGTGATGGTGACGATGAGTATCTCTGCTTTCTGTTAGGTTTACCGTATGGTTATTTTCGTAAAGTAGCATAAGGAGATTTGTTATGGGTTTGGATATGTATCTGTCAGCCAAAAAATACATGAGTCGGTATTTTGATGAGAAAGATTCTGAGCGAATCAAAACTGTCAATGAATTGTTCGGTGTTGAGGGTGATGAAAATGATGATTATGGCGCTGAGGAAGTTAAATTCCGTGTTGCTTACTGGCGTAAAGCCAATGCAATCCACCAGTGGTTTGTTGACAATGTGCAAAAAGGTGTAGATGACTGCGATGAGTATCATGTTACACGCGAACAGCTAAAGCAGTTGATGGAATTGTGCGAGCAAATTATTGCAGATAAAAAGAAAGCAGAAGAGTTGCTTCCAACGCAGAGTGGTTGTTTCTTCGGAAACACTGACTATGATGAATGGTATATGGAGGATATCGAACGTACGATTGTTCGTTTTAAGAAAATCCTCAGCGACCCTGTGTTCGAAAAGGCTGCTTTTTATTATCAGGCGAGCTGGTAAGAGTGCTTGACATTAATTTGAATTTATTGTATAATTGTTTTATATTATGAGAAAGGTGATTATGAATCAACAACTGTTCGAAACCAAACTGTTCGAATTATTTCCCGATGTTCAATCGTCAGGAACTGTAAGTCGGCAGCAAATTATGAGTACGATGAATGCTCTAAATACTACCAAGTATCCTACTTGGCTTATGGCAAACAAAGTCGGTCGTGGTCTTTATGCTATCGCTGGTGGAAATGCTGTTGCCAAAGTTGTTCCTCTAGAAACGATTGAGAATGATGTGCGTAAACCAGTCTACGTAACCGAAGCAGAAGTTGCTGCTCCACTTGTTGACCCTGCATATGTTGCATGGGGTAATCACTCAGATCTCGACAAGATTATTACTAGTCACCTGTTCCACCCTGTCTATGTGACTGGTCCGACTGGTAATGGTAAGTCGACGATGGTCGAGCAGATTTGCGCAAAACATAAAATCCCTTTGATTCGTGTGAACTTGAATAGCACCGATGACGAAGATAAATTGATTGCGTCTAAGACCTTGATTGATGGTAACGTAGTTGTTGAAGATGGTCCAATGATTGTTGCTATGCGTCGTGGTATTCCGATTCTTATTGATGAGATTGACGCTGGCTCAGCCAACTTGCTGATGTGTCTTCAGGGTATCCTTGAGGGTAAGCCATATTACATCAAAGCCAAGAACGAAATTGTTTATCCTGCGAAAGGATTCAACATTATCTCAACTGCGAATACCAAAGGTAAAGGATCAGATGATGGTCGCTATATCGGTACGAATGTTTTGAATGAAGCATTCCTTGAGCGATTCGCTGTTGTGTTTGAACAAGATTATCCCTCTGCTAAGATCGAGACAAAAATTGTTACGAATCTGATGCAGAAGTTTAATTGTCTTGATGGCGAGTTTGCTGCTACTCTCGTCAAATGGGCAGATGCTATTCGTCGCACGTTCGATGATGGTGGTGTTGACGAAGTTATCACGACTCGTCGTTTGGTTCATATCGTTAAGAACTTTTCGATCTATCGTGATAAGCGTAAATCAGTGAACCTTGCTATCAATCGTTTCGATCCGTTGACGAAAGATGCGTTTCTGGATCTGTTTGACAAAGTTTCTGCAGACCCGAATGCGGAGGTGGGACCCGCACCTGCTCAGACCCCTACCGAACAGTCTGAGAATGGCGAGATCCTTATTTAATTAATGCTTGACATTAATGTTAAAACGTAGTATAATTATACTGTAAACTTGAAAACCGAAAGGAAATTGTTATGTTGAAATATTCTGATTTGACCAAAGCCCAAAAGCGTTTCGTTGACGCTGTTCTTAAGGAAGATGCTTCGATTGCGAAGAGTGGTACTGCTACTCGTAAACAAATTGAATCTCTTTATTGGACTCTCAATGAGAAACGTGCCACTGGTGGTGAGAAAGTTGGTTTCCCCAACTGGTTGACTGGTCCAAATAAAGTTTCTCGTGGAGTCTATCAGATTCCCATGCCTGAAGCAACAGCTGCGAAGGCAAAGAAAGTATCAACCGATGAGCGTACTCGTCTTGAGAAAATCATCGATGAGTCTGACTCTGTTGAGTTTGATCAGGAAGAAACAGATATCGTCTCTTCTATTCAAGAACTCGTTAATTCTTGATTCTTTAAAATTGTGGGGGGGATGCGTTGACACCACGCATCCCATTTTCCCATTCTTGTTTGGTGTTATTTTTTATGGAGACTTATATAATGTCTAAAATCCAAAAGTTGGTTTCTTACATGAAATCTGGTAACGAAGTAACTGCACGTCAAATCAGTGGCACCTTTGGTCTTAAGAACCCAAGTCGTGCTATCCATGCATTGCGCACTGAGCATGGTATCTGTGTTTATAGCAACCCAACAACATTGAGCACTGGTGATCGTGTTGTTAAGTATCGTATCGGTACACCATCGAAGCGTATGGTTGCTGTTGCTGCTAACATTCTTGGCGCAAGCGCATTTACTCGTTAATTTTTAGTGAGTAATTAATGGGCATTCTCCCGAGTGCCCATTAATTGTTTCATTGGAGATAGATATGGCGAGTAAAGATGAAGTGAAAAAATCTCAGAACGCAACGACAGGTGGTCGTAAATTTGATGGTAACAAACCGCAGTATGGGTTGTTACCACCACTCGCATTGAGAGCTACTGTCGATGTTCTAACATTTGGCGCAGAGAAGTATGAGCCAGATAACTGGAAGTTTGTTCCAGATTCTAAACGACGCTACTTTGACGCACTGCAAAGGCATCTGTGGGCATATAAAGATGGTGAAGAGATCGACCCAGAATCTGGTATGCATCACTTAGCACATGCAATGTGTTGTTTGATGTTTTTGTATGAGCATGATGTTAAATATTCAAAAGGAGACAAAAAATGACAACGACTTATCTTACTGCTTCTGCAATTAATGAGGCAATGACAAGAGTTTACAGAAACATGTTTTTAGCAGTAGTTGTTTCTATGCTTACTGCTGCTCTTGTTTCTTCTAGCGCAGGATTAATGATGTTTCTGTTTACTGGTGTTATGAAATGGATTACCATTTTTTCCCCACTAGTGTTTATTCTTCTTCTATCGTTTGGTCTTGATAAACTAACTAAGGAACAAGCAACAATTGCTCTTTATTCTTTCGCAGCAGTATGGGGTGTCAGTATGGCTGCTGTATTTGTTATATTTACTGTTGGTAGCATTGTATCTGCGTTTATGGGTGCTGCTATTTTGTTTGGTGTTATGTCATTTTATGGATACTTTACCAAACGTGATTTAACAAGTATTGGGCAGTTTATGTTTATCGGTTTGATTGCAATTATCATTGCAAGTATCGCTAACATTTTTATTGGTTCGTCAGTTATGGCGATGGTAATTAGCGCATTGGCGATTGTTATTTTTCTTGGTCTTACTGCTTACGATACACAAAACATTAGAGAAATGGTTTCAGTAGCAGATGGTACAGGTAAAGAAGAAATTATTGGAGCGCTTTCGCTTTATATTAATTTTATTAACATCTTCCTTTCTTTACTACAGTTGTTCGGAAATAAAAACGAATAAATTTTGGAGTATTGTTTGAAATCAAATTTTAGATTTATAGAAAAAAATATTGATGTGAGTAAAATACTCAATCAGGTACTTTCTAATTCTCAAGATTGGAAAGCAGTTAGTACATACAAAAACATTTCTGGCGATTTGGAACCATATGGTTTTTTACCACTGGTTATGGCTTGGGTCAAAGAAGAGGGTGTTAGTCCGAAAGACACAGAATATCAAATGAATACACCAATGTATAAAAAATATACAGAGATTAGAAAATGGCTTAAGATACAAGGAATTACTGAGATATCAAGAGCAGCATTTTTTAAACTACGTATCGATGGAAGCGTTGGTCGTCATGTTGATGAAGGTACGTATTATTCAACACGTGATCGTTTTCATTTGTCTCTTCAGGGAAAATATCTTTATCATGTTGACGGAGAAGAACATGTTATTGAGCCAGGAACTTGGTTTTGGTTTAATAACAAAAAGCATCACTGGGCGAAGAATATTTCGCCAGATACTGAAAGAATTACTTTTGTTTGGGATGTTCCGCATCATGTTAAACATCCAAATAATAGTAGAAATTTTATTTGACACAAACACACTTTTGCGGTATAATACTTATACATATTATGAAAAGGAAGAAATATGAAACTCACTAAAGAAACACAAAATCTCGTTAAAAACTTTGCTTCGATTAACATGAATTTGTTAATCAAACAAGGAAC
>Ga0315905_10007212_pt1 | contig 11273 bp, 18 predicted proteins | sample LakEriMetagenome_5_FD_203522 | JGI IMG/M metagenome (GOLD analysis project Ga0315905, IMG submission 203522) | Freshwater fungal communities from buoy surface, Lake Erie, Ohio, United States - Buoy 4 MA121 | ecosystem: Environmental > Aquatic > Freshwater > Lake | place: USA: Lake Erie, Ohio...
ACGGCATTAACAGTAGGCCTCATATGCCAATCATATTAGGTCTTGTTTGGGTATATATTAGGTCTCTTTTCACACTTTTGCATCTCTGGGTGCAGGTACTACGGTTGCCCTCACTGCCACTCGAACGAACATTGGGGGTTTGAATGCCTCAAAGTGGCCACACAGACGGAGCAAGAGAGCGAGCGTGTCTTCTACTACACAAACCGCATTGCCTCTGGGGAAGGTGAGGGGAGCAGTGCCGGGGAAGAGTATAGGTGTCGGGCGAGGTGCTCCCAGCAATGTTGGAAGGTTTCAGTCTCGCACGCGCTCTCTCGCTTTCTCTCTCTCTCTTGCTCTCCCTCTCTCTCTCTCTCCCTCCCTCTCTCCTCTCTGCCTGAAGCTGTGCATTTTTTCAGCCCTTAAGTGTGTGCGTGTGTGTAAACGTGTGCCTGTTTGGGCAGTGTGTTTGGGCGTGTGTGTGTGTGCAGAGGCGGGGGGGCTGCACGCTGACTCCTTTGTGTGTGCATTCCAAAATCACAAATGCAGGTCGGAAAATGGCTGCAGGAAAAAGATCTGTGGGATTCAACTGGCTACAAACCTCCTTCCACGCGGGTCTCTCCCTGTTGCTGATCTCTCTCTCGCTCGCTCCCTCCCTCCCTCGCTCCCTCCACTCTCTCTCTCCTGTCCTGGTGTGGTACGACACGAAAGCGCCTCTCTTCCTCTCTCATGACTGCCAATACTCTCTCTCTCTCTCTCTCTCTCACGCACACACACACACACACACACACACACACACAGCACTGCCGCCACTGCCACAGGACACGTCACTACACACATGACTGCCATCGCGTCGGGACTGTCTCTTCTCAAGTCGACAACAGCAGTCAAATGGTGCTAGGTTCATGCGTGTGTGCGCACGTGCATGCGTGCTTTGCTTCCTTTGTCCGCATCCTTCCTTGTGCGTGTTTGAGTGTGTGAGTGTGTGTGTGTGCGTGCGTGCGTGCGCGTGCGCGCGTGAAATACATGAAAGAATTGAGCCTGTGTGGATGTCAGGAACCTGCCCAGCTTGCCGGATGATGCAAGCACAGCAGCGCCTCAAGGGAGAGAGGGGCGGGGCGGAGGACGCCTTCGAGTGGTATCCTGATCAAGGTGCGCAGAATCGCTGGGAAGCTGGCGCGCATACGCACGCCAACAGACGCGCATGCGCACGCGGAGAAATGTGCAAGCATTCGCATGCAAAGGCGGCGTCTATGCTTGGGTATCTACATACGCATACATGTTCACATGCACACGTGCACATATTCACACCATTACTACACAAACGCACATACACATATGATCAGAGGTGGCTGGAGCAGAAGACAAGGGGATATTCCATCCTTCGTCTACCAACGTAGCCAGATTCGAAAAATTCTCCTCGACAGCTCATCCCGCCTTTCACCGGTCGTTCCGCCAGCGTGAGCAAAGGGAGTGCACGCTTGGGGGCGGTTTCTTCTCTCTATCTCTCTCTTTCTCTCTCTACATGCATATATTTGATGCCTGCATACATATTTACGAAAGCGACCGTGTATCTGCTGTAGCCACAGGACAAAGAGATGCGCGGGGGAAACAGGTAACAGGAACAGAAAAGGGTGCCCCAACACAGCACGACACTCACGTTGGACTGATCGGCAGGTGCAACAACTGCGGAGGCAAGCACTTCTTGTGCGACTGCCCCCACAAGGTACATCAAGCGTATCCGCTTCCTCTTGGGGGCGGAGGTGGAGGCGGAGATAAAAATCAGGCGCGGAACGCCAAGGGCAAGTCGGATGCATTATCAAAACCTCCAGCTTATTACGCCTGTGAAACTTGCGGTCTCCCCGGTCAGTTGGCTGGACGAGGGGTCAGGGAAGGATTGGTGTGAGGAACGAGCATTGAGTGTGGGGTGGGCGGGGCAGAAAATGCCTGTGTGCATTTAGGTGCCGTGTCTGAAACTGTCGCGTTGTATGCCTGTCTAGCACTGATCAAAATCCTCCTTCTGCCCTCTGTCCTGCCTTTCTCACCTGCTTCGTCCTCCCTCCTTTCCCGCCTGCTTCCATTCCTGCTCTTCTTCCCCTTATCCTTCCCTCACTTCTCCATCCCCTCTCCCTTCCATTTCTCTTCTCTCGGTCCCCTGCCCCAACCCCCCCTCTCTGCTCTGCTTACAACCTCACCAACGACACTTTGACACGCGCAAAAGGACACTGGAAGCAAGCGTGCCCCTCCGCCAAGGCTGCAACAGCGGCAGCGCAGCCTCCTTCGCACAGAGAAGGCGTGTGGAATGGCGTCGGTGGGTGGACTCGACATGTGCAGGTCTACAGAATCTGGCGCATGCGCACGCGCGTTAGCTCGCTCTCGGAGTTTCTCTCAAAGTCTCTATGCAGCGTATCTCCTGTTTCTCGCGTGCTATTGGGCAGTGGCTGTATGCAGTATCATCTCGTCTCCTGAACGTGTGACGCAGCTGGCTGCGGACAAAGTGGGTTGAATCTGTCTATTTTTGCCAACTTTGTTTTCTATTCGGAGTTGAGTAGCAGCCCATCGGCGACACGTACAAAAAGTGCAACGGCGTTGACGAGGTATTCGGACTCATGTTTCTCCCCGTGTGCGTAGCAGTGCAGATCAACAGTGATTGCGAAGGTGTGTTTTGCGTTGCGAATTTGCATGCGTATGCAAATTCACAACCTCTGTTACTGGCTCTCTCTCTCTTGCTTCTTCTCCACCTCCTTTACAGGGCTTCTGGGCAAGATTACATGCGGGTCGCACCAAGGTGCTCTACAAGGGCTAAATGCACACGGAAGTCTGTTCAGGCTGGTTGCCCATGCTGCAGAGGCTGTGATTGCGGCATCAAAACTAGTAAAGTAAACCTGCGTCAACTTCAGGCACAGCACAGCATCTTGTGTATACTGCAACGTGGACAGTCGATTCGGACGTCTGCGCACGACGTGCATGCGCATGTGTGCGGTGCACATGTGCATGTGTGCAGTAAACGAATCCACAGAAGTGCTGAAGATAAATGGGATGACCGGAGTAGCTTTTATTACATCATGCAGCGTGAATACTAAGCCCCATGATTTGATCAAATTTGCAAATGAGCTGCAATTTACAAATGTCGCTCCATGCGCCATCGCTTGAAAGAAAACTCACCCGGACCGGCTTCCATTGCCTGCGTCTTGCGTGGTACGTGCAGTTTGGCCTGTGCGCCAGAGAGAGAGTAAGCCCATTTGTCAGATCGCGAAGCCAATCGAATTCCTCCAGGGCCACGGATCAATGCACAGCATGCGTACATAACCTCTTTCACGGAGCGTCCCTCGCCATAGCCAGGTCGCATGCGCTGCTCAAAGCTGCAGGCGAATTACTCAAAACGTGAGAGCCAACCAAAAACAGGAGGGATGGTCCCACAGCACTGACATTTGGGAGATGCCTACATGTACACGGATTCTGCAGCAGCCAAGCCTGTTGCCTGCTTACGATTTGCCTGTGGAGTACGGGAAGACAGACAAAACCTATGTCAAAGACTTAGGATAATCTCGGGTCAATTTCACACCCTCATGCTATGCTCGCAAGGTTAGACACATGGCGCATTTCTGGGCCGACAACTGTCTCACATTCTTTCGGCCATCCTTAGTTTGGGTAAAACAATTGTTGACTAGATTCCACTCGCGTAGAGTGTCGGTTGATACAGGAGGGATGTATCGGCCCTCCACGTCAAATGTGCCCCTCATCGGTACCTGGAAAGTAACTCAATTCGTGAGAGACAGCCGACAGCGTGCGTGTATAAGCATAGCATAGCACACCCACGTGCAATCACGCATGCATATTGACGCCTCGCTGCAGCGTACACTGGATGCTGGTGAAATGTGTGCAAATTTGCATACCCCGTAGCGACCCGAGAGGTGTACTTGCTCGTCGTGAACAGCAGCGGCACTCTGTGCTGTCCGGCGTCTGTCCGCCTGCTGCATGATTGTAAACATTTCAGCAACACGCGCACAAGCATGAGTGCGAGGGTTCGTGCATCTCTGTGTGCTTATACACTCACTCAAGCAGCTGCTGCATCCCTTTCTGTAGTTCTGCAATATCACTTCGTGGACGCATGCGCGCACACCTGAATGTCTGGAAGCCTGTCACCTTGTGTCGACCCATCCCGGCTCGACGCAGTCTCCAGCCGATGAGCGCCTGCCCTCATTAAATGATGAACTTATCAGGTCGCATTAGTGCATGACGCAATGAATGAAGTGTCTGTGTCGATGGCTCTCATCGTGCAGGAAGATAGCTTTCTATCCCCCTTACGAATGATCCCATGTAGAGACTCCTTTTCTGCTGTCTTAGCTAGCCCCACCGCAAACACCCTGACATCGAACGCACCCGCTTCAGGACTAAATGCCATAGGCTCCTCGTCACCTTCAACGATGTCGTGCAAGTAGCCTGGAGTACCATCCATATCCGCTCGCAGCTGTTCGGAATCACGCGAAGAGGCGAAGTCACCTGCACCTGTGGGAATCGTCAAATGAGATTTGCTGCTGCTTGACATAGGTAGAGCAATGGCAAGGGCGAGGACAGTCTATGAGCTTAGGGGGGGAAATCCCATAATAAACCGGAATTTAGGCAATAAAGGTTGAGATAGCACGAACCGGGCACTCCGCCAATGAGCAATCGATTGCGGCCTTTGTCAAAGGCGTCCATCATATCGCCACCACCACCCTGCCGGCATTTGTGAGATGTTGATGCACAAGGGGGCGCATCGCGCGATGAACGGTGGGTCAGAGAAGTCAAAGAGCAATCGTGCTATTAATACAAGAAGATAATGTTCAACCATCTCCCGTTGTGAGCTGCTGTGAGAAAACCTGCACATAGAGACGCACCACAACACCCAGACGTACGAGGGCAAGCATGGATTTCCCACGACAGACGCACAGCTGAACGTTCAGAGAGTGATACCCCCATCTCGAGGCCCTTCAGCGCGTCAAAATCAGCATCGATCGTCTGCTTACAAACACCCTCCTCCCAGATTCCCTGCACTTCCTGCCCGTTCGACGCGATTTTGCCTTTCCCATGCATTTTGCCGGACTTCCACGCTCCAGTGTACGTTGACCCTGCTTGCATGGCATGCCAGTCAGACTGGCACCAAGAAGCGTGACGCAGGATCGATCTGAAGAGAGCAGCAGCGGTGACGCTACCCGCTGTCCAGGGATAGCAAATGCACAAGAGAAAGAGCGCAAGGGCGATCCGCATCGGGGAGCACACCGTTCTTGAGATATCCAGTGCCCTGGCCGTCACGCTGGTCATTCATAAACTCGCCGTCGTACACCAATTGATCCTTGACATGAATCGTCCCCTTCCCACACCTTTTGCCAAATTTCCACGCTCCGTTGTACACCTCAGCCTCCACCAACCGGTAGGGGATTATTGTCGTCTTAAAATTACTTGCCTGAACAACAGTAGAACGTTGCATGCCAGAACCGTGCCTCTTGCCGTTTTCAAATTGACCCACGTACATGCTGCCATTGGCCGACTTGTACGTGCCCTTACCGTCTTTCTTCCCTGCCCTCCATTCTCCATTATACACATCACCTGGGTGCGGAGTGTCTGCAGAGTCAGTTGTTGGTACAGACGGGAAAAACATGTATGCCCCGGGCAGTCGGTCTACCTGTCGGGAAGATCATTTCGCCATGTCCCTCCATCTTTCCTTTGACCCAGGCACCCGAATACCGACAACCGTTTGCCAACACCATGGTTCCATCACCGTGCATTAAATCTGCTCAACCGTATTACAGATGTTAATGGTTTCTTCGAGGAAAATCATCAGAAATTGTTACAGGATGCTGACCCCCGTGGACACATATAGGGGGCGCGGGAGAAAACGGACGAACAGGCGAAACAGTGTCGGGCGGTCGTGCCGCAATGGTGTTGGGTAAAGTGGAAAAACTACCGGACTCAAACTCGCCCTCGTATGAGTCGCCGTTGCGAAAGATACACTTTCCGCGCCTGAGAGTTATCCGGATAAGTCATGAGGACATCATGAAAGATGGTATCCAGTTTTCTAAGCCGCATGCAATTCCTGTCTCAGAGGGCTAGTTTCTCTGGTACCCCCTGGGGTGCCCAAGGGTTAATAAATGGCGCAGAACAATCCATGGCTGCAACAGTTGTCATTTTGCATACCCGAATCTTCGACCGCTGCGCCATTCGCCTTCGTAACGCAGCCCGTCGCTGAAATAGTCGCCCTGCGCATGTTCAGGTGAAACGTGTTCATCGGCAGGCGGTCCTTTGTCTGTGGCGATGCATGCGATGCCTGCCCAAGCTGCCCGGGGCAGCCTGCCGGATGCGAGCAGTCCGAGATCCTCCATTGCTGGCCGCTGGCTCGTTATTTTCGTCTACTTTTTGGAGAGTTCACTACAGTCTGCACTCATTTGGTTATGGTGCATAATCAATGAATGCAGATTCCCAGCAGCCTAGCATCATTTCAATTGATTCTCCAACATCTGACCTTGCCGTGACGCTCGCCATGACGCCACTCCCCGCTGTACTCATCTCCGTACACAGTGATCTCCACTCCGTGTCCGTTCCACCGCCCTTGGTGGTACTCCCCCTTGTACGTCGTGCGATCTGCTTTGACCTCCTCCCCTTGCCCGTGCGGCTGCAGTCATTACAGCGCGGTGTCAGAGCCGGCGCGCGAGCGCTCCGCAGGGAGATCGGGGCAAACGAGGCCGGGCAGAGGGACAGAGACCATGTCCAGGCGCCACTTGCCACGGTACTGGCGGCCGTCGGCAAACTTCATGATGCCCTTGCCGTGCCGCATGCCACCTTCGTAGTTGCCCTCGTAGATGTCGCCATTCGGATACGTGATCTTTGCATGCCCGTTTGCGGGCGGCGACCGGGGGCGCTCCTGCGGACGCGGAGGGGAGCCGAAACAGAAGTAGCGCGTGAGGGACAGACTGGGCTGCGAACGGAGCAAGCAACACGCGCGGCCCAGGACCTTGCTCGGGGGCTTGTATCCCTCGCGGCCGACGACGCTGATCTTGCCGCCATTTCCGTCAGAGAAGTTTAGAAAGTTCTGCCCTGGTTGTAGCTCCTCGTCCATTCCGAACATGCCATCGTCCTCTGGCATCTCTGCGGCAGCCGTTGTTCAAAGTCAAGCAACACCTAGCAACACACGATACCGTCAGTTCTTATAAGTTGTATCTGTAACACGGCCGGCCCCAGGTACCTTCTGTGTCCTACTTGCAATTGTGGGCCAGGGCACAAAAAGGTACGACCTCGGAGAGAGTTCCCTCGTGGCACGGCACAGATGCCAGCGATGCGTGTGCCACTCGAGACGTTGGGTATCGAGCTCGTGCACTCGCACGAGACGGGCAACTTCCGCATCGCCCGGCTCTGGCCGCATGGCCCTGCCGCAGCGAGCGGGCAGCTGGGCGAGGGAGACACACTGCTCTGCGTCCAGGGCGTGAGCGTCAACGGGCTGCCGATGCACGTGGTGCAGAGCATTCTGGACGGGAACGCAGAGCATTCTGGACGGGGCATTCTGGCTCGGCATTCTGGCTCGGTCACAGTGATCGCGCAGCGCGCCGGCGGCGGCGGCGTTTTCGTGGTCTCGCTCACGCGCCGCGCACTCGATCCTGAGGACGGTGCTGCCGCTGCAGCAAGCGCGGGTGCCGGCGGGCAGGCCGACGGTGGTCAGCGAACAGACGATCTCGACAGCGCCAGCACAGACTCGCTTTACTTGCTCGACGGTCCGATGGAGTCGCAGTGAGTTTTCTCCGTATCCTCCTCCCGCGCACACGCATCTGCTTGCCTCTTGGGTTGTCCACGACCCTCCCGCTTCTGACATGCGACGTGCTTGCCCCCACAGCGATTTTTATGACGACCGTTTTTCGTCTCGCTACGACAAGTCCCTGGCGCCCTCGACGCGTGATTCCATCCACGATAACGTTCTGGCCAAGAACAGCGGGGAATCCCGCAGTGCGCAGCACGACGACGATCGACACGAGCATAGCCAAGAAGGACGAGAGAGCGAAGACAGCTTTCATGCTGATTTGCTGGCGCAGTCTGTCATCCTTGCAAAGTGTGAGCAACTCCAGGACGCGCTCGACGAGGCCCTGCACGAAAAAAAGCAGCTACAGGACAGGCTATCTCGCCTGGAAGACTTGAATCAGGAGCACGCCATCAGATGCCTGGAGGCTGAGGAGAAAATCGCAGAGCTGCAGGAGGCTCTGGACGCTGGCCGCATCAAAAATTTGCAGCAACGAGAGCAAATCACAACGCTTGAGCATGAAGTTCTGATTTTGATGCTCACCCTTCGTAGGCGAAAGGAGGAGGCGGAAGAAGAGGAGAAGGAGGAGGCACCAACAACCCGCGAGTCGGAGAGCACACAAAATCAGCTCAGGGAATGGATTGGCTTATATCGTAGTGAGGCTGCTCGGCGCGAGGAGCTTGAAATCAAGCTTGGGCATCTGCCGCAGTCACATTCACATTCCGCAGATAATCAGAGGTCCAAAGGCTCTGATGCTGCCCAGCGGGGTGGAGGTGAGGGGAGCGAAGTAGACAGCAGGGATGGATGGAAGATTCTTGGTGAGGAACCAGATGGGTACATGGATGATGGTGTGCAAGTGCTAAACTCTCTTATTCAGCTTGTCTCAACACTTGGCAATAGCTCCTTATACGCAAAGCGAGACAGTTGTATGAGAAAATTGGATCAATTCGTGGAATGTCATGATCCGTCTACTTCTGTTTTGGCGATTCTCTCTCTCGGTGCGCTGGGTATTGGTCGAGCACAGGAGGACCAGGGCAAGAGTGACGACATCGCGGAAATGGTGGCGTCCCATTGTCCGGCTGCGGTGAACCGAGCAACTGTGCTCCTCAAGACTGGTGGTTCTCGCTCTCGCCGCTACGCTGCCCTGCTGCTCAGCACCCTCTCGCAGAGTAGCACTGGGCGCGATCGCATAGAGCTGCACAGCCCATGTCTTCCCGCGATAATCAAGGCTCTCGCCGATAAGGATATCTTTGCTGCTACCTATGCGGTGCATACAGTGTGGTGCCTCGTGACGCATGGCGGAACACAGATTTGGCGCAATCGCGCGTCTTTTGGCCCGTCGCAGGTTGCTGCAATGCTTCATGCAGCTGCTCGTCGCCCTGGCATGGACCCAGCTGCAACTGAAAAAGCCCTCTCTGCACTAAATCTCTTACAATACCGTTAGCACGTGGATGGTGGAGGCAAAGGGGTGCGGAGAGAGAGAACGAGCGAAAGTCAGCGAACAGACGATAAGGAGGCTGGAATCGGAGATATCATCCCGATGAGGAGTTCTGGACACGGTGGGAGGGAAATGTCAAAGCCAGAGCCAAGTCTTGGACTGCGTGTGACAAGCACACCATTAGTGCAACAATTCATTGTTATAAATGAAGTACAGTAATGTCCTGGTTGCATCTGGCCGGGATATATCTCCGGCACCATTCCTCTCCGCCCGCTACTCTCTGGGAGATTGGTCACTCCGGACTCTCTGGAAGCGGAGGATAGGCCCGGGCGGAAATCACGACGGACACTGAGGAACCCCGGGAGGAGGCCAGCCGTACCTACGTGCGCTGGATGACAGGTGCCAGCCAGGCGTCCCCCCCACCGACGACTTTGGGGGCCCCTTGGGGAAGGGGGTGCCCTATGCAACCGCAGAAGCACGGCCGTTCCTGTAGGACCTCCTCGACCCTCCAGCATTACTCACCCGAAGGCTGCCCCGGCGACTGTGACCTGCAGCTACATTGTGAGGCTGGAAGTGAGTTTTTGCCTAGTGTAATTACCACTATATACTGACTTTTGTGAGTTTTGCCTAGCAGGGAGAGCCATCGGCTGCACACGTGCATGTTATAGTACATGTACTATGTAAAGTCACTACGCACGTTTTTTTTGTTTGCAGGGGAAGCTCACGGCTGCGCACGTGCATGCTATAGAGGAAGATGTCCGCAGAGATTTTGCGTTTAGGCCTAAACCCTGGACCTAAACCCCAAGCCCTACACCCTGCACCCGCCCCGCCCCGCGCACAGCTTTGTACTAGGGCTTGCAGTAATAAACATACACTCCAACCTTCCAATGTAGTAGGTTTCTTTTGCTTCTTAGTAGGTCTCTTTTGCCTCTCAATTAAAATCTTTTACATACACTCCAACTTTTCTTCCGTCGCCCCGCACCAGCACCAGCCCCCCAAGACGCAGCCCACAGCGTACACCCCTACACATGACCCACACTGCAGGAAACCAGCACACAGCCGGCGACGGGCAGAGCCAGGAGGACGCCCACGCCGCCGCGCGTGGGCGTCCTCAGGCGCCGCCCGCCGCCAGCCGCGCGCGGGCCTCCAGCCGCGCAGGCCACCCCCCCTCCAGAAGGTTTGGCCTTGCGCTATGCCAGTCAAGTTTCAAAGAGGCTTACCATAGAAGCAAAACAGACCTGGCAGACCCACGAACAACAAATCCACAGAGAGGGAGAGAGGGGGACATGCGCAGAGGAGAGAGGGAGAGGGGGTGAGAGAGATTCATACACAGAGGAGGAGTCTGACAAGGAGGCCACACAGAAACAAAAGGCCACACAGAAACAAAAGGGGGGGGAGGAGGAGGCGCAAACGAAGCAAGAACAGGAGGTGCAAAAAGCCAAAAGAGGGGGCGGGCCGCCGAGCGCCGACAGCGCTCCGACAGCGCTGCTCTCCACTGATCCACTGCACCCTTGGTCGCCGACCGATGCTGCCTCTGGTTCCGACACGTCCAGTCGTGGAGACAACATTACACGAGCTCTTGCGATCAGCGAAAACGCTGTGGAGTGGTACCCCCCCCCCGGCTGCTGGGCCAAGCAGGCGTAAATCCATTTTTGGACGACGTGGCAATGACAGGGAGAACAAAGAGCCTCCCCAGCGCCGAGCCTCCACCGATGCGATGTGGGTGATGTGTGAGGGCACGTGCAAAGCTCACTTCGGCTGGACTGTGGCCTCTCAGGCACACTATAGGCAGCAGAACAAGCCTAAACCGAGAATGTGCCCTGCCTGCGCGCACCAACACAACCATCGCATACGAGCCCATGTCAACAACACGAGATAGGTGTTTCACAAGGTGCTGATGCTGCTCAGGTAATACCGCGAGGTCGTAGGTCGTAGGACGTAGATGCTGAGCTTTTGTTCATAGAGAGCTCGTGTATGCTGGGGTTTTTGGCTGTGAGGGGAGAGAGGGACAAAGTCGATACAGTTTTCAGTTGGATTTTCAAGAACGATTTTTTTCAGTCACTTCTTGATTGTCAATAAAACGTCTCTCTCTCA
>Ga0315905_10007214_pt1 | contig 11272 bp, 12 predicted proteins | sample LakEriMetagenome_5_FD_203522 | JGI IMG/M metagenome (GOLD analysis project Ga0315905, IMG submission 203522) | Freshwater fungal communities from buoy surface, Lake Erie, Ohio, United States - Buoy 4 MA121 | ecosystem: Environmental > Aquatic > Freshwater > Lake | place: USA: Lake Erie, Ohio...
GAAAGCAGCAAAGGCTGCTCCAAAGCGTCGTCGTAAGAAAGCAGCAAAGGCTGCTCCAAAGCGTCGTCGTCGTAAGAAAGCTGCAAAGTAAGTTATTAACTAAAAAACCCCGCCAGTTAAATGGCGGGGTTTTTTATTGCCATAAAACTTTTTAATACTAGGTAGGCTTGCCCCATAATGCGAAGCGGTCTTGACCTTAACCACATTGATCAATCTGTTAGAGCCCAAGATGATCTATTTAGATTTATGAATGGAAAGTGGTTAAAAGAATCTGTGATTCCAGCAGATCGAGCCAGTGATGGCGCCTTTTATCGGCTCTATGAAGAGGCAGAAAAACAGGTAAAAGAGATCATTTTGCAGCAGGCTCAAAGTAAAGGTCCTGTCGGCAGTAATGCCCAAAAAATTGGTGATTTATATGGCTCATTTATGGATGAGGCTCGGATAGAAACTCTTGGGATATCACCAATAAAGGGTGATTTAGAGAAGGTGAAATCAGTAAAAAACAGATTAGATTTTATTAAATTATTGGGTGATGAAGAACGACGTGGTTTAGGTGGATTGTTTTATACATTTGTAAGTACAGACCATAAAGATTCAACGAAAAATATTGTCTATCTTGGCCAAAGTGGTTTATCACTTCCAGATGAGGCCTATTACCGAGAGGATGAGTATGAGCCAATTCGGCAGGCCTTCTTATTACATGTTGAAAAGATGTTCTCCCTGGCACAAATCGAAGATGGCAGCTTAAAGGCCAAGCAGGTATTAGAGATAGAGACAAAGATTGCTAGCTCTCATTGGGATCAGGTCAAAGATAGAGATGCCACCCTTACCTACAATAAAAAAAGCTTTGCCCAATTAGCTCATTTATGCCCAGAGTTTGATTGGCAACAATGGATTACAGCTAGTCAGACTCCGCCACATGTTTTAGAGCAGGTAATTGTTCGTCAACCCTCCTACTTTGAGGGTCTATCAAAGTTATTAGGTAATTTTGAGTTGGATAAGTGGCAGGCCTGGCTTGCCTGGCACATACTTTCGGCCAGCGCTCCATATTTAAATAGTCAATTAGTGGATGAAAACTTTAATTTTTACGGAACTACCCTCTCTGGAATCCCCCAATTAAAGCAGCGATGGAAGCGGGGTGTTGGGCTAGTTGAGGCTGCCTTGGGTGAGGCAGTTGGTCAGATCTATGTTGAGCGCCACTTTGGCCATACTGCCAAAGTGCGGATGCAGCAATTAGTAGCAAATTTAATTCAAGCTTATCGAGAAGATATTGCAGCTCTTACCTGGATGGGCCCTGAAACAAAGCAAAAGGCATTTATTAAGTTAGATAAATTTATACCAAAAATTGGCTATCCAGATAAGTGGCGTGATTACAGCAAATTAGAGATTACCCCAGATGATCTAATTGGAAATCTAGCCAGGATAGCTAGATTTGCAACTGAGTATGAGTTTGCCAAGATTGGAAAGCCAGTAGATAAATCTGAGTGGTATATGACCCCACAAACTGTTAATGCTTATTACAACCCAGGGATGAATGAGATTGTATTTCCAGCAGCTATTTTGCAACCGCCATTTTTTGATGTGCTAGCCGATGATGATGCAGCAAATTATGGTGGCATTGGTGCCGTAATTGGCCATGAGATTGGACATGGTTTTGATGATCAAGGCTCTAAATATGATGGTGATGGAAATTTAGAAAATTGGTGGAGTGATGGTGATCGAGTTGAGTTTGAAAAACTAACCAGTAAATTGATTAAACAATATGACCAATTATCACCAACTGATGCCCCAGATGTTAAGGTAAATGGCGCACTTACAATTGGTGAAAATATTGGCGATCTAGGTGGCTTAACAATTGCCTATAAGGCATACCAAATCTCACTTGCTGGAAAAGCTGCTCCAGAAATAGATGGCTTTAGCGGTGAGCAAAGATTTTTTATGGGTTGGGCTCAATCTTGGCGCGGTAAGTATCGGCCGGAGGAGGTTAGAAGGCGCCTTGCTACTGATCCTCACTCCCCGGATGAATTTAGGTGTAATCAGGTGGTCTCTAATCTAGATGAGTTTTACCAAGCTTTTGCAGTATCTGAAGGTGATAAACATTTTATGCCAGAGGCTGAGCGGGTTCGCATCTGGTAGCACTTGGATAAATGGCTTGTCTTTGCAAGTGATGGTTGACTAAGCAGTATGAGTTCAGGCTTTAGCTTTAAAGTGGGCAAGCAGCTACCTAATCGATTAGGTAGAACTGGCCAGATAAGCACTCCGCATGGAGTCATTAATACCCCAGCCTTTATTCCTGTAGGAACAAAAGCTACTTTGAAATCAGTTTTACCTGAATCATTAACTCAGTTAGGCGCTCAAGCAGTGTTAGCAAATGCCTATCACCTATATCTACAACCTGGATCAGATCTAGTGGATCAAGCAGGTGGTCTTGGAAAATTTATGAATTGGTCCGGACCTACCTTTACCGACTCTGGTGGATTTCAAGTGCTATCCCTTGGTGTGGGATTTAAAAAGGTTATCGCAATGGATGAAAATACCTTTGAATCAGATGAGGTAATCGCAGATGATAAGGAGCGACTTGCTCATGTTGATGATGATGGGGTTACCTTTAAATCACATCTAGATGGCTCTCTTCACCGCTTTACCCCAGAGGTTTCAATGCAGGTGCAGCATCAATTAGGAGCTGACATTATCTTTGGTTTTGATGAGTGCACAACTTTGCATAACACAAGAAGTTATCAAGAAAAAGCGTTAGAGCGAACAAGATTATGGGCTATTAGGTGTCTGCAAGAGCATGAGCGATTAACTATTGAGCGAAAAGATAAACCGTACCAAGCTTTATTCGGCGTATTACAAGGGGCACAGTATGAAGATCTTCGCAGAAAGGCAGCAAAGGATCTCTCCCAAATGAATGTTGCAGGTCGCAGCTTTGATGGCTTTGGCATTGGAGGTGCCTTAGATAAAAAAACTTTAGGTGATATTTTAAAGTGGGTTAATGAGGAGCTACCTGCTGATAAACCTCGCCACTTTTTAGGAATAGGTGAGCCAGATGATTTATTTATCGGAGTTGAAAATGGTGCTGATACATTTGATTGCGTAGCACCATCTCGGCAAGCAAGAACTAGCTCAGTCTTTACCAAAGATGGCAGAGTAAATATTTCAAATGCTCCTCACCGAAGAGAGTTTTTTCCAATAGAGCAAGATTGCAATTGTTATACCTGTAAAAATTACACCAGGGCTTATCTATGTCATTTATTTCGCGCTAAAGAGATGGTGGCAGCTACCTTGGCTACTATCCACAATCAACACTTTATTGTTGGGTTGGTAGCTCAAATGCGATTAGCCATTGAAAATGGCACTTTCTTTGAGTTTAAGGATCAATTTATGCTCCGCTACTACGGAAATCAATAAGCAGGTAGATTACCCGCATGGAACAGGCCAGAACCCCCCTTCGGATCGGAATCTTGGGTGCTGCGCGAATTGCACCTGCTGCAATTATTTATCCAGCGCAAGCAACTGGACATCAATTAGTTGCAGTTGCTTCAAGAGATAAGGTGCGGGCTGAAGTCTTTGCTAAGCAGTATCAGGTGGCAAAGACCTATACCTCATATCAAGATTTAATTGATGATCCAGAAATTGATGTTGTCTACAACGCTTTACACAATGGTGCTCATGGGCCTTGGAATATAAAGGCACTTGCTGCTGGCAAACATGTTTTAAGTGAGAAGCCCTCCGCCAGTAATGCAGCCGAAGCTAAAGAGGTTTTAACTGCGGCCAATAAAGCTAATAAAGTATTTATGGAAGGTTTTCATTACTACTACCACCCAGTTTTTCAGCGAGCCTTAGCGATCATTAAATCTGGTGAGATTGGTGAAGTAATCAAGGTTGAATCATCACTTTTGATTCCTATGCCAGATCCATCAGATCTTAGATTGCAATTTGATTTAGCAGGGGGCGCCACAATGGATGTTGGTTGCTACGCCCTACATAGTCAACGAATGATTAGCCAGCTAGTGGCAAATGGTGAGCCAAGCATTGTAAAAACTGAAGCTAATGCAAAAGATGGAAAAATTGATACCAAGTTATATATGCAACTTAAGTATCCAAATGGTGTTGCAGCCCTTGCTAAAGGTGATTTTGAATCTGAAGCTATGCAGGCACCACTTACGATTACCGGAAGTAAGGGAAGTGTTCATCTACCTAACTTTGTAGTTTCAGGTTGGGATCCAAGAGTTATCGTTGAAGTTGGTAGCAATAAGCGAGTTGAGCACATGCCATCAATTTCTACCTATACCTACCAATTACTAGCCTTTGCTGATGCTGTAGATCTTGGCAAGCCAGTTAAAACTGATGCTAAAGATGCGCTGGCGCAAGCAATTTTGATCGATGCTGCCTATACCAGTTCAAACCTACCACTTAGACCAACTTTTAAAATCTAAATTAATAATTTAGTTTTTGCAATAGCTGTTGCCTGCTTACGGTTATCAACCTTTAGTTTTCTGTAAATATTTTTTAAATGTGTCTTCATAGTGTTCTTAGATATATGTAAAGACTTTCCAATTTTTTCAACTGACAAATCAGTGGACAAGTACCTAAGCACTTCAATTTCACGTTGAGTTAGTTGCTCTCCATCAAACTGCAATAAAGAATTTTTCTCCTTAATTCTATCTAAGCAATCTCTACTCAATGACTCTAGCCAATGTGACTTTGAATCCTTAGCTAAATCAATAATCGCCTCCAGGGTTTTAATATCCTGACGCAGAAAAATCTCTCGAGCCCCTACTTTTTCACCTATATTTAAAGCAGTATTTAAATAAGCTCTGTGTTTTTTTAGACCCTCAACTCTAAACTTTGATAAATAAAGGTTTTTATAGATAACTTGAAATGGCGTATTTTCTGGTGATCTCACTAACTCCTCGTAAAGCTTCTCATTTGAATCTTTACTCTTTGACTTACTTAAAAACTTTACATATGGGATTTCAGAGTTTCGATCAAAAAGTTTATCTAGGCGCCAAGACTCATTGGTTGCACCCTTTAGGAACATCTCAGCTAGATCCAGAAGCCAAGTTAAATTTTTCAATGCAGGATCACTTGCAACCTTTGACCTAAAACTATCAATCCGTTTTGAAACCTCAACAAAATTATTTAAGTCTCGGCAAAGAACTCTTATTACACCTACCTCACAAAGCCAAAACATTATCAAGGATTTATTTTTAAGCGCAGTTGCCTTCAAAATTTCTAATTGAGACAGAACCTCTTGAACTTGGGAAAATTCGTAAAGACATCTGATCATTACAAATCTGCAATCAAATGGTGAAGAAGTACCTACCCGCCCAGCGTTATCTTCGACTACGACTACTGTTTTTGCTTTTTCATAAGCCTCTATAAATCTCCCCTGCGCTAAAAGATGCATAGATTCAACAGCACTTTTTACATAAGTTAAATCAACTAAATTTTCAGGATTAGAAACTTTATTTATGTCCTCAGCACAGCTTTCAATTAAATTTAAGTCTGAGGTTATTAAGCCAACCGTGCACTTAAGTCGAATTAAGCGTCCTTGATCTAATGGATCTAAAGATCCACTTTTAACTGGCGATTTTATTGCATTATCTGCATATTTGAGTGCGGAGCTAAAGTCTCCACTATGAAAACTAATATAAGACCTACAAAGATTTGTGATTTGCTCAACCCAAGGGTAAATATCAAGTTTAGTTGTTTGCTCACCTAACTCATCTAAAATTAAGGAACATTTTTCAAATTCCATATCAATTAAATTTCCAATAGCCTCAAAACCTTTTGCCATAAATAATCCAGCTGGTGAATCATCAATCGAAGTCACAGCATGTTCATAAAATTCTTTACCTTTGCCAGTTAGCGATAGTTCAGCTAACTTTGCTAGGTACATGTTGTAAAAAAATTCCAAGTCGTTGTTTGAGATAGCTGTTTGAATTACTTTTTGAGCACCCTGAGCAAAGCCCGGCAGGGGTGATTCAATCTGGTCTTTTCTCACCCCTAAAGGGTGAGGCAATTGCACTCATATAGGAAGCCTATTTTCCGCTCAAAAGGGTGATAGATAGGGGGATTTGAAGCCAAACCCACAACTTAATTGCCAAATTAGGCTCAGAATTCTCACCCCCATGTGTGCGGGCTAAAATTCTCATATGTCTTCGCCGAAGGTGATCCTTTACTACATATTTACTCCGTTATCCGATCCATCTGCAATCAAAATATGGCAAAAAAACCTTTGTGAATCTCTAAACTTAAAAGGAAGAATTATTGTTGCACCCCATGGCATAAATGGCACCTTAGGCGGTGAAATGGCAGATCTTAAAAAATATATAAGACAAACTAGATCATACGATGGTTTCAGCAAGATGAAATTTAAGTGGTCAGAGGGAACTGGAAAAGATTTTCCAAAGCTAAGTGTCAAAGTAAGGCCAGAGTTAGTTGCATTTGGAAATCCAGATGAGATTAAAGTAGATGAAAAGGGCGTAATTGGCGGCGGTAAACATTTAAAACCTCATCAGGTTGAGGAAATGGTAAAAAACCGTGGCGATGAAGTTGTATTTTTTGATGGACGAAATAGTTTTGAAGCAAAAGTCGGAAGGTTTAAGAATGCGGTAATTCCTGAGGTTGAAACTACCCGAGATTTCGTCGCAGAGATCGAAAGTGGAAAGTATGACCATCTAAAAAATAAACCTGTTATTACCTACTGCACAGGTGGCATTCGGTGTGAAGTTTTATCCTCGGTTATGAAAACAAGGGGTTTCAAAGAGGTGTATCAAATTGATGGTGGAATTGTTACCTATGGAAAAGAGTTTGGTGATGATGGATTATGGGAAGGCTCCCTATATACATTTGATAACCGAATGTCGATTGAGTTTAGTGAAAAATCAAAACCAATAGCTAAGTGTGAAAAATGTGGCACTGATGCTTATCGATTTTATGATTGTCCTAAGGTGCCTTGCAATTCTCTCAACTTATTGTGCGCAAGGTGTGCCGAGAGTATGAATGATGAGATTTGCAAACATCCACAACGCAAATATTCAAAAGCTGAATTAATCGGCTAACATCTGCCTTGCATGATCTTTAGGATGATCTATATAGCTTTTTAGCCATTTTCTAACATCATAAGCACCAGACTCGGTATGAACTCCGGCATTAGCCAATTGCTCAACACTTAATCGCTTAATGATTTCAAGGGATGTAGCCCTAGAAGCTTTAAACAAAGCTAAAGAGTTTTCAATAGGCAACTCTTCATAGCCAAGCGTTTTACTTGCTGCCCATTTATTTTCATCGTAGCCTTGAATTACAGAGCCTGGCTCTGCAATCAGGCGCTTTAGTCGAGCACATGATTGAGACTCACTATCGGCTAAATGGTGGATTACCTGCCTGGCATTCCAACCATCTTTTTTTGCCTTATCTAAATCTGCTTTATTTAGCTTACTTACAGCATCTAAGAAAGTATTTGTGGCTGCTTCGTACTCAGATGCAATTTGTTCAATTTCATTACTCATAGCTTTATCCTACTAGCGCCTAAAGAAGGTGCGCAGAGCATTTAGCGTACTTCGCCAAATTTTAGATGTCTGCTTTACTGGAGATACACCTATTACCTGAGCAGAGGATGGCTCGCCCGGTGTGCTGACACTGTAAAGGGCAGGTGAGCTCTCATCTAGTGAGTTAGCAATTATCTTCATCTGTGAGACCAGGGAAATGCACCTGACAAATTGAGTTCTAGGCAAATTATCTGCTTGAGAAATCAACTCTTCGGTTAAGTTATCAGCAGCTAATCGAAGATCTCGTGCGATGTTATCGATTTGAGAGTTTCGATTCTCTGATTCAAGTAGCTCTAGTTTTTCAGTGATTGCCGAGCTAGTTGCAGAAAGTGCGTATGCAATTTGTCGATCAACCACATCTTTTCTACTCTTATCAAGGGTTGAATCAAATAAAGTTCTAGCCATGCTTCTAATTTGAACCATCATGTGTTCAATTGCTACTCCTTGTATATAAAGTGATTCTGCCTCATCAACCTCAGCCAATGGCGACCATCTGGCATACCTTTTTGCCTCAATTGCTTGAGATCTTAGATTTGGAATCTCTTCTACTAGTAGGCGAGCCTTGGCTAACCAATTGCCTGCTTGTTTTTGCGTTAAGCCAGCTGCAATACCTTCTGCCATCTCACTAATTAACTCAGCACCTCTAGAACCAAGTCGAGTAATTTGATTAACGGTTCGGCCCGCAGGAGTATTCGGATGCGAAAAATATGAGAACAAAATTCCAACCGCAGCTCCAATTAGCGTTGATGCCAATCTATGTTCTGCAGTTGAGCCACTAACACCTGGGCCAATTACAATTAATGCGGTAACAGGTACATTTACCGCTGCTACCTCTCCTAATCGAAGTCCTCTTACAACAACTAAACAAAGCAAAACCGTTAATCCAATTGCTATAACACCAAAGCTAAAGTAGTAAACGGTTAAAAGAGCAACCCCTGCCCCAATTGAGGTGCCGACAATTAGCCCTAACCCTTCGCGGATCGATTTATACAGAGAGATTCGAACACTTAATGCGCACATAATTGCTGCAACAACGCCACCTTCAAAAACTAACGCATCCCCTATAACCCATGCCGTAGCAGAGGCGATTGAGGCAACTGTTATCTGCCTAACCCAATTTCTTCTATTGGCAAATAGGTTTATAAACCACTTAAATAATCGCTTCATCAGCGAAACTTAATCTTTTTTGCATTCATTAACACTTTAAGCCTGGCAATTGCACTTTTTCCCATACCATGTAGCTGCTCTAATTCTTCCAGTGATATTTTCCTAAGGTCAGATACTTTATATAACTTTGCATCAACTAAGGCTCTTCTGGCAGGGGCTGCAATACCGTATTCGCGCCACTCTCGATCTAAGCTTTCATATCGATCTAACTCTGCCTGGCTAATATCGCAATTTTGGTTTGTATTACCCTTTAATTTAGCCATAGGCCAATCTTACAACTCTATTTACGCTTCTTTTTGACCATTATCTGCACCATGCGTTGTGTCATCAATTTACGCACTAAAGTCTTAGGTAATGGTGAATCAAAATGAAGTGCGCTCTTTGTTTGTTTATATTTCACTAAATCAGTTTTAAGGGCAGCTAATACTGAGCCGCTAAATGGATAAAAGGAACAACCTGTTTTTCTAGCAGCAATTCCGCAAACGACATCTTTATCCAGCTTAAATGCGGGAATCCCATAAGAAATGCCTTGCTTTAGGCTTGGCTCAATTTCAAGAATTAACTGGCGCATGGCTTTTAAATTACTTTTATTTGGCTCACTTTGCTGAGCAATATATGAATCAACCTCACGCTTACTCAATTACTGCTGCCTCCAATACTTTTAAACATTGGCTGATACATAAGTCCTGGTATAGATCTACTAGGCATTAATCCATCGGCTAGTTCAAATCCTAACTTTAAATAAACCGCAATAGCGTTTTTATTATCTGGCCACACGCCTAAACCTATTTTTTGCCAGCCATTTTCTTTACACAGGTTATAAACCCAATCTGCCATTAGTTTCGAAATTCCTTGACCTCGATAATTTTCACTTATCCACCAACTAGAAAGCCAACAATCACTGTTTCGATCTTTATCAGCCCGATCTACAGCCAAAAGAGCTATATCTACGCCATCTGCTGCGACTAGACACCAACTACTGACTTTTATCAATTGTTGCCAGTAATTATCAGGTCGATCCTTTAAATCATTAAATTTGGCACCAAAAGCAGTTGGAGAATCTTTAAGGGCTGACAGCCTAAGAGATTTTAACCTTAGAAAATCCTCAGCGGTGGCCTTATTCAAAACTATCTTCATAAAGAATTAAAAAATAATATTGAAATACTTTCAATTTTTATTTCCGAAAAATTTTGTAAACAATCCTGTCTTTTTTTCAGATTTAGGGTGTCCTGCACACCGTTGTGAGTGAGGTATTCCAGCCAGTGCCTCCTCCACATGCTCACCACATCCACTCCAAGTTGGCTTTTTACATACTTTACAAGTTACCTTGCTACACATGTTTACCTTTCCTACAACTTCTCTTAATTTAATGAGAATACTCTAGTGCTCTGTACTGCGCCAAACCTTAACCGCCGCATCGGCATTTAACATTCCAATGCTAATTCCCACAATTAGGTCAGGAATTGGACTAACCCAAAGCATGGTAACTACGCCAGCAGTTATTACTGCAATATTAGCTAGCGCATCATTTCTAGCTGATAGATATGCTGCTAAAACTAAACTTTGCTGATTTTGCCGAAACTTGGCTAGCAAAAAGGCACAAGTAAAATTCACAATTAGTGCACCGAATGCAACAAAGGAAATCACTGCCCCACTGGGAGCAGAAGGGTTATTAATTTTATAGACAGTACTTATAACTACTGAAACTGCCGGAATCATAAGTAGTAAAGCAAAGAAGCGACTTAATCTTTTGCGAGCAACTAAGCTCCAACCTAAACCAATAAAAATTAAGATATTTACCGATGCATCCTCTAGAAAATCTATACTGTCGGCAAATAGTGAAACTGAGCCAATACTTAGTGCAAAGAAGAATTCAACCGCAAAATAGGTTAGATTTGCAATTGCTACAACTCTGACGACATTTCTAATTGAGTTCATGGCACTAGCCTAAAGTACGTGTGGGTATAAGATTGATATATGAGTTTAAAAATTAGGCCAATTATGCAAACTGATGAAGCCAGATGGTTAGAGCTTTTTAAGGCATACATAAAGTTTTATAACTCCAAGCTAAGTGATGAACAGTATGAACTAACTTGGACACGACTTAACTCTGATTACAACATGCACGGCTTACTTGCCGAAAAGGATGGCCAGGTTGTGGGTCTTGCGCACTACATATTCCGGCCAGATACCTGGGAGGTAGAGGATTTTTGTTATCTCGAGGATTTATTTGTAGATCCAACGGCTCGTAGTACTGGGGTAGGACGGGGGCTGATTAAAGCTGTTGAGCAGATTGCAATTGAAAAGGGTTCAAAACGACTTTATTGGACCACCGCAGAAGATAATGTGGTGGCTAGAAAGCTATACGACCAAGTAGCGGTAATTGATAAGGTCCAGTACAAAATTTACCTAAATCAGTAAGCAATTTGGCCGCAAAATGGGGTGTTATCCTTACCCCCTGACACCGATGTCATTGCCAGTGTAATCAAATAAATTTTCTAGATAAAAGGAATTAAATATGAACTCTGCTCAGTTAGCACAGATGAAAA
>Ga0315905_10007218_pt1 | contig 11269 bp, 21 predicted proteins | sample LakEriMetagenome_5_FD_203522 | JGI IMG/M metagenome (GOLD analysis project Ga0315905, IMG submission 203522) | Freshwater fungal communities from buoy surface, Lake Erie, Ohio, United States - Buoy 4 MA121 | ecosystem: Environmental > Aquatic > Freshwater > Lake | place: USA: Lake Erie, Ohio...
CCCCATACACATTCTTGATTTCAATCACAATTTCCATTTTGTTTCCTTTCAGGAAGCTGGTTTATATTTAATCCACAAAGCCATGCTTTGTTTGCCCAAGCCCTGTTTGTTCAGGGACATCATGGCTTGCATGATGGCATTGTCTGATGCTTTGCCATCATAGTAAGCCTTGCCTTCGGCATATTGGTAGTGCCAATCATGCCGCTGAAGCATAGCTTCAAATGTATCTAGCGTCATTTGTTTTCTCCTGCTCAGGTTCATTCAGTGCCTCAGTGAGGACATGGCCCATCACCACACCACCAGCCACAAGGCTAGACATCCACAGATAGCCGCCTTCAAGCTGGCCCCATCCAATCATAATGAAGCACACTGCCATCAGGGTCATTACTATGTAATATAAAGCTCTCATTTTCGTTTCCTTTCAGGAATTAGTAGGTGAAGCCAGTGAATACTTTGGTTAACCCTTGCAGATACAAACAGCGGCTGATGTCTTCGACATCCTGCAATTCATATTTCTTATTGAAACGGCACCAGCCCTTCAATATGTAAACCTTTTTACTATCTTCTTTGCGTTTCACAAAGTCACCCTTGGTGACAGAGCGTAAGAAAATTGCATTCATTTTGTTTCCTTTAGGAAGTGGTTGCAGACTCATCCCAATCATTCCAATCTGGAATGTGAGGGTATTCGATGTAGTCGGTGTGATCATCATTCATTTTGTTTCCTTTCAGGAAATTAATACACATTACCCAAACCAGCTAAGACATACCTGTCTCTCACACCCTGCTCATATTTATCATCAAGATCATTCCGATAACCACGCTCTATCGCTTCATCGATGCAAGCATCAGTGGCTAACTCTTTGGTACTAAATTCACCCAAGGGGTGTTCAATAAACTCTTGTCGGTGGTTAAACCCTGACACAAACTCAGCCCGATAACCATCCCCATAAGGGGATACCAACAAGTAAGGTGGATTAAACCTTTCGGCGTAGTAGTAAGAGCTTTGCTCTGGGGTGGCAACCACATGATGGTACAAAATTTTCATTGTGTTTCCTTTAGGAAGAGAAGCGACATGCTTCTGAAAATGTTTAACATATTAAACATTCACAGAAACCCACTGTCTAACACTCACCCAAGTGCCACAGTGGTTTGTCTCTCACACATTTTCAATGCCATGTGTTATGGCATGCATCACCTTACCCTCTGATGCTTGGGCTAGTCCATAGCAGTGAGACATGCCTTGTCAGGACATATCCCCTCACCGACACTAGCACTAAATTGTTAAAGAGCATTCGACTGAAGCTTTGCTTCACAGCATGGCTTGAGCCTATAAAGAGACACGATGGCACTCTGCAAAGAAGGAAGCTGTGCTTCCCTCTTCACGGAAGGTCATCAAGCAATAGCTTGAATCGGTATCACCTTTCGATCAAACACAAAGCCTGTTTGATCAAGCTTCGCTTTACCCTTGGCATAAAGAGCAACCACAATGCCTTTGGCATCAAGGTGGCGAACATCGCTCTTGTCGCCGCTTACCACTGTCAAACCCCTATGGGTTTCAGGAATCTCTGACTCTTTGCGAAACACTGAGGCAATTCTCATGCCTTTGGCAATCGCTATTTCAACAAAGGGTTGAAAACCCGCCACACCACTATCACTGAAAGTGAGGTCATAATTGGAGGGTAAACCCTTACGATTGGCATCCTTGGTGTAGTCATAAAAGCTTACATCAGGGAAAACATCGAAGATGTTGTCATAAGCCACACCATCCACTGTCAAACCTATGGTTTCCCATCGAATGTCACTGGTGCCATTCAGTCTAACCAAAGGCTGTAAGCCTTGCTTGTGAGCCTTGTTGATCAATCGCTTAACATCAACAACAAGTTGTTGCATGAAGGTTTGTCGCTCTTCGAAAAACCAGATGGTCTTATTGATTCGACCCTGAGCAACATTGGACATGGCACCCCGTCCAGCAGTGAATAAGCACCCTTTCCAGCATTCGGCAATGCCAGCCATTGAACAAGTGTTCCACTTGGTAGTGTTGTAAGGGGCAAGGTAAAGTATTCCAGTGAGAAACCCAAGGGTTTCACCTTTAACTGTCTTGGCATCGGATGACACCGAAAGCAAAGCTTTAGACTTGAACATGATGTGTTTCCTTTCAGGAAGCATGGCAAAATCGCCGTTTCGGTTTCAATTGTAAAGACACCACAATGAAGCTGTCGATTAGGACAAACCCTTAGTGGCGACAATTTTCATTTCAGTTTTCCTTTCATGTCTTTTATTTAACTTAGAGAAAAAGAATTTCCTTTTCTCATACTGATGAAAAGGATTCTTTTTCTGTTAAATAAAAGACATGGGGTTGGGCGCATATACGCAGATCTTTTTTATTTTTAGCTTTTTAAGATGCCAACAGAGTTGTCATATAAAAAGCGTTAAAAAAATAAAAAAGCAAAAGAGCCGCTGGATAAGGGAAACCCCTAATGGTGCAAACCCTGTAACACTTTTGCCGTCTAGGGAAAACCCTGTAATGCTTTTGAGGGAAGGGAAAACCCTGTAACACTTTTTGATAAGGGGTAGGGGATATCAGAGAAAAGTATATACCACCACTTTAGTTCTAGTGGTATACCCTAAAAATGCCCCAATTTGGTGCTTACTTTAGTAAACCCTTGATATTCGATCACATTACACTATAGTGTAAGCTCTTGATTTTGCTGGAAATATTTCACTATAGGTGAAATCAATGCGCCTGCATTACATCACCTAGCGCAGGGCTAGGCATTATGCAGGGCTGTGGGCGCTGCGCTGGCGAGGCTGTGGGGGCGGCGTGGGCCACGGGGGGGTATGGCGCTAGTTGTATATGCATACGCCCACAGAAGTGATATTTTAACTAAGTAATAATAAAGTAGTACATCTACACCATCTCACACCATGATATATAAATGCTATCATTTCCCCATATCAATAGTTTTATGCTATAATGATTTAAACAGCCTACAACACCTGTCTCCAGTTTGTAGCACCTACCCCCTTAACAACAAGAGAAGATGCTTGTAAACAGCCTCTAAAGCCGTTTAAATGGCATTTGGAATGGAAGAGCACCTCGACTAGTTATATGAAAGAAGAAGAAGAAAACAAAGCTTGACAACACCCAACAAAGCATGTAATACTATGGGGGGTAAGGGGGGTGATATAGATGATATAGTTGTTAAAGCTTAAGTTGTTATAAGTATATAATAGCTTTATAAAACTACATACTCTACTATCTATAATATGTTATCATCCTATAAAGACACTATTTACTACTTAATATCATATTATGAAAAAGACTAGTAATATGTTTATTCTTTAACATCTATAAAATAGGTATGCTTCTATACATTGTTATCAATAATTAAAACCAAAATGAAAAAGCCTTCTGTAAGTTTGTTATCTACCAAAGCCCATTTAGAATCTATTGGACTGTTATCATTAAAGCCCTATTCAGTGGTGGTAGATGTCTATGCAGCCATGCACAGAGGTAACATTGATAACATCCACATTCCTCATAGTGATGTCTATTTTGTAAGAACAGCTTTGGAGAAACATACAGGCTATTGGTTCCCTCTTGATGCTGTTGAAAAAGCAATGGTGGCTGAGGGTTGGAGAGATAGAAAAGGAAACAGGTATGGATAAGAAGGCTTCTTCTGTTAACAGTGCAGGGGTTTATACCAAGCCCACAATGAGGAAGGCTTTATTCAACAAGATTAAAGCTGGCAGCAAGGGTGGTGATGCTGGGGAATGGAGTGCTAGGAAAGCTCAGCTTTTGGCTAAGGAATATAAATCTAAAGGTGGGGGATATAAAACATGAGCAAAAATCAAACACATTATTTGCCTGATGGTAAGGTGTATAAAGGTGAAACACACAAAGTTGGAAGTGTGTTGATGACAGGGGCTAAGCATACTCCTACCAGTAAGGTGTTGTCTCACACACAGCCAAAGAAGAAGAAATGAAGAAGCCCCAGCAGTCTTTAAAGGAATGGTCTGAGCAAAAATGGACAACCAGCGATGGGAGTCCTTCAAAGGGAAAGAAGAGATATCTTCCTGAGGCTGCTTGGAAGGGCTTGTCTGCTCAGGAGAAAGCTGCCACAAATAAAGCTAAGGCTGCTGGTAACAAGCAAGGCAAGCAGTTTGTTGCTCAGCCAAAGGCCATAGCAAGAAAGGTAGCGAAGTACAGATGACTATTGAATACAGGGGTAAAACCTTTGAAGGCTATAATAAGCCTAAGAAATCAGACAAGCCAGAAAAGAAGATGATGGTGCTGGCAAAAGAAGGAAGTGTGGTAAAACTCATTCACTTCGGAGATGCTTCTATGGGACACAATTATTCCCCAGAAGCTAGAGCTAATTTCAAAGCAAGGCATGCTGAGAACATTGCTAAAGGGAAGATGAGTGCTGCTTATTGGGCTAATAAGGAGCTTTGGGCTGGAGGTGGTGGTAGTGTTAAACAACCCCCTAAAGGTCAGAAACAGAAGTTTGGAAAATAATGGCTACAAGTAAAGGCAGCAAAAGAGGCATTGATGAGCAGCAGCTAGAAGGCGGCGGTGGAGGTGGTGGTGTTTCTGGCACCAAGTGGAGCAGCATGCCTTCTCTTAAAAGCAATGCCAGCACTATGGATGACTTAAAGAAAATAGTCTCTGCGCCAAATACAAAGCTCAAAGGTGCTGCAAAGGCAGCTAAAGAAGAAGCCATTGACAGAGCCATCACCAGAACTGTTGTTAGGGGTGGGGCTGCTGGCGCTGCTGGAGCCGCTGTGGCTTCTAGCATAGGTGGTGCTACAGCCACTGAAGGCAGACAAAGCAACGGCAGCGATAACGAATTTATGGGGTCTGCTAAGAGAGACTCAGGAAATCCCACAGAATACTCAGGCACTGGTATGGCTAAAGGTGGTATGGTTAACAAGAAGAAGATGGCATATAATGCTGTGTATATGGGCAAAGGCAAAAGGAAATAATTATGGCAACAGACGCAGAAAAAGTTAAGAAATATAGGGACATGGCTGAGGATAAAACCATCCCCCAAGATGTTAGAAACAGCTATCTAGACAAGGCCAACGACATTGAGCGTAAAGCTTTTGAAGACTACAAAGCTGGTGGCACACAGACTAACAAGCCTGCTAATGCTCCTGCTGCTTCTGCTAAGAAGAAGGAGATGGCTATGGGCGGTTATGCCACCAAGAAGCCTATGATGATGGCTAAGGGTGGCTACGCCAATTGTGGAGCTTCTATGGCTCCCCAACAAAAAGCTAAGAAATAAAGGAAAACTATTATGATGCATCCAATGAAAACCCCTAAAAAGATGGCTAAAGGTGGTGCTGCAAAAGCTCCCATGACTAAGAAGCCTGTGATAGCAATTATGATTGGTGTTGGTAAGCCCAAAAAAGATATGGCTAAAGGCGGCATGGCTAAAAAGGGTAAGTAAGAAACAATGTATTTAACTAGTAATATCCCATATTTTAAATGTTGGGTTAGAAAAGAGTTTACAAACGGGCATCAAAACTATCAGGGTGAATACATACATGCACTAGCAGTGGCTGTAACAACAATGCCTGATCGATGCCTTAGCTTCCAAGTTATATTCACGGGATGTGAAGCAGACGATGGAAGTCAACCCAATGTTCATGGTGGGGCTATGTGGGCAAGAATGCCCATCACAGCTTTGGTTGGTGACATACCCCTAGAGAAGTGGCCTGAGAGAATGGCTACACATTTAGTACAGCCTTGGGATTGTAATAGTTACAATCATTCAATTATAAAGATGGAGAGAGCACAGCCTTCTCCTTGGCGTTGCAAGATTAATAATGAATTTTATACAGGAAGATATTTGTTTACAGTGGACTATGCTGAGAGCGAGGTGTCAGAAGATCCTGCTCAACATAAACAAAGTCATGTCTTGATATTAACAGATGCTGGTGAATGGACGGGAAATATTGTTGCTCTTCCTAATAATAGAGTGAGAGTGACAAGCCCAGCATATTGGGTCTTAGGAGAAGGGGCACCTGATTTTAGGCCAAGTCAATGGATTCATTGTGCGGAACAGGATGATTCGTACATGGATGCAGAGATAACTTTTAACAACTTATACAAGGAAAAGAAATGAAACAAACTAAAATGATGGCTAGTGGTGGCATGACTAAAAAAGGCTATGCTGCTGGTGGAATGATGAAGAAGGGTTATGCCGCTGGTGGTATGGCTATGGTTGAAAAAGATGGGAAGAAAGTGCCTGCTTTTGCTGCTGATGGTGTGGGCAAGATGGCTAAGGGTGGTGCTGTTAAAGCAGTGCCTAAGAAGAAGAAGTAATGCCAGCAAAAGATGTTAGCAAACTTGTAACAGAATCAATTAATGTTACAGCTACAGCGGCTGGTGCTAGTGCCCAGTTGTTGTATCAGTGTCCCACTAATTTTTCTGCTGTAGTTACTTTTTTAATTATCTCTTCTGGTACAGTTGCTAACAAAGACATCTCTATACAATTTTATCATCAAGAAACTGCCACTTATAAATATATATTAAGAACATATAGGATGGGTGCTAACAGTGTTTTTGTTGTAACAAGCTCAAATTCTTTGTCATTGCACCAAGGCGATAAGCTAGTTTGCTTTACAGACAGCACAGGCAACTTTGATGTCACTCTCTCTGTAGAAGAATATTTTGATCCAGTAAGAAAACTTTAAATGTTTATTGCTGAGTTTATTCTATGCATAGCTCTAGACTGCAAAGTATTGAGAGAAGAATATCAAACTGAGTTTAAAGAAGAAATGAAATGTTTGAGACACGCTAAAGCAGTTGCTGTGTCTATACAAGAAGAATATGATCACTTGCCTACAAGAGTGGCGTTTAGGTGTATCACTACAAATAAGAGGACTGATGTTTAATGGCTAAAGAACTGACAGACAAACACAAGAAGTTTCTTGATGTTTTATTTGATGAGGCTGGTGGCAATGCCACAGCAGCTAAGCGTCTTGCTGGCTTTTCTGATGGCTATAGCACCAGAGAAATCACCAACTTCTTGAAAGAAGAAATTGTAGAAGCCACTCAGCTCTACATTGCAATGAATGCTCCTAAGGCGGCTAGAGCCATTGTTGATGGTATAATGTCCCCCACTGAGTTGGGTATTAAAGAAAAGCTTAGTGCTGCTAAAGATTTGTTAGACAGGGCTGGCTTTGTTAAGACAGACAAGGTGCAGGTTGAAACTAACAACGGCATTATGATTTTGCCAGCAAAGGATAGAGCGGAAGAGGATTGATATGGACAGAGGTGTTGGTAAGTGGATATTGCCTCAGCCAGATAACAGAGTGGAATATATACCAATCCCGATGATGGGAACACTGGCTCCATTTGGTTATAAGATAGATGAAGAAAGAGAAGGATGGCTTATTCCCATCCAATCAGAACTAGATGCTTTAGAAAAAGCTAAGAAGCATTTAAAACAATATGGATTAAGGGCTGTTGCTGCTTGGTTGTCAACAGCTACAGGTAGGCCAATATCTCACGCAGGACTTAATAACAGATTAAAATATGAGCAGTCGTACAAGAGAAGAGCTAAAGCTTACCGCAAGCTTGCCGAAGGGTACAAAGAAGCCCTTAGGAAGGCCGAAGCGTATGAAAGAAGAGCCAACACAACAACAGAAAGCTACTTCAACTCAGACGAATATAGCAAAATCAGAAACACCTTCTCTGATGATAGTGACAGAGCCGATAGTTGCTCAGCAAAATGTAATATTCAAGCCTAATGTAGGGCCGCAGACAGCGTTCTTAGCGGCCTCTGAAAGAGAAGTGTTATATGGTGGGGCTGCTGGTGGTGGTAAAAGTTATGCCATGCTGGCAGACCCCATTAGATATTTAAACCACCCTCAGTTTTCTGGTTTGTTGCTACGCCACACAACAGAAGAACTTAGAGAACTCATTTGGAAAAGCCAAGAGATATATCCCAAGATTTATCCCGGCATCAAGTGGAGTGAGAGAAAGATGCAATGGCAGACACCTTCTGGTGCTAGGCTGTGGATGTCATATCTGGATAGAGATGAAGATGTGTTGAGATATCAGGGGTTGGCCTTTAGCTGGATTGGTTTTGATGAGCTAACCCAGTGGCACACCCCTTTTGCTTGGAACTATATGCGTTCTCGCTTGCGTACACCCGCAGCAGATCTGCCTATTTTTATGAGAGCAACAACAAACCCCGGTGGGCCGGGACATGCTTGGGTGAAGAAGATGTTTATTGATCCTTCTCCAGCTAGAAAAGCCTTCTGGGCCACAGACATTGAGACAGGGGAGACACTAGCCTATCCCAAAGGGCACAGCAAAGAGGGACAACCTCTCTTCAAACGCCGCTTTATACCAGCAATGCTGTCTGATAACCCCTATCTAGCTGATAGTGGCGACTACGAAACCATGTTGTTGTCTCTTCCTGAGCATCAACGCAAGCAATTGCTTGAAGGAAACTGGGATATTGCGGAAGGAGCAGCCTTCCCTGAGTTTAATAGGGCTGTTCATGTGGTGAATAGCTTTGAAATACCCAAAAACTGGGTTAAATTTAGGGCTTGTGACTATGGATATGGTAGTTTTAGTGCTGTTGTATGGTTTGCTGTCACCCCTAGTGAGCAACTTGTCCTATATCGTGAGCTATATGTTAGCAAAGTGCTGGCAAAAGACCTAGCACACATGATATTGCAGGCAGAAGCTAACGATGGTGGCATCAGATATGGTGTGTTGGACAGTAGTTGCTGGCATAAGAGGGGCGACACAGGCCCATCACTAGCAGAACAGATGATTATGGAGGGCTGTAGATGGAGGCCAGCAGATAGAAGTGCTGGAAGTAGGGTGTCTGGTAAGAATGAGCTACATAGACGCTTACAAAATGACCCATTTACAGAACAACCAAGAATGATTATAACCAGCAATTGTACAAATACGATTGCTCAGCTACCAATCATACCTCTGGACAAGAAAAACCCAGAGGATGTAGATACTAAGGGTGAAGACCACCTGTATGATGCTATTAGATACGGCGTTATGAGTAGACCCCGTAGTAGTGTGTTTGATTATAATCCCGCTACCAGTGGTAGAACAGGTGTTAAAACAGCCGATCCTGTGTTTGGCTATTAAGGAACAATATGGCAGAGATGAAACCTACGCTTAACGATAGAACCCTAGCTTTAGACGATGTAAAGAATAAAGAAGATGTAGGGGTGTCTATTGACGGCCTTGTCAGCTATATCAACGAAAGATATACAAGATCTGAAGAGAGCAGGCGTAAGGATGAGACACGCTGGCTGAGAGCCTATAGAAACTACAGAGGACTCTATGGGCCAGATGTTCAATTTACTGAGACTGAGAAGTCGAGAGTGTTTATTAAAGTAACCAAGACTAAAACACTGGCGGCTTATGGACAAATAACAGATGTGTTATTTTCTAATAACAAGTTTCCCCTGTCTGTTGACCCTACAGTGTTGCCTGATGGCGTAGTTGAGAGTGTCAGTTCTGATCCTAAGGGAATGCCTGTCACTAAAACAGCACCAAGGGAAATTCCTTTTGGTGGAGAAAGTGGTGCTAACATTCCTAGAGACTTCGACTTAGATAAGCTTGAAGAACTCTTGGGAGCCATGAAAGACGATCTCAAAGACCTGCCCAACTTGAAAGAAGGGCCGGGATCTACTCCTACTTCTATGACATTTAGTCCTGCTATGGTGGCGGCTAAAAAGATGGAGAAGAAGATACATGACCAGCTAGATGAAACAGGTGCTTCTAAGCATTTGCGTTCTACAGCCTTTGAGATGGCTTTGTTTGGCACTGGTGTTATGAAGGGGCCGTTTGCCACCAATAAGGAATATGCCAATTGGGGTGAAGATGGTACATATAGTCCTCTGATTAAAACAGTGCCAGAAGCTGCCCATGTTTCTCTCTGGAACTTCTATTGGGATCCTGATGCCAACAACACTGATGAGTGTCAGTATGTTATTGAGCGTCATAAGATGAGCAAGACAAAGCTTCGTGCTTTGAAACAACGCCCATATTTCAGAGGCAATGTTATTGACCAACTCATCGATGAAGGTGAGACATACACCAAGAAATATTGGGAAGACGATCTAAGAGACTATGCTCCCAACTTTGGTGTTGAGCGTTTTGAGGTGTTGGAATATTGGGGCAATGTAGATATTGAATTGCTTCAAGAGAATGATATTGTTATTCCTGATGACATGCTCAATGCTGGAGAACTCCAAGCAAACATTTGGTATTGCAATGGAAAAATATTGAGGCTTGTTCTCAATCCATTCAAGCCTGCAAAGATTCCCTATTATGCTGTGCCTTACGAATTAAACCCCTACTCTCTAGCAGGTGTCGGTGTCGCTGAAAATATGGACGATACCCAAACCCTAATGAATGGTTTTATGCGTATGGCTGTGGATAATGGGGTCTTATCTGGAAACCTTGTCTTTGAAATTGATGAGACAAACTTAGTGCCGGGACAAGACTTATCTGTCTATCCCGGTAAAGTGTTTAGAAGACAAGGTGGTGCTCCCGGTCAAGCTCTGTTTGGAACCAAGTTTCCAAATGTGGCAGCAGAAAATATGCAACTGTTTGATAAAGCAAGACAGCTTGCTGATGAATCAACTGGTATGCCTTCGTTCTCTCATGGACAGACAGGAATATCTGGTGTAGGTAGAACAGCTAGTGGCATCAGCATGTTGATGAATGCTGCTAGTGGAAGTATCAAGACAGTTATTAAAAATCTGGATGACTACCTCCTTGGCCCCATTGGTCAAGCCTTCTTCAACTTCAATATGCAGTTTGACTTTGATAAAGAAATCAAAGGAGACTTGGAAGTTACAGCTAAAGGCACAGAGAGCTTGATGGCTAATGAAGTGAGAAGCCAACGCTTGATGCAATTCTTGCAGATTGCCAGCAGCCCAGCCTTGATGCCCTTTGCTAAATTTCCTTACATCATCAGAGAAATTGCAAAGAGCATGGACTTAGACCCAGAGAAGGTGACTAACAACATGGATGAGGCTATGCGTCAAGCAGTGTTGTTGCAACAGACACAGCCTGCCCCTGCCGCTGGTGGACAGCCCCCACAAGGCGTTGCTGGGCCTCCCGGTGTAGCTGATATGACAGGCGGTGGCGGTGGTAATATTGGTGTTGGCGCACCGCCTTCACCAGAGATGCAAGGATTTAGTGGAAATGAGCAACAAGCCGTACCTCCCCAAGCTTAAACCATTAGTAAATAACAATTTACAGTGGGAT
>Ga0315905_10007219_pt1 | contig 11269 bp, 23 predicted proteins | sample LakEriMetagenome_5_FD_203522 | JGI IMG/M metagenome (GOLD analysis project Ga0315905, IMG submission 203522) | Freshwater fungal communities from buoy surface, Lake Erie, Ohio, United States - Buoy 4 MA121 | ecosystem: Environmental > Aquatic > Freshwater > Lake | place: USA: Lake Erie, Ohio...
AACCTCTGATTTAGTAGGTCAACTTTCTGAAAGTTCTGAAGCACGCCCGGGTGGAAGCTCGTCTGAAGTTGCAAGCTACTCCTCAGTTTTAACAAAATACTACACGCCCACAACAGAGACAGCAACTTTTGATCCTGTATCACAGACGCTGCTTGCCTTGAGTGCCAAGACAATTGGTGCAGAGGCGTCAGCAGGTGATTTTGCTGAGTTCTTTGGCTACTTCAGCGGGAATGACCGAGCACTAGCAACGTTAGGCATGACCCCTACGGGCACAGTAACTGCACAACAAATTACAGACATTAACACAAAGCTAAAAGAGTTAGGTGATAAATTTGACGAACTAAAAAGGCTAAGCGAGAATACTTCCAGCGCAGGGGGCTCAACACCTGCGCCACCTGCGCCTGCAGCTCCCTAGCATTGACCTACCACGTCTACATCGTCACATGCTCTGATGGGTCGCTCTACACTGGCATCACAACCGATGTAGAGCGACGCCTTCATGAGCACAATAGCACATCACGTGGCGCAAAATACACCCGTTCCCGGCGTCCTGTGGCACTTGCTGCCACATGGCCCGCAGTTGATAGATCGGCTGCGCTCCGCGAAGAGGCGAGGATCAAGCGCTTGACAAGAAAAGAGAAGCTGCACTTGATAGATACATTTGTCAGAGAGAAGCAGAGTTGAAAAAAGTTTACGATGGGCCCACGCTGCCCCTGTGGACGCGGGTCGATGTTGAAACCTACAGCGGTGTCAAAGTGCGCTGCGAGATTGTGGAAGTTCGCAGGCTAGGATCTTGCGCAGCATACACTGTCAAGCCGAAGGAAGACAGAGAAGCCGAGCTGCGTCGTGCAGGCGTCCCAAAAGGCGACTGGACATCAACTTTCACCGCATTCGACTGGCAGGTGAAGGCCGTCCAACCCACTGTGAATATTGAGCAGCCAACACAATCATCGAACAATGTGATTAGAAAACCGCGCAAAGATGGGAGATATGTATCTACATGATGCACGACACACCACGTATGACAGGGCAGGGCTTCGTCGTCATGGACATCTACGGTCCAGAGACAGACGGCAAGCTCTACAACTACATGTTCTCACAGATCTGCTACATGAGAGCGATCCACCTCTGGTTCCACGGTGCACACCACATCACCCGCGGACCCTCCTTCTCAGGTGACCACTCCTTCCTCTACGACAAGATCTACACAGGTGTGCAAGAGTCGATCGACGGTGTGATTGAGAAAGCGATTGGCCTCTGTGGCGCTGACATTGCTTGCCCAAGTCACATCACGACAGGTGCTGCGCAAGTGATCTGTGCATATCCTTCGCCTAACAAGCTGAATGCAACGGGCATCGCAGCAGCTGGGATGGCGATCATCAAGGACTTCATCGAGTTCCTCGAATGCATGCAGAGCGAGCTGGATGAGTGCGGCTCAATGACGTTGGGCCTCGCGGACCAGATCGGTGGTATTGCTAACCATCACGAGGGTTACTACTACCTGCTCAAGCAGCGGGCTTGCGACGACCTCACAGGTTGATGTAAACATAGTCACACACTTTGTATGATGCTTCTATGAAGCACATCTATAAAGATCCTTATGAGCTTATTAAGCAGCAAGATGTAAAGGGCTGTGTGGTCACTAGCGGAGGATTTGATCCAATGCATGTAGGACACCTCCGCTGTCTGCAGGAGAGCGCAATCATTGCATCGGCACACAACCTCCCACTCGTTGTGATCGTCAACGGAGATGGTTTCCTGCAACGAAAGAAGGGCTTTGCGTTCATGCCTCACGAAGAGCGCATGGAGATCATCGCAGGCGTCCGCGGCGTCGACCATGTCGTCGGATGGGACGACGGTAGTCAGACTGTGACAGGTGCACTTGGACTCCTACACCCGCTGATCTTTACCAAAGGCGGTGATCGTGACAGCGCGCAGAACGTGCCCGAGTTCATCCTGTGTCAGGAGATCGGGTGCCACGTCTACTTCGGTGTCGGCGGCGGAAAGATCCAGTCGTCTTCTGACCTCGTCAAAGCTGTGAGGGCTTCTTAAGATGCGTCTCGTCAAAAAGCCGTGGGGCCACGAGGAGATTTGGGCGGAGACCGACAAGTACTGTGGCAAGATCCTGTACATTCAGGCAGAGCAGCGCCTAAGCCTCCAGTATCATGAAAAGAAGACGGAGACGATCCGTGTCCAGCAGGGCACACTCATCCTGACACTTGGGAATCCTGATGGGACGACCTTTGAGACGCAGCTACAGGCAGGACAGTCTTACCACATCAGCACAGGTACCATCCACAGATTTGGTGCAGGTGAGCACGACGTTGTGCTTGTTGAAGTGTCCACACCAGAGCTTGATGACGTCATCAGGCTCCAAGATGACTACACCCGGTGATACTTTCTTAGCATAACACGTATTATGTTAACATGAAGGAAGGTATCTCATGGCTAAGAAGAGTAGGGTGCAGACTGCACCGGAGGTGTCTGCAGGAGTAGTCATCTTACGTAACGACGATAAGAAGGGCTGGTGCTTCTTGGCATTGAAGGTGTACGGCAGATTTGATGTCTGCAAGGGACACGTTGATATGCAGGATGCAGATGTCGACAGCCCGGCAGGATCGATTGGTCAGATCATGAACACAGCAGTGCGTGAAGCACGTGAGGAGTGCGGCTATTCACTCTCTTTTGATCCTGGAGCACCGCTATCATCAGATGAGCGCATTGCTAGACTGTCGTGGGGAAACGAGCACTATGTGTGCAGGAACTTTAACAAGGATGGGTCTCCTAAGAAAGACGTCTTCCTGTTCGCCGCAGAGACACAATGTGCTAATTTCAAGATCGGTGTTAATGACAAGGGAATACGTGAGCATGACGATGGTGTCTGGGTACCCATCAATGACATTGACAGAGTGCCATTACACAACTACCTGAAGCCCGGTGTCAATTGGGCAGTTGAGACGATGCAGATCGGTATCAAGTCACATGAACTCATCGAGCGTCTCCAGGAGCTCTCGGAGGATTAATTGCCTCGTGGAAAGTACAGGTCGCTTGTTAGATTAGTTTCTAGAAATATCATGCACACGCTGGTTGGCAATGTTGACCAGCGTCGATTTAAGACAACGCTCCCCGCGCCCGGATATTACTATCTTTGGGAAAAATCGCGGGGAGCAAAATCTCGCTATCCTACGTCTGCAATTGGCTTTGACGTAAGTCTGAAAATTGTTCGCAGGAAGCGCAAGAGATACGATATTTTTGCGTCCGTCTGGGAGGATGACAATGGAAATAGTCACATTGAAGTTGAGATCCATCACAATCCTAACAGGAAAGAGCATCTAACTGATTTGTACTATGAGCTGTGCGGAACCATACGACACGAGATCGAGCACATCTCAGACGAAGGTGCACTGTCAGGTCAGGCACCAGCACAACAAATTCTGGTTCCGCACGTCCCAAACCGTGGCAAGATAGTCCACACTCTAAACTTGCGTTCAAAGGTATTAAATACTTGCTACGACAATCTGGATGCATGGGGACGTGAAGAAGCCGCGCGTCTTGATCGGGCAATTGATGGTGACATCATCAGCTACTTGACTTGCTACGAGGAGGTGGGCCCAATCACGCAGGGCATCTTTTATGAGGCTAAGAAGCGCCGGTGCACAGTTGACGAGATTCTTGTTAGATACCTCGATCATCTACAGGAGGCAGACATGCTAACTGATGAAGAGTATGATGAGGCATATGACCACCTAATAGCGTGGACCAAGATGACGCTTCCAACAGCACGCACTCTTGACTGACATATTTATAGACAGGAGGTGTGCATGCTCAATAGGTCAGTTAAGACGCAGCAATTTGTTTTTGGTGTCCTCGGTGACACACTGAACTCTCAAGCATGCATGCTCACTCAAGCATGTGCTGCACCTTGACGCGAGGTGCGCAATGGAACGAAGCGAAATACTGGAGCAGCGACTGCTCTGGGCGTCTATCTTTGCTGAAAATGTACTGATTAGTTATGCCACTTACATCTTCTGCTGTGACTTTGTCGCTACGAAGCGTGTCACAAGATCAGACTATGATCGTCTCAACGATCTAAGCATCGACGAGTAGCACGTGCGGGACGCACGCCCTATAATATAATGTTTTCGAGGTGGTGATGAACTGGCATCTAGAAGGTAGCTTTGAGAGTGGTATCACGATCTGGAGGCTAGCGTCTCCAACAGACAAGTATGACGATGTGTCAATCCACACATTTGGAGGAGACACAGGTTATACCCTAGCACTTGGAACACACCAGCTTCCGCACTTTAAGACGCTGGAAGCTGCGCAAAACTGCGCTGCAAACGTCCTCACGATGAGCGATTCAAGCAAGAGAAAGAAGCATGCCTGAGACATGGCTCACATCTGACCTTCACCTGTTCCACAAGAACATCATCGTCTACTGCGGTCGTCCACACTCTAACGAGTACGAGATGAACGACGCGATCGTCCGCGCGTGGAACAGCGTGGTTGCTGATGATGATCGCGTGATCACCGTCGGTGATCTATCGGCAGGAGTGATGGGACGATACGAGGAGCTCCACGTGCTGATCGGTCAGCTCCGAGGACGCAAGACACTGATCCGAGGTAATCACGATCACCAGACAGATGCGTGGTATAGATCAGCAGGATTTGCTGAGGTGCACGATTGGCTGATCATCGGCGAGAAGCTGTTCGTGCACAAGCCTGCGACGAGCATGAGCACAGATGTGATCAGCCTTGTCGAGCAGGTGCAACCGCAGGTGATCGTGCACGGTCACATTCACGATGACCGGCCCAACATCCCGGGACACTTCAATGTCGCGTGGGATCGCCACAGGCGCCTAATCAAGATGTCCGAGATTGATACACTGGGTGCACACGTTGTATAGTTTGTTGTGACAGGGCAGAAGAAGAGAACAGGGCGAAGACGACTTGCCGCGGGTGCGCTTGTTGAGCACATCAATAAGCAGCATCCAGATCACGGAAAGATCGGTATGGTGACCCGTGTCTCTGACCAGACACAGATGATGAGAATAGTGTTTGTGATGGTTGAGGGCACCGAGCGTGTCTGGTTCATGGGCGATTTTGTGAAATTGAAGGAAGACGAAGATGATGAAGCCCGCTGAGATGGAAGAGAAGTTCCTTGAGTTCACTACGCCACGTCTCGTCCTGGCGATCAAGGATCACGGATATGCGCCTCGTTTCACATTCAAATCAGGTCGAGAGTGGCACCGCATCCTGCACCAGACGGCCGGCATAGGATGCCACCATGTGCGGATGTGGTGCACTTTCTTGACACCCAAACCCGGCATCATTCCAGTACTCAGCGAGATCAATGAAACCTGGCTTGACTCAAACGCAGGCGTCTTAAACGTTCGTCTTGATGATGTACTCAAGTACCGTGCTCTCATCAATGAGAAGTTAGGTGTTGACTGCAATGTGAGCTACTCTGACTTTGAGGAAGCGATCTATCCGATCGACTGCACCGTGGAGAAGATCCGCGCGCTGTGTGAGGATGAGCTACCTGATGACCTTAACGATCTGCTACACTTTGATAATAATTTCAGCATCGCGTTAGGTTTAGCTAATCGATGGAACTTGTACATTCTTGGAGAGAATTGTGACTAAGAGAATTGAAGATCAGCCCACACCCACGGGCGATGGAACACCTGTCTGGGATCTTGTTGTCTCTGACATGAAGGAGAGAGACAACTTGGGTAGGCAGCGTTATGGCACGCCGCTCCGCACCTGGAATGGTCGTGATGCGCTGGTCGATGCCTATCAAGAGATCCTCGACCTTGCTGTCTACGTCCGTCAGGAGATTGAGGAGCGGCGGTCGATCCAGCAGATCTGTGATCACGTGGCACTCATCCCAGGTGCCGAGGACTGCACATCCCAGAACGTCCTAGAGACACTGGGCGAGATTGAAGAACGCGTCCACATGCTTGAAGCATCTAACAAGGATCTGCGGAAGCGCCTGACTGCTCTACAGAATGAGTCGTCCTACGATGCAGGCTTTAGGCGTGGATGCCAGGCAGCGCTCGAGCTTGTGGAGAAAGTGCAGGGAAAGCACATCAGCAACGAGCTGCTTGAGAGTGCGATGAACCTACGGAGCAACCACAGTGGACGCTCGGAAAGATGAGATCCGCGAGGGTGATCTTGTCCGTGTCTGGGAGACGCGTGAAGGTGTAGTCGTGGGGCGTTATGGTGACGGCTACTACGAGGTGCTAGTCAAGTTGCCTCGCGGAAAATCTCTTGTTAGAGCGTGTCGTGAACAAGATCTTGTTCTCGTGCAGCATCCTTCTGTTAATGAGTGATAGTTATCTGCATGCTACGCAGATACATCATCAATGAGATTAGAAAAGTCATCCTCAGCGAGAAAGTGAAGGAAGACAAGAAAGGCAGCGACACTTGCCCCAGGGCAACACAGGACGCCGTCCTCAACACAAAGAACCGCAATAAGGCGATCAAGAAGCTGGGCTACGGCCCGGCCAATCCATCAAAGCCTGGTGACTTCTGGGAAGAGAAGGCAGAGATGTGGGATGACATTCCTATCTCGGAAGCAAAGTCTATGCTTTGTGGAAACTGCGCAGCTTTCGATGTCTCTCCCAAGATGCTCAACTGCATTGAGAAGGGCCTTGAAGGGGGCGACACCAATGAGAAGGGTTGGGACACGATCAAGGCAGGCAAGCTAGGCTACTGCAAGATGCACCACTTCAAGTGTGCTGCTAAGAGGACATGTGACACTTGGGTCACTGGTGGACCGATCAAGAAGTGATCGGATACTTATTATCAGGAGGCACACATGCCAGTAAGTGATTCCCAGAAGAAAGTGATTGATTCAGTCCTGTCAATCTTTGAGACAGGTAGAGTACCCACACCCAGTGCATATTCAACATGCGCAATCTTGACAGACGGCGCCGGCATTAGCTACGGTAAGCACCAATCGACCGACAGGTCTGGGTCGCTTGACAAGATCGTTGACCTGTACATTGCTAAGGGTGGAAAGCACGGAGAAGAGCTCAAGCAGTTCGTTCCGAAACTTGCGCTAAATGAGACGGCGAAGATGGATCCAAAGAATGTCCCTTCGTGGGCAAAGCACCTGATGGGTGTCCTGAAGGAAGCAGGCAAGGATCCAGTCATGCAATCAGCGCAGGATGAAGTGTTTGACTCGAACTACTGGGTGCCTGCGATGGGCCACGCCCAGAAGATCGGCCTGCAGACTGGGCTCGGTTCCTTGGTTGTCTACGACACCTGCATCCACAGCGGAAGCGGCGGCGTTGCAATCATCCGTGCTCGATTCCCAGAACCAGCACCCTGTAACGGTGGTGATGAGAAGACTTGGGTCCTTGCCTACGTCAAGGCACGTAGAGAGTGGCTTGCAGCCAATAAGAATCCACTTGTTCAGCGGACAGTGTACCGCATGGACGCCTTCAACGAAATTGCACAGGCGGGCAATTGGGAGCTAAATACACCACTCACAGTCCGCGGTGTGAAGATTGTGTGAGATAGATATACTTGGGAGGCAGACATGGCACTATCACCAGACGAACTGATCGACATCGCACCCGAGGCGATCGATCTTGTAAAGACAATCTCTGAAGCACTTAAGAAGGACGCGGACGGCAAGGTTCGCGTGACCCGCGAGGAAGCCCGTGAGATCCGCACCAAGGTGTTCAAGCTCGCAGTCGAAGTCGCACAGCACGCTATCGACTAAAGCACAATAACACGTGCGTCACCGTCGCCACGATCTATAATGATCGTGGCGACACTTTTAGGAGGCGTCATGCGATTCGTAGGTGATCTAGCTCTCAAGACGTCATTAATCATCTTCTTCTACTATCTCATTAGTGTTCTCGTCGCTGCTGCCAAATGAAGTCGATCAAGGAGCGATACACACCCGGTGAGATATATGAAGTGATCGACCAGTTTGGATCTTCAAAGGGCAGCTGTATTTTTATGGAGCTCATCGAGCCGAGCACACTCACGCTGCAGGAAGTTGTGCGACCTACGCATTGGCACTTTAAAGTCCTTCATAAATGCAAGATCGAACTCTACGACACATCGCTTTATTCATTGATCGACGTCTTGTAAAAATCCATACTCGCTTGTAAGATCATAACAAAGAGAGAAGAATGAAGTTCCTTAAGCACGGTAATGCATGGTCCCTCACCCCCAACGCACGGATGGATGTGCGAGACACGTTGCCCGCAGGCAACTACACGGTATGCAAGAATCTGCTAAATGGAGAATACTTCCTGGAGGAGAGCGAGAACTTCACTCTGCCCCGCAAGCTTTACGGTAAGACAGAACGACACGGTGAGCGCATTCTCAGCTCCTTCAAGACCCGTCAGTCTGGATCGCAGGTAGGTGTCTTCCTCAGCGGCACTAAGGGATCCGGTAAGACGCTTCTTGCCAAGTACATCGCGATGCAGTCTGCACTTCCGGTCATCATCGTCAATGCGCCCTTCACCGATGACCGCTTCATGCGTGCCATCCAGGGCATCGAGCAGCCTGCCGTCGTCCTGTTCGATGAGTTCGAGAAGCTCTACAATCAGGAGGACCAGGAGTCGATCCTCACGCTGTTTGACGGTGTCTACACCGCACAGAACAAGATCATGATCATCACCTGCAATGACAAGTGGGCAGTCCGTGAGTTTTTCCACAACCGACCCTCTCGCCTCCGCTACTCGATCAACTTCGAGGGGCTCACAGCGGAGTTTGTGGAGGAGTACTGTGATGACCAGCTGCAGGACCGAAAGTACCTGAAGAGCATCCTCACCCTGCTCGGAACCACCGACGAGTTCAACTTCGACATGCTCCAGACGTTGGTGGATGAGCTCAACCGCTGGGGAGGTGACTTCGAGGAGACACTTGAGATCCTCAACGTGAAGCCTATCACCACAGCTCGGACCAAGTGGACACTCAGTGTTGCGACTCCCGACGAGCCCAGTGTGAAGTGGAAGTTCAGCTACGGCGAGACGCTTAGCCGCAATCCGCTCATGTCCATGCAGGGCGGCAAGCACGGTAGCGGTTACCTTGAGGTAGGCGTCAAGCGGATTGGTGATGACGAGGATGACGACTACGAGGAGGTCGATCTTGCACTCCGCAGTGAGCACCTCTATAAGGTCGATCCCACGAGCGGAACGATGGTTCTCAAGCTGACACAGCGAGGTCACAACTTCGTGGTCACGATCAAGGAGGAGAAGCTGGGCAATGGATGGGGCTTCTTCGACCGGGATGCATTCTGATGGGTAAGATGGTGACACACGCGATCACTGTCAAAGGGATCGTCTACGGCACGATGCACGTCACATGCTCAGAGGACGAGCACCGGCCTGAGAAGCTGGGTGACGAGGTCGATTGGGATTGGGATAGCGTCGAGATGGTCGAAGTCGTCGACAGTGAGATCATTGACGGGTGGGAAGAAGATCCTGAATAGGAGCCTCTGACATGAAGGCAGGTGACATCGTCAAGCTGAACAGCTGGATGGGCCAAACTGTCTCAGTATTTCCAGAGCCCAATCCACAGACAACGCTTGGTGATATTGAGTATCCAAGAGGGACGATTGCTCTAATTCTCGAGGTTCTCGACAGTCACGAAGATGACGGCCCAAGCATGAACACGTACATGCGTGTTCTTGTCGGAGGAAAGATGGGTTATGTCCGTGCATATTCCTGCGAGGAGATCAAGTGAACGTGGGTGACCTGGTCAGGTTCTGGACACCTGCGGTCCCAAAGGGCCTGCAACACAATGGTATCATCATAGATGTCACTCACGAGAATGTGGGTGGCCTGAAGATGGGTAGTATGTACCACGTTCTCACATCACGCGGGAACATTATGACAATGACTGTGGGAGGCCTGGAGCTCGTGTCACCCGTGCAAGACGACTCGACTGTGGTATGATGTAGCGGTGAGGAGATTCGATGAAACCCGGTGACCTTGTGCAATACACGCTGCGTCGGCGAGGTTCGACTGACCCCTACCCGATCGGTATCCTGCTTGAGATCCGACCTAAGTCGCATCCACTCATTCGGGAACGCGAGCACGACTACATTGTCCTGATCGGCGGCGAGACACGAACTACGACACGACGATATCTAAAACCGATTGAGGAAACACAATGAAGATCTGGCACATCTCAGACACCCACATGACCCACGGGCAACTCGTCATTCCCGATGAGATTGACATGGTGATCCACTCCGGTGACGCCTCGAACTGGCGGGACCCCTACCGCAACGAGTCAGAGCTCCGTGCCTTCATCGACTGGTTTGCTACCCTGCCGATTCCCCACAAGGTCTTCGTCCCAGGAAACCACGACACGTCTCTTGAGAAGGGTCTCATTACCCGCGATCTGATCGAGCACCGGAAGATCCACCTCCTCATCAACGAGGAGAAGACGATCGAGGGGCTGCGGATCTGGGGCTCACCTTTTACGCCGCGCTACGGTGATTGGTCCTACATGCGGGATCGCGGAACGATCAACCGGCTCTGGGATGAGATTCCGGAAGGCCTCGACATCCTGATCACGCACGGTCCGCCCTATGGTGTCCTCGATGCCACCTACACTCAGCACAACAAGGTGGATCTCGTAGGCTGCAGTGCGCTCCGCAAGCGTGTCGCCAAGGTCCCACCCCGGTTCATGCTCTTCGGGCACGTCCACTCGACGGACGACATCCGCAATGCGGGAACGAGGACGGTGTCCGGCATGCCCACGATCTTCAGCAATGGGTCCTGCTGTGACGACGGTCGAATGGGTGTGGTCACGAGCCACGGGAACGTGCTGAAGGTCTGATGAAACCCGGTGACCTTGCCCGTCTCAAGGATTTTGGGATCCGCAGCGGAGAGATCGTGATGATACTCAAGGTGACGCCCCGCGCACTCCCAAATGTCTTTGGTTCATGGACAGCAGTTGACTTCATGTTCGATGGACAAGTCATTGAAGAATGTGACTCGAGCTTTCTGGAGGTGATCGATGAAGCGGGGTGAACTCAGGCAGTTTTTCTGGAGTGCCCCGCCCACCGTGCGCGGCCAGATCTTTCTCGTCATCGGTGCTCGTCAAACACTGGCAGATTTCTTGATGGACGGCAGACTCTACAAAAACTGGGACATCAACTTCGTCGAAAGCAACTCGAAGGTGATCGATGAAACCGGGTGACCTTCGACGATTTCACGATGACGCGTTCAGGCTCGGAGACGTGAGGTTCAACGGCAAGCTTTTCCTCGTCCTCTCGGTCGATGTTTGG
>Ga0315905_10007220_pt1 | contig 11268 bp, 6 predicted proteins | sample LakEriMetagenome_5_FD_203522 | JGI IMG/M metagenome (GOLD analysis project Ga0315905, IMG submission 203522) | Freshwater fungal communities from buoy surface, Lake Erie, Ohio, United States - Buoy 4 MA121 | ecosystem: Environmental > Aquatic > Freshwater > Lake | place: USA: Lake Erie, Ohio...
AGTTGTGATGGGATTGGCAAAAGAGAAATCCTTCAACTTGTCTTTCCATCCGTAAGCGGACCTCATTCCTGATGCATCCAGGTACAAATCAGCCAGGGTTGTGGTGCTATCTGCCTTAGAAAGCAAAACCTCATCCATCACAGTTGAAGATCCAATGATATCATTGATGTTATCACCTGAAAAAAAGTTGCCAGAACCGCCACCCAGAGAGCCCAGATCGAAGCCAAACTGCGAAGCAATGCCCGCAATACCACTACCACCACCGGATTTTTCTTCCAGCACAAAACTGCATTTTGCTTCGTAAGCTGGACTGCTTCTCCAACTCCAAATGAAGGCTCCAGTAATGCCCAAGGCGATTATTGCCAAGACCAGGCCCAGCCTTTTTCTTATATGCTGCAAATATTGAGAGATCAATCCCTTTATTTGATCAGTATCGATGCGTATGGGTTGTGGATCGAACATGTTATCTCAATGAATTGATGATGGCCAACATTACACCAGCCAATGAAACCAGGCCAGAGGTGATGCCAATGGCTTCCCCTTTAGAAAGAGGCTCCCTTGATTTTTTCTGCGGAACATATGCCTCTGAACCAGGACTAATCCGGGGATAGAAATTGAAAAACAGGAAATGTGTAGTGCTCCTGACCTTCCCATTGGCTTCCAGCACATAAGCATGTTTTCTGGAAGCATTGCTTGAAAATCCACCCGATGCATTGATCAACTTTTTGAATTGCATACCTTCTTCATAGGCCAATTGTTGCGGATAGTTTACTTCTCCAAATGATTGTACTGTCTGTTGAATTCTTGGAATCTTCAGGATATCACCTTCCTCCATCACTATATCAAACAAAGAATTAGGCTTTTCCAGCGCTTTGATCAGATCAATGGCCACTCTCTTCTGAGAAGAAAACATGTCCAATGTTTCTTTAGAAATGGCTGCAGTATCTGCAGGATTGTTACTCTCATTGAGCTTGACCTGCTTGTTTTTGTTTTTTATCAAATCATATTTGATTTCAAAAATGGTTGAATCGCTGGAAGTTGACCCTTGAAAGGTTTTGCGAATGAGCATAGCACCTCCAGGAAAGGATGTTTTTTTCAATCCACCAGCGCGGTTGATCACTTCAGAAAGCCTTTCGTTGGCGCCCTGTAGTGTATACTTACCGGGGAACATCACCTCCCCTTCCACCATTACATTGGTCTGCTCCCGATATGATGGAGATCGCCTGATGTAAACGATATCATAGGGTTGCAAAACAAGATCAAGTGAGCTGATATCAAAATTTTTGGGATCGATGTCCATGGATTCAATGATGGAATAGACTGTTGTATCTTTTCCATTAGATTGTTGACGAAGCCTTCGTGAGATTTCAATGCGCTGAAGGGTGGCTCCATCGCGAATTCCATTGGCCATCAGAATCAGGTCTTGCACACGCATGCCATCGGCGTAGGTGAAATAACTGGGCTTGTTCACTTCACCTTCTATTGTTACAAAATACTTTTCCCGGATCTGCTCTTTTTCAAAAATATGAATGGAATCATCTTTTTGCAATGCCATGTCATTTTTACCATTGAGCAGGTCGTTGATGTTGAGCTGAATGAAGGCTGGGCTTAAATCGGCATTCAACCTGCGAAGAATGGCCCGATCAAAATAGGCATTTTCTTTGGGTTGAACATGTGATACCAGGGCCTTGAGGGAAGAAAAACTGGAGAGGCCATAATCTCCAGGGTAATACACTGCACCGCTGACCATTACCCTGTTGAGAAAACGTTTTGCCAGAGAATCAACTTCCAATGTATCGCCAGACATGAGCTGATATCCTTTAATGTCTTTGGTATTGAGTGTGAGCACCTCGCGGGATTGGGTACCGAGCCGCTTGATGCGGATCAGCTCCTTGAAGGCGATATCAGACATCCCTCCTGCATAGTCCATTATCATGGCAGCATCCTCAGGCGATTTCATGTCAAAGATGGCGGGTTTCTTTACAGCTCCCTTGATGGCAACACGCTTGGAGTAGGCTGGAATACGCACCACATCATCGTCTTGGAGGAGTATATTATTGGTAAGGTTTCCTTTCAACAGGAAATCATAAAGGTCGAATGTTACCAGCACTTTTCCGCCCCTCACCAATTGAATCTCCCTGTAGGAGCCAATTTCATTGGGGCCGCCTGAGGCATACATGGCATGCATGATGGTAGCGGTGGAAGGAAGTGAAAAACTACCTGGCTTGTTGATTTCTCCTACAAGGGTAACCTGAATGCTCCTGATTTGCCCCAGCGATACTGAAACGCTGGTCTGTCCAGTCTTGATGGCAGGATAAATCCTGGACATTGCTTCCCTTATTTTTTTGGTAGCCTGCTCGATGCTAAGGCCAGCTACTTTTACAGGCCCAAGGTTGGGAATGCGTACAAGGCCTTCAGTATTGACTTTTATTTTCCTGGTGCTCTCTGACAATCCATATACATCCACAACCAGTTCATCATTCACACCCAGTACGTAGTTGGACGGTGTAGGGATGGAGATATTTCCCTCAAAATTAAGTCCATCCGTATCAAACAACTCAGATCCGAAGACATGAAGGACTGAATCCTTTTCGCGCGACCTTGGGGACCGCGTTGGGATCCTCAAACGGGTGGAATAAGGATCAGATTTATCAACCTGGCCTTTGCTCATAGCGCTTTGTAACACAGCCGGATTGATACTGTCCAGGCGCTTCTGCAGTGCACTGATCTGGTCGGAGGAAAGCCCTTTGTCCCTTGCCTTCGACTCCAACTCAGATGAGCTCAATCCGAGCAGGTTGTTTTGCTTGAGGAGCAACACAATTTGATCATCAGACAGGTTTTCAATGCGCATGTTGGAAACCTGAGCAGAAGTTATTTGGCTCAGCGCAATGAACAAAAACAGGAAAATGAGTTTTTTAATCAATTTCATTGTAGGCAATATCGTGAAAATAAATGAACATGTTCTCAACCTGGTAATCCAATACATTCAACGCTGTACTGAAATCTGGGGATTATTTCAGCATGTTTTTGTTAAAAAACCAAAAGGCTGAAAGCTGAATTTGTGTGTTTTTCCTGTCTGAAACCTTGGAGGGGCCAGCAAAGCCACCATCAAGTTTAATCCAGCGGTAGTTAAGCAAACTTGTGTAAGACCAAGCACCACTGATCAGTAAATTGCGAATATTCCATTGTATTTGACCTGTAGCATTGATGTCCGCCCAATGTTTGTTGGGATTCTGGTACTGGGTTTGAATGCTACTCGTCAGGTAATTGTAATAATAGAAATCGTTGTTGTGCTGCACCCTTTCTCCCGTTATGATTATTTTCTTTGCACCCTTGACCCAACCAAACTGGAGTGTCTGGCTATTGCTGCCTGGACCTATCCAGGATCCCATAACTTGTCCATAATTTGTATAGCCCTGAAGCACCTGGCTGCCGGCATACCAACTATTGGTCAAAGGCCGTCCAAATGGCTCATTGACAATGAACACAAGCCTTGGCTCTGGTAATTCGAGTCTTGTCAATTCTATTGCAATAAACATGTGGGATTTCCCGCCGGAAAGTGGCATCATCTTTCTGATACCAGCGGTGTATCCAAGAGGAATGCTGTCCCTCACCAAATTAAAAGGGGTTGCCATCTTATCAGATCGTCCAAATTCAAAATAGAGTTCTGTTTTTTCCTGTGGCATAACATAGCGCAGGAAAACTGAACCTATCTTAATTGGTTTTCTTGAAGTAAAGAAGGGAAAAGAAACAACGGCACGGTCTTGTTTGTTTCTGTAAGCAGAAGCTGCGGAAGCCATGCCTATAAAAAGATTAGGTGTCCATTTGGGTTCCCAGCTCACCACAAATCCAGCCAGTGAACGTTTTGATGAATCCTTTTCAGCAATACCAGCAAGCCAAATTCCTTTCATCCTTTCGTGATCAGGGTGTTCGAATTCAGGATTGGTAAGATTGCCATAGATAATCTGACCCTCAAACCTTCCTGCCTTTGTTTCAACTGGAGCCACTGAGTTAAGCGTGAGATAAGGGAAATTTGATGCGTTGTTGGACATGACGAGTCCATTTCTCAAAGATGGGCCCCACCACATGCTTTCAGTTGAAACACCAAATGCCAGTGATTTTGTTTGATATTTAAGGCTTGACTGCCCTGGTAAGAACTTGTCAATTGGATCTTTGCCATAGCGCCAGTACATGTCAATTTTGTTGACAGTTGAAAGGTAGTAACGCGCCATGTAATTGGGATCGGATGCATCTATTTTGAACGGCAATGGATCTTTGTTTTCAGCCGTCATCCATTCTGGGGCCAATTGCAAATGGACCCTTTTCCACCTGGCCGCAAGAGCAATAGAAGCCCTTTGCTGAATTCCAACCGAGGCCAACATAGAACCATCATTATGGCCCAGACCCAGGTTATCATTCTGGCGTTGCGTAAATCCTATGTTCCTCAATTCGAAAGCTGCTTTTTTTTGCCAAAATTTCCTTTTGGGTTCAACGGCATTAAAAAACAAAGAGCTGCTGCGGATAGCATAGGAAAGATGATCATTGCTGTCCTTCCCTGAAACCTGTTTCATTCTCAGGAAATCCATTGCAGCAACTTCACTGAAAGTCTCAACCTGACAAAAAGCAACGCCAATTCCCTTGATAAAAAAAAGTCCGAACAAAAGGAAAAAGAATAGCACTTTCTTCATCATGTATGTATTGGCCACTATAATTTGTATATGAGGTTGATGGAAGAAAAAAGATTGAACTTCTTTTCTCTTATCCATGCATAATTTTTTGAATGAACGAACTGCAACTCACCTCTTACCAGAAGATTTTTTCTATTCCATTGTGCTGTAGGCCCCCATACAAAATCATTCCATGAAATAGGGCTAAGCCAAAGTTGATTCACATCAGTAAGCAGTGCTCTCGGGTCATTTTGAATGCGTTGCACTTTGAATCCTATTCGGTTGAGCAAATCAACCCTGTCTATTGAGAAAGATTGAACATTGTTGCCGAGTCCACTTCCTGCTCCAAGGATTTGGTTCATGTGGGTGAACCCTTGTTTCATAAATGCACTCACATACCAGTTGTTAGCATTTCTGACAAGGAAGTTATTCGATTGTGCCATTTGAACAATTTCACCGGAGATACTATAATACCGTTTCCTGGAAACGGTAAAAACCTTTTTGAAACCAGCCAAATATGCAGATGAATGCTGAACATCTTGAATCAAATCCCGTGTATTGGCTTTGAAATCATTGAACCCATATTCAACATAAAATTCAAACTGATTTTTGGGCATAACGAACCTCAAAAAAAGACTTGCTACCTGATCCCTGTCGTCTGTTCCATTTACAGCATCAGATTGCGTATCAATTTTCTTTTTAAAAAAAGCATTTACTGCGGGCAAATACTTTTCAAAAAATGGTGATTGGGTTGTATCAATCTGAGTTCCATAGAACTGCAAAGCTCTCGTAAAACCAACATGTAAGCCGGGAATGAACTTTGGCTGGACAGAAAAAACTATTCCATTGACATACCTCCATTTTCTGGTATAGGGTGCTGGTTTCTGTCTGAATGATTCAGAATTGATTGTTGTATCCTGATCAAGCCCGCCTGCAATAACCTGGAATTCAAAGCTGGCAACTGGCGTTTTTATCGGCTTGGTGGTACTGAAATGCAGGTGTCCAAAGCCAGGGGCATTGTTACTGAAAATAAGGGCATTGCTCTGACCAGGCCCCCACCATAAATTTTCATTTGAAAAGCCCAGACCCAGATTCCAGATTTTAACTTGAGCATACGACTGGCCCATAAAAATACGTTTGTATGGACCCGAAGTAACATTCCCGTACTGTTTTGAAAACTTATACTCCGGGTTTGTGGCATTGACGTATTCCGGCTGCAGGTTTACTTCAAGTATTTTTGAATTGAAAAACAAGCCTGTGCTTACCCTATATTGTAGCCCTTTTGCCGCAATCATGCTGCCATTGTTCCAACCGAAAGGACGATCAGAATTGAATTGGATATCAGCTCTCAAAGGCTGAAGGGATAATTTACCAGGAATGAAATCCTGTTTCAATTTTCTGGGAATTGAATATTGCATCAGGCTGTCCTGGGAAACGTCACGCTTCAACGGCCTGATGGCAAAAGAATATGCATTAGAAAAATCTCCCTTCAATTGAAGCTCTCTTGCCAATACATCATCCTCAGATAAAACTTGTAGATTTTGTGCAACAACAAATTCACCAGTCAGTAAGACAAGGAGCAAACAACAAATGGATCCTTTGAGATTATACCGCATCATAACCTTCCGTCAACAGTATTTCGATCCAGAACTCCCTTCACGTCATACAGTACGCCAGAATCAACAAGACATGATCTCCAGTCCTGCTGCTTGAAATTATGGTGAGCAACTGCAAGCACAACCGCCTGGTATTTTGTCTGCCCAACTTTGTCTTCGTCTACAAGCCCAAATCCATATTCCTTTTTAACTTCATGAACATTTGCGTGCGGGTCATGAACATCGACATCTATACCTTGCTTTTCAAACGTATTGATGATGTCAATGACTCGACTGTTGCGAATATCTGGACAATCCTCTTTGAAGGTGATTCCCAGAACAAGCACTTTGCTGTCCTTTACAATATTGCCTTTCTGAATCAATTTATAAATCACTTGTTGTGCCACATATTCCCCCATGCCATCATTCAACCTTCGGCCGGCAAGAATAATTTCAGGATGATAACCGGACTCCTGTGCCTTTTGGGCAAGATAATAAGGATCAACCCCAATACAATGTCCTCCAACCAAACCAGGCTTGAATGGAAGAAAATTCCATTTTGTACCGGCAGCTTCCAGCACGGCATGCGTATCAATGTCCAGTCTGTTAAAAATTTTAGCCAACTCATTGACAAAAGCAATGTTAATGTCCCTTTGTGCATTTTCAATCACCTTGGCCGCCTCGGCAACTTTGATACTGGGAGCCTTGTGGGTTCCTGCAGTGATCACTGACGCATATAAAGCATCTACGAAATCGGCAGCTTCAGCTGTTGAACCTGAAGTAACCTTTTTGATTTTGGTAACGGTGTGCAGCTTATCACCGGGATTGATTCTCTCAGGGCTATAACCTGCAGTAAAATCAACATTGAATTTCAAACCAGAGAGTTTCTCTAGAACAGGGATACACTCTTCCTCAGTAACACCAGGATACACTGTGGATTCGTAAATGACTACGTCGCCTTTGCTGAGGGCAGAAGCGACTGTTTCACTCGCCTTGATCATCGGTGTCAAGTCTGGACGGTTGTACTTGTCTACAGGTGTGGGTACAGTAACAACATATACATTGCAGTCCACCAAAACGGACTTGTCATCTGTGCAAAACAAACCCAGCTCTTCACTGTGCGACTCTTTCAAAACTTTCTTGAGGTCTTCAGTTTCAATTTCGAGGGTATGGTCGACACCACTATTCAGCTCATTTATTCTTGGCTTGTTGATATCAAAACCAACAACACTGTATTTCTCTGCAAAGGCTACAGCCAACGGTAAACCTACATAACCCAATCCTATGATGGCAATTTTGGGTGTTTTTATTCTATTACTCATTTTTGAGATTTGTGCGAAGTTATTTTATTTATTTAATTGTTTAAGATTCTAAAAATGGCTGGTCAAAAAAATCAACGGGCAAAAGAGGCGTAACCAGGTATGGTTTTACCCAACCCTTCTTCAATCATGACAAGATTTGAATATTCAATCATTTCTGCTGCTTTGGAAATATCTGCCAGTGAATGCAAAATATCGCCAGGCCTATTAGGCCCTTTGATAGATTCAGCATTAGCGCCAGTATGAAGCTTTATTTTATCCCAAAGATCATTCAAAGTGGTCGTGGCACCACATGCAATATTGAATACCTCATGTCCTTCAAATTTCGCATCTTCCCCTAACGCGTTCAGGTTTGCCTTAACCACATTTTCAACATGTGTAAAATCACGGGTGATGGTCCCATCACCGTTGATCAATGGAGATGAATTGGCCAAAGCATGGCTGATAAACAGTGGAATAACAGCAGCGTATGGACCATTGGGATTCTGCCTTGTTCCAAAAACATTGAAATACCTGAAACCCGCTATCCGCATTCCATAACATTTGGAGAAAACCTCTGCATAGAGTTCGTTGGTTTGTTTTGAAACGGCATAGGGGGAAAGTGGCTTTCCTATCCTTTCTTCAACCTTTGGTTGATATGCGGCGTCTCCATATACAGAAGAGGAAGACGCGTAAACCATTTTTTTGATGCCTTCTTCCTTGGCTGCATAGAGAATATTGATAAACCCATTTACATTGTTATCATGGGTATTCAAGGGTTCTCTGATACTTCTGGGCACTGACCCGAGCGCTGCCTGATGAGACACCATCTCCATTCCTTTGACAGCCGCCAAACAGGTTTCTCTTGTGCGAATATCCCCCTCAATGAATTCAACCCGGGAATCTTCGAGGAAAGGGGCAATATTGTCCAGACTTCCGGAAGAAAGATTATCCAATACCCTTACTTTTTGAAGCGCTTTGCTCTTCAAAAGCGCTTCAAGTATGTGAGATCCGATAAAGCCAGCACCACCAGTAAGAAGAATTTTCAATATATTTTTTTTAAAGAATAGACCAGGAGTTCATCAATCAATTATTTGATATCATTCAACCGCATTTCAAAACGCATGATATTGATATGCATAGGGGACAAGCGCTCTTTGAGTTGAACCAATATTTCATCTTTTATATCATAGGAGGCAGCAATCAATGAAGTTACGTTGTGTTGCTTACAAATATTTTCAATGTCTGTCAAATCACCCATCACCTCTACTCCGTTGATGATAGAACCTGTCATTGATTTATCATCATCTATAAAACCGACAGGTTTGAGTTTTAATTTTTCACTCAGAAAAAGTTGCCTTGACAATAAATTACCTAACTCTCCAGCACCATAAATCAAAACTTTTTGATCATAGGTTCTGTACCGTAAAATGGTTTCCCTGATGTACTTGAAAATTACCCTTACAAGAATACAACCGAAAAAAGTCAAGAGGAAATCGATTGCGTAGAACAAAAATTGAATTCTGATTCCCGTATAAACAAATGAAATGATAAAAGATGCCAGTATTGAACCAAGAAAGCCAGAAAGAAAATATGAATTAAGGTCCGATACGGAAATATACCGCCAGGATTTCCTGTATGAACTGAAAATGAAGTAGAACATGACCTTGATCATGATGATCAGAGCCAATATCGAATAGGTAAAAGAAAGATCGGTTGAAGTGGTAAGCAAGGAAATGTAGAATGACACACTTATGACAAGGATGTCAAAAGACACGCCCAGAATTATTTTTTTATTCATCAACAAAAACCTGAAGAGTACCCCACCCTTCTCAACATACTGCCCCCTGCTTCTCAGATAAGCCAATTTCTCCTCAGACTCATTGTAGACTTTGACATTACCTAAAAATAAAGCAAAAAAGGAGGTAAAAATCAAAAGAACAGCGATGACAGGCAGGTACAAGGAACTCTTGTTGGAATTAATTAAAAAAATGGCAGAAAGACCCCAAACCAGGGCAATACCATACAAAAGAAGTACCGCTTTTTTTTCAGATAAACCAAGCGCAACAAGCCTATGGGAAGAGTGATCCCTCCCGCCCATGTATACTTTTCTGCCGGAAATCAACCGCTTAAAAGTAACTAGAGAAGTGTCCAATATCGGCATGGCCATAATGGCCATTGGAAGAACAAGAATAATATAAACAGAGGCACTGCCCATGTTTTTTTGTACAGAGAGGGCCAAAAATGAAAGAGAAAAACCGAGGAATAGGCTGCCGGAATCACCCATGAAAATCTTGGCAGGATTGAAATTGTAGCGAAGGAATCCCAATGTTGAACCAGCAATGATGAAGGAGAGAAGTGCTGTAAAGTCATGACCTGACTGCAGGCTTAAAATTCCTGTTATGACCGCAACAATAGAACTGACCCCTGCAGAAAGTCCGTCCATGTTGTCCAAAAGATTGATTGCATTTGTAATGCCGATCACCCAAAGAAAAGTTACAGGTACACCAAACCACCCCAATTGACCGCTACCAAAGATGAAACCCTGATTAATAAGCAAAAAAGTGGCCAACACCTGGGCCACAAGTTTGAAAATAGGCTTTTGCTCTTTTAAATCATCGATTAACCCCGTAAGGAACATGATTGTGAAAGCTACAATTACCATCCAGTTTATTGGAAGAAAAATGGAAGAGACAATCACACTGGTTAAAAAAGCAAAAAATATGGATATTCCACCCATCAAAGCAGTTGGTGTTGTGTGCCATCGATCTTTCCTTGGAGCAACAATCCATCCACGCAAATTTGCCAGTCGGATAACAAAGGGGGTGAAAACCAATGACAATACCAGGGAAATCATCCCAAAAAGTAATATCAAGTAATTGTATCCAAACAAATTGTTCATCAAAATTTTCTACTTTTTAAACTCCTTGATCAATATTTCAATGCCTTCATCAAGACTTTTAAGTGGTCGCTTGAGGATTTCAAGCATTTTGGAATTATCCGGCTGTCTTCTGGTCATATCCCCTTCTTCCAGTGCAGGCAAATGAACAATTTTTGATGTCGATCCAGTCATTTTAATGACCTTTTGTGCCAGGTCCAGAACACTCACTTCTATATTGCTTCCAATGTTCACAACATCATTGATGAAATGGCCTTTCTCGAAAATCAGCCTTGTCGCCTCTATATTGTCGTCGATGAAGCAAAAAGTTCTGGTCTGAGAACCATCACCATATATTTGTATATCCTCATTTTTCAAGGCGAGACTAATGAACCTGGGCACCACAAAGTCTGTACTCTGTCCGGGGCCGTATGTGTTGAAAAACCTGAAAATGGTATAATTCAGGTTGTACTCCTTCTGATAAGACTTGAAAAATGCCTCACCAACATTTTTCACAATTGCATAAGGCAGCCTTGAATTCAATGGTGTTGTATGTTCATTTTGTGGAAATTCAACCGGCTCGCCATAGACTTCCGAGGAGGAAGAGAAAAAGAGCCTTTTCACCCCTGTATTCTTTGCAAGTGAAAGAATATTTTTTATACCATCGATATCATCCAAAACTTCGATTGGATTATCCAATGTGCGTTTTACTCCAACCAGAGCGGCATAGTGGAATACATAATCAAATTTCCAGGCCACCATGATGGCAGAGATATCACTGAAATTATTCACATCACATTTGATGAATGTGAAATTTCCATTTTCTTTTA
>Ga0315905_10007221_pt1 | contig 11267 bp, 9 predicted proteins | sample LakEriMetagenome_5_FD_203522 | JGI IMG/M metagenome (GOLD analysis project Ga0315905, IMG submission 203522) | Freshwater fungal communities from buoy surface, Lake Erie, Ohio, United States - Buoy 4 MA121 | ecosystem: Environmental > Aquatic > Freshwater > Lake | place: USA: Lake Erie, Ohio...
GCCCCGCTGCATTGAAGCCACAGGTGTACCCTGGATTTCTGACATACCATGTATTGCCTTCATATGCAGTTCTTTTGGTTACGCTAAAATCAACCATTACGGCTCCTGCATATTGATTTGGCTGCGCTGCTCCGTTTGTTTGGGTTACCTGCGGCGTTTGCCCTTGTTGTTTAAGTTGCGTGATGCGCTTGTTACTTTCCTGAACTATGCGTTCTCGGGCTGCAGCGCCGCCGGTCTGGGCAAAAACTTCAGCTTCGTAGTCTCGGGCGGTCTGTTCTGGATCGCCTTGACTTGAGCCACCAGTTTGTGCCGACCAATTGTCATATGACGCAGGACGCGTATCACTGGCATCTCGAGCTAGGCTTCGCAGATCGGTATTTTGTTGCTGCACCTGCATTTCTTGACGCAACTCCTCTTTTTCTTCTTCGGTGATTTCTTCCAAGGCAACCTCGTACAACCCCTCTTCAGATAGCAACTCCTCTTTCTTTACAGTAGTGAGTTCGAGGTATACAAAAGAACCCACGTAAAGACTGAGCACCACGATGAGCGCCTTCAGGTAATGTTCGGTCTGTAATTGCCTCGGATTCATGGTTGCAGCGTGATTATATTGCGCTCAGAGATTAGAAAATACAATAAGCCATCTGCCGAAGTCAATTGAAATACATCGGAGTCAAAACGGACAATGCGCTGATATATACATGGAAGCAACACCTCACCATTTGAATCGCACAAACCAAGTCCATTTTGGTTTTCGACTAAAAAATACGCAGCTTCGAAGCGCTTGATTGTTTTGAATTCAGGTTGCAATACCCACTTACCTAAAGTATCGATGAGACCTAAACCGCTTTCTTTCTCAATAAGGAAACCAAAAGGAGGAAAAGGAAGAATTTTTTGTTGTTCAAAAGGTAAAACAACCTTGTTATCCAATGAAATGAGCCCCCACTTGCCTTTTTGTTGCACTGGCCACAGGCCACCCAAGACGGCCTGAGCTCCATCGTAAAGATTTTTGACAAGTACTTTTCCTTTCGTATCCATTAAGCCAAGTTTGGCGCTTTTCGAAAAGACAGCAAGGCCTTCTTTTGAGAAAAATGCCAGTTCGGGAGCGTTCAAAAACCATTCCAAACCATTTATTTCCAGTCGCTTGCCCGTAGAGTCAAAATACGAAACACCTTTCCCTTGCTTGGTAAGGATCAGCATAGACTCGGTTGTGGTCATTATTTCGTCGAATTTAGGCTGCAGTAAAACTTTTCCATTCTTGTTGAGCCCCTTTTTTCCATTGCGTTCAAAGAGCTCGTACGGTGACTTTTTGGCTTCATTTGAATGGGTATCTTGCCAATTAAGCGCAACTAAAGTTTGCTGCAATTCTTCCCATTGCATTGGTTCTTTTTGAAGTACCTTTCCTTGAATATCCGTTAGATAGAATCCAGTGCTATCCTCTAAAATAAAGCCGTTATCATTGAAAGAAATATCGAGGTAAATGAGGGGGACAATTGGTTCGTTTTTCTTATTAATTAGTCCGTAAAAGTTTTGCTTTGCAACAATTGACAACCCATCGTAAAAAGCACTTGCTGCTTCGTATTGAGCCGAAATGCTTGTTTTGCCCGTTTCATCCATGAAGCCGTAATAACCATTTTGCACAAACGGATATAGCTTTTTCATTAATAAAGCACCATCTTGTGCCAAATCAGATAGAAAAGGATAGTCAGGAAAATCTAAACGGAACTGCGCAAGTTTTTCAACGCTATAGGGCTGCATATAGATTTTATACACTTGCTTCCAGGCTAAATCGGCTTGAGGTGCATTAGGATATTTTTGTACAAAACCATAAAGTGAGGATGTCGTGGGCTGCTGCGCATATTTCGCATATATACGCGACCACGCCTCAGCAACATAAGGGCTGCGTGGAAACGCAACAATAAAACTCGCCAAGGATTCTTCGGTGTTGTCTTGGGTGCGCTCTTGATAGAGGAGCTTTTCGTAGCGTTCTTTGGCTTCTCTGCATTGAGCGGCTGCCGGAAACTTCGTAAGAAAATCTTCGAGAGCAGCTGATTGTTGTTTTTCTATAGCCAATTCAAATGCAATGGAATCTCGTTTTTGAAGAGCCTCTAATTGAAGACTTGGAAATCTTTGCCCATAGCGCAGCATGAACTTTTCAAAATCCTCGAGATTGGTACTATTCAGCGTAGCTTGAAATTCTCGCAGAGCGAGGCGTGAAAAAAGAATTGCTATAGTTGTATCTGTAAAACTTAGGTCTGTTTGTAGCTTTTGACGAGCCGAAGAATCGCAGGTTTTGAGTTGATTCTCCAATTGAGAAAGATAAGAGAATGCGCTATCGGCTTGGTAAAACAGTGGGGTTTGATAATACATCGACCAGCCATAACCGGCGGCAATTGGCGATTTTAAAAGGTCTTTTTGAAAATAGCTTGCGGCAATTCCATAGTTGTGTGCTTGAAGTGCCGCTAGGCCTTTGCGCGTGTTTTTTTGAGCCCAAATAAATGAGGTCAGGCAAAGTAAAAATGTCAGTATGAAACCCTTTTTCATTGGGTCAGTAGCGCTTTTAGGTGATTTGGAACCTCGCAAACTGGAATGGGCTGCATTTTATGCAGATTGGCACAGTGGTAACGCGTATAAATGTCTAAAACCTCTCGTTGACGACCTGAAAGCGTACTCGGATCACCGTCGTAAGTCATTGCCCATTCAAGTTCTGGGTAGCTTGCGCCTATTTGATCTTCGTCGGATCGACCATCTTCCCATAGACCGTCAGTTGGCGCTGCATTTTGAATAGAAGCCACCACCCCAAGTTCTTTTGACAAAGCAAAAACTTCTGTTTTCATGAGGTCGGCAATTGGGCTGATATCCACGCCGCCGTCGCCATATTTGGTATAAAACCCAACACCAAAATCCTCTACTTTATTGCCGGTGCCCGCTACTAAACAAAAATTTGCTTGAGCAACTGCATACAGTGTTGCCATGCGCAAACGCGCACGTGTGTTCGCCATGGCAAGCGGGTGGGTAGTAGAGTTGAGTGGCAAGGCACTTTCGAACACTTGAAAGGATTCTGTGAGGTCTATTGTTTGAACACGAACATTTGGGAAGCGCTGTTGTAAATTATGCATGTGTTCGTTTGCGCGATCAAACTCTGCTTTTGATTGCTTGATTGGCATGGTAACGCAAATGGTTGGAGCACCCGTGAGGGCACAAAGCGTGGAGGTCAGTGCAGAATCTATACCCCCTGATATCCCAACAACGAAACCAGTAGTATGTGCATTTTGACGGTATGCCTCTAACCAATTGACGATATGATCGGCCAGTGCATGCATTTTTAGAACAGCAATGTAAGTTTGAGGTTCAACTGGTTGAGGGTCGCTTGATTTCTGAAATAGGTAGCCGTTTGGGAAGTTTGATCATAGGTGAAAAGTGTATAATTCTCTTCTTTTCTGGTCAGATGCAAAGGCATAAAGCCATAATTGTAGCCAATTTCCGCTACAAGGCAGGTTGATCCAGAAAAGTTCCACTCTACTCCCCCGCTGATTCCGAGATTGGCATTATAGAAAAACAAATCTTTACTGACTTTCATGCCTAAATTGTCTTGAGCAGAACCGCTTACACTACCTGCAAACGGAACAACATAGCCTTCGTCATCTACGGTATTGGTCAGTAAAAAGCGATTGCGCAAGCCAAAGCGAAAAACACCTCTGTAATCGCCAATAAAATCCGTTCTAAACGTTAGACCTATGGGTAAGGCTAAATAAAGTGGCTCGTAGGTGCGCTTTTTCAAATTGAAAATTTGGTCTGTCGACACCGATTCTCCGTCTGTTTTGATTTGCTTGTCGGTGAAACGATAGAAAATATCTTGATTGCTGGTTGTATAGTTGATTTTATCGATGTCAAATTCTACGCCTCCAGTGAGTGCAATATTTTGAGACTCTTTGGACGCCTTTGTAAAACTTACGCCAAACGACGAGGAAAAGCCAGAAGCACCACTCAAAAGGTTGGTGCCCATCTTCGGGAAATTCAGCCCAACTGACCCAGTGACGCCGCCTTGGAGTTTCTTTTCCGAAACTGCCTGAGCAAAATTGAAGTTGTTTTTTGCAAGAAGAAACACAGAAAAAAGTAGGAGTTGAAAACGCAGTGATTTCATGTTGTCTGATTAATGTTAATTTTGAACAAAAATAACAATATTCATGATACGCAAGCTCAGTCCGCTTCTCCTACTCATCGGTCTATTTTCTTGTCAGTCGAACCCCTATGAGGTAGATGTAGAAAGCGTCAAGCTTAAAGTCACCTACAACAACCTCGATTCCGCTTTTCGTTACGCGCACAACAATCAGCGCAGGGCCCTCATGAAAGAACTTTTGCGTACAGATTTTGACCTTTCGCAATTTTGCTTTCCATATGCACTGCAAGTATCTACAAAATCTGATTCAGCATTTATCAATGGCTTGCAACGCACCTACGCTCATCCATTTAACAAAACAGTTGGCAGGGCCCTTGATCACCGTTCCAATTGGCGCCTTAAAACATATCGAGAAATTACATTAGGACTCAAAAGACTTCATGCACTTGTGCCCAAATTACCTATTGCCAAGTCTATCGATTTTGCATACACGCAATTTGCAGCGAGCGCCTACGCCTCTCCAAAAGCAATTGTCTTGGGGCAAGAGCGCTATCTTGGGCCCACGCATCCGATCATTGCGTCGCTTCCGTCGCAGCAATTTTACGACTGGATCAAAGAAGGGATGGCTGCTGATTATGCAACCTCTGATGCCCTGCTGAGTTGGCTCAGCACCCATGCCCTGAAGGCCACCGAAGAAAATTTAGCCAGCGAAATGATCCGTTGGGGCAAACTAATTGCCATTTTAGAGATCATTAGCCCTGAAGTCAACATCCATCGTCACCTCAGGTACACTGAACAAGATTACCAATGGGCATTAAAAGCGGAACGCGGCTTCTGGGAATACTTAGTAGACCAACAATTTCTCTTTAAAACAGATCAAGAGCTCAACATGAACCTACTCAATGAAGGCCCCTACACAATTGGCCTTCCGCAACAAAGCCCCGACCGCATGGGGCGTTTTCTCGGTTACCGCATCGTTAGGCAGTACATTGAAGCGAATGAACCGTCAATCGAAGCATTATTGAAACTACCTTATCATCAAATACTTAAAAAATACGAAGTTCCGCAATGAGTGATCAAATCGTTAAAACCTCTGAAATCAACATTCAAGTTGGCCTCAATGCCAACCAATTACCCCTGCGCATGCTTTGGTCTGCCAGCGATGGTCAAATAGATAAAGCGGAAGCAGCGGCTTTCTTACTTTCAATTTGGGATCCGAAATCAAAAAACACCATGAAAATTGATCTCTGGACCAAAGACATGACCATCGAAGAGATGAAGCAGTTTTTTCATCAAACGCTGCTCACCATGGCAGACACCTTTGAGAAAGCCACAGGCGAACACCTCATTTGCGAAGACCTCCGCGACTACTGCTATCACTTTGCAGATAAAATGGATATCTTGCCCGAATAATGGAATTCTTACTTCGAAAAATGAAAGTTGCGCAAGGCGAACAAGTACAATACTGGTTCGGCCAAGCAGACAACAATACTAGACTCAATGATTATATTGGTCGAGACATTTCATTTTCATTCACAGGTGCCATTTACTGCCAAGAATGCCAAAAAAAAATCAATAAATCCTTTGGCGAAGGCTTCTGCTTTAGTTGTTTTTCGAATGCAGCAGCAGCAAGTCCTTGTATCTTGCACCCAGAGCTTTGCCAAGCTCATCTCGGATTAGGTCGTGACCCAGCTTACGAACAAAAACACCACAACCAACCTCATTTGGTTTATTTAGCACAAACAGACCAGCTCAAGGTAGGCATAACCCGTAAAACCCAAATGCCCACACGTTGGATAGACCAAGGCGCAGCAGCGGCCATTGTTTTGGCTGAAGTTCCCAACCGGTATTTATCTGGTGTCCTAGAAGTGGCATTGAAAACGCAATTTTCGGACAAAACCAATTGGCAAAGTATGCTCAAAAATCTGCCCTATAACGGCCCAGATTTGAGCGAACAAAAATGGGAACTCGAAGAAAGCCTTCCTGCTGACCTTACGCAATACTGGACCGACGACGAAGATATCTGGAATTTTGAGTACCCGGTTCTCAACTACCCTACTCAGGTTAAATCGCTATCTTTAGACCAAACTCCAACCATAAAGGGTAAATTAACGGGAATCAGAGGTCAGTACCTCTACCTCGATGATTCTTTGGTTATCAACATTAGAAAGCACACTGGATATCAAATCAGATGGGAACATTAATTCGCCGCTTACTCGATCTAATTTACCCGCTTTTTGCTCGTTTTTTTGACAAGCAAACCTATTATTATGCTGCTTGTGGGGGAGCTAATTTGGTGTCGAGTTGGGTTTTCTTTTTTCTATTTTATCAGTATTTATTTGAAAAGCGCATTTTCAACATCGCATTTATTGGTAATACGTATGTTGTTTCGGCTTATACACTGAGCTCCATGCTCTGTTTTGTAATCGCCTTTACATTGGGTTTTGTGCTCAATAAGTATGTGGTTTTCACAGAAAGCCAACTTGTCGGGCGTGTGCAGCTGTTTAGATATGCAGTGAGTGCTGGATTTTCTTGGCTAGGCAACTACCTGCTGTTAAAGATTCTCATCGAAGGATTGCAATTTTATCCTTCTATTGCCAATGTCATCTCGAGCTTTGTGGTGGTGTTTCTTTCCTACTTATTGCAAAGAAAATACACATTCAAGTAAACGTTATTGGCAAATCAGGGTGTCTATCCATGGGGAATACGCCACCCAAATCCCCAATGCGCCACCTTCAATATTAGTAGGAATATTCGTTGGAACTGCAAACGGGCTGCCACCCGAATACATTTGATTGTACTTTTTCTCAAAGTAGTTGTATTCCTTACCTCCTATTTTAGAAAGCTTGACCACGATAGTGTCACCGAGTTTATAGTAGCCTCTATATTCATCGTTTCCGTTTGGATCATTGAAACTCATAGGATTCTCGTAGCCAAATTCAAAGGTTAGACCATTAAAGAATTTGTCGTTGAAATAAGGATTAAACGTTTTCGAAAACTGGAAATCTTGCAAATATTTGACCTCCCAAGAATAGGAATCGGCGGTAGTAGATGGGTCGCTGAGTTTGACCCAAGAAAAACCGCGGTCATTGAAGTTGCCTTCTGGCTTCCAGTACAAAGAATCTGGTGCAGTAGGGTTTAAAATCTTAGAACTTGCATTGTATTGTTTACCTTGATGAGAGATTTGAAGCGTGTAGGTTTTTCCGACCTCACCGAGCATGTTCATCGAGACATAAGCACATAAATGTAGGTTCACTAAAACTTCGGCAGGGATACCAAAAATACCTTCAGCAACTTGTTCTAAGCCTGGCGGTAAGTCATCGGTGCAAATTTTTGTAAGGGTATCCGTTTGAGTACCATTAGACATTACAACGATAGCATCGTCTACAAAACTATTCAGGTAAGATTCAAAGTTAGTACTAGAATATACATTGCTACTTTTGGATAGCAAAACAATTGCGGGCTGCCCGGTTTCAATGCGGCCATCTACGACAAGTTGTTCTTTATAACCAGGTATATCGATCTTCACTTCTTTGGTGCAACTCCAAAAAAGCGTAAGTACTAAAAGATAGCTTGTGAATTTTAAAATTCGAAGTTCCATGTGACACTTGGGATTATTGGAAATAAAGAAACCTGCTTGACACTCAAGGAGAAATTACCACTCATGAAGTCTCCGTCGTTGTCGACGTATAAAAAGAAGGGGTTGAGTCGGTTATAAACGTTATAAACCGAAAAAGACCAATTACTGCGATACGCTTTTTTGACTTGAATGTCCTTACCTGTAGCTGGGTCGGTTTTGGTTTTGTATTGCTTGCCAAAACGCGTAGCGCTTAGATCTAAGCGGTGATACGGCGCCATTCGTGTTGAATTTCGGGGGCCATATTGAAACAAAAGGTTTTGATCTTGTACATACCAGCTCGCAGGAAGCGTAAGGGTATTGCCTGTTGCGTAAATGAAGCTGGCACTGAAGGTCCAGGTATCATTGAGTTTGTAGGTGCCTACTAGCGTGAGGTCGTGGCGGCGGTCGTACTTGGCCGGATACACATTTCCTTCATTGATATCCGGAAAACGCCTTTCGGTTTTGGCCCAGGTGTAGCCGATCCAGCCGGTGAAGGCTCCTTCTGTTTTCTTCAAGAAGAACTCGGTGCCATAGGCCCAGCCATTGCCATATACCAATAAGTTATCGGTGTTGTCATTGACGTTATCGCCAGGAAGCGCACCTTCTTTGAATTCAATAAGGTTTTTCATGCCCTTGTAATAGACCTCTACAGATGCTTCATAACGGTCTTTGGCAAAATTGCGAAAGTAACCAATGGAGGCTTGAAAACCCTGCTCTGGTTTGGCTTTATCGGTAGTCGGGAACCAGATATCAGTTGGTAATGATACGGCGCTCAAGGTAACCAAATGCACATATTGATAGTTGTAGGCGTAACCTGCCTTAATGGAGCTGTTATCAGGGAGTAAGTAGCGAAATGAAATGCGGGGCTCTAGACCCTGATAAAAAGCAATGATGTCTTTTTTGGTGTATTTGACCACGCTATCTTGGGTTGAAATGCCGTCTCCTTTGATGTAGCGGTCAAAAGGCCCTACATGCGCAAAATTACTGTAGCGCAAACCGGCATTAATGCGAAGTGCATCATTGACATCGAATTCGTCTAAGGCATAAACAGCTGATTCATGTGAATACAAATGCTGTGCAGCCCCCGTGTTAAAAGTAATGGTGTCGTCTTGAGCGGAAAGGCTGGTTGGCGTGAAATCGTGGTAGGTGTAAATAGCACCCCACTTTACTCTGTGTTTTGGGTTCGGGAAATAAGAGAAGTCGACCTTTGCGGTGTAGTCTCGGATGCCAGAGGCCAAAGCCACCCTGAATTCATCTTGAGAAGACGCAAACTCAAAGTTGTAATCCGAATAAGACAAGGTTGTGTTTAAAAATAACTTGCTGGAAAACAAGTGATTCCAGCGTAGAGCAGCGATTCCGTTGCCCCATGGCATTTCTACTTTGAAACCACCGTTGTTGTCTTTGAAAGAAAAGATGTCTTTTCCGTAATAGGCACTCAGGAAAATGCGGTCTTTGTCGGTGAGTTTGTAATTGAGTTTGGCATTGAGGTCGTAGAAGAAATAGCCAGAACCTGCAAAAGGTGAGGAATCTGGAATTGCCGCTTTTACGAGTAAATCGATGTAGGTTCTGCGCGCCGAGACAACAAAAGAACCGCGGTCTTTTTTGAGCGGACCTTCAACGGTTAGGCGAGATGATATAGCACCAATACCACCTTTGACTTTGAATTTCTTGAGGTTCCCCTCGTTCATATTGACTTCTAGTACTGAAGATAGACGCCCGCCGTAATTGGCAGGCATTCCTCCTTTGATCAGGTTGACGCTGTTAATGGCGTCGGCATTGAAAACCGAAAAGAAACCAAATAAATGCGCCGCGTTGTAAACCACGCCTTCATCTAACAAAACAAGGTTTTGATCGGGGCCACCACCGCGCACATAAAACCCCTGCCCTCCTTCGGATACAGACGAAACGCCAGGCAACAATTGCAATGTTTTAACGACATCGACCTCCCCCATAAATGCTGGGAGCGTCTTCACTTGGTCCATTTTGAGTTCCATCTGACCTAATTTGGCCGAAGTTACATTTTCGGAACGCTTGCCTGTTACGCGCACATCTTGCGTTTCTTGTACGGCCATTTCGAGCTCTAAACTGATGGTTTGATTGCCTTGTAAATCAACAGATTTGAGCAAAGTCTGAAAACCATCGCAACGGTATTCAATTTGATAAGATCCGAGAGGTAAGGTCAGGCTGTAGAAACCAAAATTATTGGCAACGGCTCCGGATTTGAGTTCCTTGACAAAAACGCGCGCAGTTCCGAGCGCTTCGCCGCTTCTTGCATCAGTGACATAGCCGCTAATGGTTGCTTTTTTTTGCGCAAAAAGGAGTGTGGAAAAAAATAAAATAAAAATAGATAAGAGCGCTTTCATAGAGAGAGTTGTCTTGTGGACGATTGAGAGGTACAAAGGTAACACGCTCAAAACAAAAAAGTAGCGAAAAGGTTGGGAATTATCGGGGTTTGTGCGCGATGTTCGTAAATTTGAGGCATGGAATCCACCTGTTTTTATTGGCAACACCCGCAACTCGGCCCCATGCTTGGCGTCGGCAAGCGCCATGAAATCATTCAGACCTCAACAGCGGCTCTTTCTGAATTACAGGACTTCCTCACTACCTACAAAGGGCAATACATTTTTGGTTACCTCAGTTTTGAGCTCAAAAATGCACTTGAAAACCTCCACTCTACTCATCCCGACCCTCTTGAGTTCCCACTCGTTCATTTCTGGATTCCTGAAAGCCTGTTTCGGCTCGGAGATTCTATTTCTCTGTTTTGGGGAGAAGACCAGGCCAGCAATTGGAAGCAAGCCACTTCTTTTCACCAAAATTTAAAACAAAAAAATGGCGTTCTGACGGCTCAATTCGAAGCCGGCACTTCGAAAGAAAGCTATTTTGAGCATTTTGATTTACTGAAAAATGCGCTGCAACGCGGAGACATCTATGAAGTCAATTATTGTCAGGAATTTCATGTGGAGGATTACCACATTGATCAACCTGTTGGTCTATTTGGACGCCTGCTCCACGAAACCAAAGCCCCGCACTCCGCATATATCCAAACCGCAGATCATTTAGTTTTCTGCGCCAGCCCCGAGCGCTTCTTGCAAAAAACAGGGATGCTTTTGCGTTCCGAACCCATCAAAGGAACGGCACCCCGCGCCGCAGACCCCATTCAAGATCGAGCACTTGCGCACACGTTGCAAAACAACCCCAAAGAGCGTGCAGAAAACATCATGATTGTAGACCTCGTGCGCAACGACCTTTCCCAAATTGCGCAAAAGAACTCCGTTCTAGTAGACGAACTTTGTCAAATCTATAGTTTCGAGACGGTGCACCAAATGATCTCAAAAATCAGCTGCGAACTCAAGCCCGAAACTAGTTTTGTTGAAATTCTCAAGGCTTGTTTTCCGATGGGCAGCATGACCGGCGCACCAAAGATTGCCGCCCTAGAGCAAATCGAAAAACACGAAAACTTCAGAAGAGGACTCTATTCCGGAAGCATCGGGCTCATTGAGCCCAATGGCGATTTTGATTTCAATGTGGTCA
>Ga0315905_10007222_pt1 | contig 11267 bp, 3 predicted proteins | sample LakEriMetagenome_5_FD_203522 | JGI IMG/M metagenome (GOLD analysis project Ga0315905, IMG submission 203522) | Freshwater fungal communities from buoy surface, Lake Erie, Ohio, United States - Buoy 4 MA121 | ecosystem: Environmental > Aquatic > Freshwater > Lake | place: USA: Lake Erie, Ohio...
CCCAAGCCTGCTACCGAATCCCATGTTGTGAATAGGGGGAACCCAGTAGCCCCTTGTCGGCTAAAGGCCCAGAGAAAAAGAGCCACCCGCGTGGGAAGCCCCCGCAGTCCAGGTTTCCCAAATATCACGGTCTTTGAGGTGGGCCTAAGTTTACCTTGACACGAACCGGTTTTGGCAAAAGCCGTACGAACCGTTTATCTGAGAAATGCTGTTATATTTCAATATAATTCGGTTGGGGGCCGAGCGGCCTCTCACCCAAAACAGCGGACCGTCTGTCTTGTCCTCTCTGGGGGCCCTACTTCGGTAGTAGGTCTCTTTTGACACTACAGTAGGTCTCTTTTGACTAGGAAACTGACTTTTCTTCTGGGTTGGCTGGCCGACCCAAAAATCCGCTTTTTTGTTGTAGTGCCCCAAAGAAAGACTGTGCCAATTCTTGTCCGATTCGCCCCAAACAGGGCGCGTTGCAATCTGAGCTCAATTTGCACCTGCCGATATATAGTTCAAAAAAGACTGCATCCGTGCAAAAAAGACTGTTATTCCGAGTCTTCATTTCTTTTCGCGGCGTGGCGACACGCACTTGAATTCAAGTTCCTCCAGCCAAGTGTCCAAATGCTCAGGGGTGAGCGCTCAGGGTCCTGGGGTGATGCAAGGCCCGCTCAGGGTCCCGCGGTGGGTGCTCCCCGACACTATCGGCGCTCTGGTCTTTATACCGGCGCTCCAGAGCGCCGATATAAAGTCTGGAGCGGCGCTCCAGACTTTATACCCGACCGGGCGTCCTTTCTTACTTACCGACCTTCAGTCACTTTTTGATTGTCAATAAAACTTCTCTCTCTCCCTCTTTGGACTTTGGAGGAGTTGGAAACATTAGCTGATACATTTTCCCGCAGAAACATTTTCTCTTATTAATTAACATAGGATCCTTTTCAAAGTTAGTAAAAGTTTATGTGAACACATTGTGAGGGATTTGACAGGTGAAAACACATTATACAACGCGATGCAGGCAGGCGGGTATGGAAGAGCGGGTCGGCGTCTTGAGACGCTCAAGTGCCATGCGAACGTCGGTCTCGCTCGCCTCGCTATCCTCCATCACCCGCAGCAGGTCTCTCACCGCGTGCTCTTCTTGTCTAGTGCGCAAAGCGTGCTGCGATAGGCTGCTGGCGACGGGTGGCGCGCGGGAAGAAGCAGCGGCTGAGGGGAGGACTTGTGAGGTTGGATCAACCCAGGAGATGGCCCCGGTAATGGGATTCCACCAGTAGGCATCGCCGGAGCGATCTTCCTTCATTTCAATCCAGTCGCTGTTGTCCGAGGCAAGGTTCTGGAACGCCTCGTACATGGCCCGCCCCTTGCCCTTGACAACGCGATTCTTTTCTGGGTCAGGCGGCGGGGTGCGGAGGCGGTCCGAGGCGCCGAGGCCTTGCTCTTTGGCAGCTCGTAATTGGCGCATGTGCTCCTTGTGCCGCTGCGCCCGCAGCTCCGCGTCCTTGAACTCAAGCTCAGCCTGAGCGCGCTGCTCAGGGTACATCCGAGCCAACTTGTTGTGGCGCTCCAGGGCGCGCGCACGCTTCACCTCCGCCAGCTGTTGATCCACGCGCGCCTGCACAAGAGCCTTCTGGCGTTGAGCCTCAGGCCCTGCGTTGTCGTCGGGATAGAGGTGCAAGCTCACGGCGTCGGGGAGCACGTCCCACAAAGGGCGGTCGACGATGGGGCCGACCAGGTCACCTTCATGCTGGATGCTCTCGTCCGCTGTCGCGCGCTCGGCATAGAAGACATGCCACGACTTGACTTGCTGGCCCTGCGGTATCTTGAGCTGAGGGTTTCGCTGTTTGACGCCCAAGAGCTCCTCCCGCGCATCTTCTTCTTGCACGCATTTGCGCACGTGCTGCGCCAGTTGCCGGATGTTGCAGGCAGCTGCGGACGTGAGCCAGTCATACTCGCGTGCCACTGGCGCCGCAAGCTCGGGGGAGGCATGGCACTTGATGCGCACAAGGCGCTCGCCAGACACTCGCGTGGCTGCCTGATCGAGGTGGAGCGTGCGTCCTTCCTTGCGGTAGATCTTGTACGAGTTCTTGTCTTGCTGCTGCATTGCGACGTACCTGCTGTCCTCCACCAGTTCAAGCACGGTGGGCCAGTGGAGATGGGCCCGTCCTCCATTTTCGCACGACACTTGTCCCGGGTATGCGCTCTCGGCGCCGATGGACGAGGCCTCGGAGTCGAGCCAAGACCCTGTGCCGCTTACCTTTGCCTGTGGCCGCGCGGGCAAGGCAGGGTAGTTGGAATCAACCCTGGCATGCCCACGCAGCACTAGGTAGCCTCCGCCTCCGACCTCGAGGCCCTCCATCATATTGAGGCGCACCACACCTCCGGTGAGCTTGAGCGTGGATTTATGTCCAAGCACCAAGCAGCCTTGCTCTCCGTTGCCCAGGATCGAGCAGTCTTTGGCGACCACCACCGCATGTATCTTCACATGCAGGCCCTGCGCGCCGTTGGAGGCGGCTATAACGTCGCGCACAAGGACGCTGGTGCCGTCACCCGACGCCACCAGCCCCTCACGCCGATTCGACAGCACCCCACAATGGTCAAGTTCGATTTCCGCTCCCATATCTGCCCCAACTCCCGCCATCCCATTGTAGGCCAGAGTGGTGTGGCGGGCGACAATGGCCGGGGGGCCAAAGTGAACCTTGGACCAGGAGCCCTGGGCCAAGTCAGCGGCACCCTCGCTCCAAGCTGCGTGGCCCTCAAATCCGTCTTCAGTAAGCTGTTCCCCGGAGGGCGTGCCCGGCACGAAAGGAGTGGCAGAGCGAGAGAAGTTGGGCGTCTTTGGTGTGGTCGGCTTTGCCGATTCGGCTTGTATCAACTCCCCGTCTTGCTCTGGGGGAGCCTCTGGGGTAGGCCAGTTGGCATGCAAGGCAAGCGCGCCATACTCACGGCACCGAAGGATCGAGACGGCGTCGAGGACGAAGCGTCCCCCGTTGTGGCAGAAGACACCGTGGCGACCGCAGTCCGAGATGGTCACAGTGCGTGCCACCACGAGAGCTCGAGGCCCTGCGACAATGCCGCTGCCACAGGCACTCCGCACTTTGCAGCGCGTAAGCACAATCTCAGCACCATAGGCAGCGTACACGGCGCATGGCTCCAGCTCTTTGCGCATTGCCTCCAAGGCAGTGACACGAGAATTCACGTTCTCCGCCGCCTCGGCTGTCATGGCCTGGAGTTTATGCAACTCTGCCTTGACAGCTTTGCGCTCTTGCCGCGTCTCTTCGACCGCTGTCTTTATGTCCGCGAGTTCCGGCGCGACTTCTACCGTCTCATGCACGAGCTGCAGCAACCACTCTACCACTTGGTCCGCCATCACCGAGGCCTCCGCCGCCTTGGCCCCTTGCAATTGAGCGCTCAATCTTCCCATTTCCTCCCTGGCTGTCTGCCGATTGATGTTCAAGGCACGCAGCTGCTGGCTGGCCCCTGCTACGTGTCCTTGGGCTTCAACAACCTGTTGCTGCGCAGTAGCGGCCAGTTTGGGATCCTGGGCGCTCACGTGCTCAAACGCTTGGTCCTGCACCGCCGACTTTAGCTCCTCAACTCTTGCCTGCGCGAACGCTATCTTGTCCTCCACGGCCCCGGCCTCTCTTGCAGCCTTTTCATGCTTGACCTGCGCCGACCGCAGTTCCTCTTTCAGTATTTCCACCTCCATCGCGACCTTGCCCAAGAGATCGCGGTCTCCGCGCTTTCGGCACTCCTCATTGAACGCTGCCCTGTCTTGACTGATTCGCGATTGTGCCTCGGCTGCATCTTTCTTGAGTGCAAGCTTGTAAATCTTGAGTTCTGCGCTGTGATGCTTCAAATCCGTGACGCGATCAGCACCGCTCTCTTCGAACGACGCCAGAATCTCTTCGTACCGCACCACGTCCGCGAGCACGCCGGAAAACTGCTCGGCCACCTGGCGGAGGCGCTCTTCCGCACCGCTGTCCCGCACCTTAACAGTCTTGATACGGTCCCAGACTGACATGAATGAGCCCACATCTTGCGGACGCGACACATAAGCCTCGAAACTGCCGAAGCCGTCGGTGACAGTCTCTTCGTGCTGCCAGTGGGCGCCGAGCAAGCCAGGGGCGAGCCGGTCGTAGGTGAAGGCGTCCGCCGCCGTGCTAAATACCGCACCTGCCTGTAGCAAAGCCAGCCCGTGCACGTACACGCCAGGCACTCCGCATGTTAATGCCGCGCGCGCAGGATCCAGAGAGCAAATGGTTGTGGGCTGCGTCGAGAGCGCCACCAGCGTGACGGGGCACAGAATTTCGAGATTCTCGAGGTAGGTGCCAGCTTCGATCCAGATGGTGCTGTTCGTGTGCACGCCGGAGGCCTGGACGGCCATGATGGCTGTTTGCAACTTTTCTCCCTGACGCACCAGCAAGTTGGCATTTCCCGCCTCGTAGCCCCAGAGTTGAAGATCAGTGATGGCGGCGCCGCGATTGCCGGCGGAGGCCTTGATTAGCACCTGCACCCATTCGCACCCGGTGTTGGGGAACAAAAAGACCTGTTCCTCTTCGCCATGTTCTTCCGAGGAATTCACCACCAACTCCTGCTCGGACTTATCAGAGAACATGAGCGACACCACTGACGCCCATTCGCCGCGTGTGCCCCCGCTCTCGGTAGTCGATTGTTTTAAGCGCATCTGGTTCAGCAAGACCGTGCCTTGGAACCTGATGATAATGTAGGCACCAGCAGCGTCCTTGGTGCGCGCAGCCCACCGAGTCGTCGGGTCGCCGTCAAAGGCCTTTTCTGGGCCACACTCGTCCTTGAGCACAGAAGAGGCCTCGACACTGGCAACTGAAGACTTTTCATACTCGCCGCTGTCCACCAAGACGTTGCGATATGAAGCAAATTCGCTGCACAGGAGGTTTCTGCGATGTGATGTGTGCTCCAGAGGCGCTGCCGCTCCAGAGGCCACGCGGCGTGCACGGGTGGCATGCGCGCGGCCGTCGCTGTCGCCGCGCATGATGCCGTAGTGGCTGCTGACTTGCGCCCCTTGAAGCGCCTGGAGCAGCGCTTTGCGCTTCGAGGGCGGGATGCGCGCGGCAGCGGGCTCGTTGAAGGCAGGAAAAGTATCTAGCGCCCTCAGCAACCCTGCCGCTCCCGCCAGCGACCCCAGCACATCACACGAGCTCATCTCACGGAATAGGCCAGACGCCGCGGTGCCCAGACGACCTTGCTCAACGTTGCGGGTAGATCGCCGGGACTTGAGGCGCCCCATTCCTGTGATTGGACGCGTGTCCGCTGTTGCCGGCTCCTACACCATACATACAATGCACTCAAAGCCGTCAGCATCATCAAGACGCCACCAGCTGCGTGTGCAGCAAGGCACCAAAGACAGAGTACAGTACCTGGGAAGGTGCCACGTGATCAGAGGTTGCACCCGTCATTCCAGCCCCGGAACCGCGCGATGAAAGCAACAACGCCTCATGGTGCTGTGACCCCAGGCGCCGTTGTGGTGGAGCAAAGAAGCGCGTCTTAATGAGCGTGGCCACATGAGTAGCGGGCCCTGTGCGTGAGACGTTGTTGATGGACGTGGGCGTGTGGGTCCGCACATGCGACTGTGGTGCATGCCCCCTGTCAGCGCACCCTCGCCCAACGCTCTCCCGCTCAACACCAAGAAAATTGTGCCTGAGGGCATGCAAGCCTTTGAAGATGAATAAATAATTCATGTTGTTGTGCACGCGTACCTCTCTGGTGCTGGGACGGGTGCTGGGGAGGGAGGTGCGTGAAAGTGGACTGGACGTCCGGGAGCTCCGATTCTCCTCACTATCCTGCCTCTGGTCATCTGCAAGAAACAGAGCCTCGGCATCCTTTTCCAGCCAGAGGACGTGCACGTGCGCAAACACGTCCACGGAGCCCTCCTCCCACGTGCTTCCCTCGCCCTCGACTTTGTGGTCGTCGAGCGAGCTGATGCCTGCACATACGAAGAGAGAGCAACGTCCGAGGCTCTGTCAGTATATCGCCTGCACCTCCCTCTGTGCACGCTCGCCGACTGTCATCTGTGGACGCAAGCAACTGTCACAGGCGAGCATCTGTCACAGGCTAACACACGCCGACAGCCCCCGCAAAACAAATACTGCTACGCGAAAGAATGAAATCGTAGATTCTTGCAAGAATCTACGGCAGAAGCAGCCAGCCCCCCTGCAAAAACTGAAAGCACTGCAATCCCGACTCCATGCACGGGCGGGCTCAAGCACCTCCGATTTGGTCCATCGCAAAGAGTCCGCCAATCTTGGCACGAACGACGAAAATCTCAAACGTCTTCTTGTCGTAGACGCGCAGGACGCGGCTGGACTTGGATCGGGCAGGAGACATTTGGAGGGGCGCCTCATAGGTCTTCAACTGAGCGCTGCGCCGCTTGTTCAGCCGACGATGCTCGCGCACTTGCTCGTCCCCAACCTGGATCGCATCGGAAGCGTAGTAGCCGAGGTCTGCAGGCCTGCCGAAGGTGCTCTGGATCAGCACCTGCAGAGCCCGCCAGTCGGCCTTTTGAAGATCCATCGAGATCTGGCCAACATTCTCCTGGCGGTCATAGAGAGAGAGGATCAAGCGAGGAGCGCCAGGCTTTCGGAAGCGTACGCCAAGCTTGTCCGACACTCTCTCGAGCGCCTTGGTCTGCGTCTCGGCGACCAGGCGGGCCGCCATGATGCGCGCCTGGTGAGTGCGCTCTGATAACTCCGCCTTGATCAGGCGGCTGTTCAAAGATTCCAGCATCAACTGCAGCGAATCTGACTGGTGCCCCTGCCCTGCCTGCTTCACTACCACCGGAGGCCGGAGTCCCCAATGCTCCAGCAGCTGATGCCGCTCCTGATCCCCTATGCCATGCACCTCTGAGTGCGATGTAACATGAGCAATCATGAGATCATCCAGGGGTAGATAGGGATCGATGCTCTCGCGCTGTCTGGTGCGCTTGGCATGCAACCCCAACTCGCGCTTTCGCTCGCGCCCTCCGCTTACTTGCGCCAACTCATCTGCCAAAGCAGCTCGCAAGCGCACAAGCGATCTGCCAAATTTGCCTGCGTGCCCACCCACACACGCACACATGTTAGCGGGTTTCAGCGTTTCTTTCAAGGATTTCAGCGGATTTGAGCAGAGCGTGGAGCATCAGTGTATGATGAGCATCAGTGTATCATGAGCATCAGTGTATGATGAGCATCAGTGTATCATGAGCGTGCAGCATCAGTGTATCATGAGCTTTGCCCGGTGTTGAGGTGTTAAAAGGGAGTGGGCGACGCACCAGCAAGCAAGACGTTGCACGACGCAAGACTTTGCACTCAAAATGCGACGCACAGCAAGCAAGACTTTGACAGAAAGTCCCGCACGCAGCCAGAGGTCTGTAGACGCGGTGTGAAGCGACAGATGCCGACAGATGCCTTTTACACCAAACATCATGGGCAAAACTTACCTACAGACTTACCTACAGACAAGTGGAGAAGTGCGACGCAGACACAAACGTCGTCCTCAGATCCAAGCACGCCCAGCACAACCATCTGCTCCTCTTGCAAACCGGCAGCGCGACACAGGTCAGCTATGAAGCACAGCTCGTCGGCGTTTGGAGCTTGGTCATCATGCACGACATGCACATCTGCCGCAGCGAGGTGGCCACTGTCGCCATGACGCTCCACACTACCATTCTTCTGCGCGGCCTGGTCAGCGCTAGGAAACCCCCGGGCATTCTTACGCACTTGAGCCCCCTCGGGGCCCGTCGACTCAGCTCGTGAAAGAGAGTGAGCATGCTGCGCTAGAATCAAGGCGCGCGCGTCGTGGCCCGTAACGCGCATCGCCAACACTCCGGGGGCCATCCCAATGCCACCCAGCCTCTTGCTAACCCGCTGCGCCACAGCACACAGTTCGTAAAGCATTTGCTCCGTCTCTTTTGCTGCTGCTGTTTCGACTTCCTTAGCCATCCCGCGCGCTGCCGCCATCTCATCGAAGCCTACTGCCATGCGCTTGGGGGGCACGTTATCGTGACCATTCTCGTTGTCAAGCACTTGGACAGCGTCGGTGGCTCTACCGGCTGCGCTTGCCCCACCTTCCCCCTTGCTTCCTCCCTCCTCGTGGGCGCTGTGTGGCAGTTTGTCCCCTTTGCGCTTCTGCTTCACACGCCCGCCCAGCTCCACTGATGCCCACAGCACGGGGCAGGCCTTGTTGGTGATAGAGATGAGGGAGGGCGGGGCTTGTTCACTCTCGGCAAAGGTGCCCAATTGCAAGGGCCCCACCACGAGGTACCGCCCGTGGTGGTCATCCACTTGGGGGAGTGCATCATGGTTCACTTGGGGGAGTGCATCATGCTTCACCTTAGCCTGGCCATGCCCGTGACGCGAGCGAGAACCCTCCGACGAGGAGCTGCTGCCTCGCCAAGCTGCGCTCGCGCCCTGGAGCGACAGCTCGTGGTCCTCTGGCGATTTGCGGCGCCAGAGGCCGAAAGAACACCGCTCAACCACCAACACTTGCTTGCCCAGGCACCGAGCATAGGCAATTTGAGCCATGCACATGGCGTTCTCGAGGATGCGCGCGGTCCAAAGCACCACTAGCGCTGACGCTGCGCCAACCCCCAGCGACAGGGTCACAGGGATGGGAATGAGCTTGTTGTCGGCATCTACCGGCCGGTCTTGCTTACTGAGCCCGGTTATCTGCTCGTCACCCTGCCCCCACACAACCAAGTTCTGCGTGGCGAGCTCAGCCGCAAGCAGCGCGGCGTCGTGTTGGGCATCGCATGCGCTGGTGACCATGACATGCCCAGCATCGCGCACCAGATACTGCAACTTGCCGCACGCCTCCACGGGGTCAGAAAGCACAGAGGCGTGCCACACAAGCATGCCAGCGACACTCTGCGACGGCCAGCAGAGCTCGAGCGTCTTGAGCCAATCATCCATACCGCCATGCACTTCCTCCAAAGTAGCAGCCCCCGGCACGAGGATGACAGGAGCCGACGGCTCTTCGATTTTGAGCGCTTCACCGCTCTGAGTGCGCGTAACTGCCGCGTCTGCCGCATCAGCCCCCTGCTCGCTCTCTGGTAGAGGATCGTTGGCAGGCAGCTGCCCCAAGATCGCTCGGTGCTCGAGCACTGTTGGGTCGTCTTGAATGCTGACCAAGTGAGTCATCAACGCCGAGTCTAGGCGCAACAGCTCGAGCAACTGGGTGTCTATGACTGCTTTCAGCACCTCGCTCCGTGTTGGAGCGTCGGCTCCGTCCTGGTCCGACAGTTGGTCCGACAGTTGCCCCTCGCCCACTTGGCTCCTGAAATCCTTGACGCCAAGGAGAGGGACCAAGGGCGAAGATGAGGTCACGTTCAACGTCAGCAGCAGCAGCGCTTCCATCAAGAGGCGGCGAGCACAAGGACCGACGTGGCGGCAGACAAAGAGCTTGCTCAACACTTGTGCTCCCTCTCCATCAATTATCGCACGCCGACTTTCTGGGTAGGCACACAAGCGGAGGAGGGCGGTGGCCAAGAAGACCGGCACCGGCAGCGACCCCAGTCGCACATAGCCTCTTTCAGCCAAAGCTGCTGGCTTAGGCGCCGACGCCTGCAAGTCTGTCATGGCCTTGGTCACCTCACACGACGCCACTCTCCCAAATGACGGCGCTCGAGCGAACGACGGCGCTCGAGCGAACGACGGCGCTCGAGTGACGTTGCCTCCAGATGGGGCTCTGCTTAAAGAGGCGTGGCTGCCACCCACCGAGGCACGAGATGACGTTCTTCCGAAGCCTGTCTTTGATCTTTCCCTTTCCAACATGACGGCGTGCCGAGACAAGAAGGAAAGGGGAGGGTCAGCGCGTGAGAGAGGCAACGGACCGCGCCGCCCGACAGCAGTGACCACGTCCATGCTCCACCCTTTCACAACTGCCTTGCTCTCTTCGGAGCCCACTCGCGAAAATGCCTTCCCGATTGAAATGATGGAAGGAGCACGGCGGAGCAGGTCCCAACCCTTGCCTGTTCCTGAAGAATCTACACGCTGCACAGAGCCCGAAGGCATGCGCTGCAAAGCAGCAGGCGAATGGCGGGTATCCGAGGCAGGCCCCGTGCGTTCTCCATGCGCGCCCTCTGCGACTGATCCTGCGCCGCCCACTTTAGTGTGACACGACAACCAATCGTTGGCAGAATCGAGGATAAGGCCCACAAAATGGCTCAGCGCGACGCTACCACTGGCGGGAGGAGGCAAAAGAGAGTGAGGATGCGGTGTCGTGGGCTTGACGGACAAGTACAGGTAGGCACCGATGGCATCCTCGGGCAACCCCTTGTCATCTGACCATTTGGTTGGGGTGTACATGCGAGGTCCATGTTCGTGGAGCAAAGTCAAACGCGGCATGATAGTCTCAAGGACCGTGACCAAGCCCCCTGAGGTCAGAACCTTGCGGGAGGCGCTGTCCCGACAGGCGATGCTGCTCAACGCCATAACCGTCACGGCCTGTAGCGATGAGAGCGGTGTTGGCGTGCTGCTCGCAGCATGTAGTTGTTGAGCGCGCCTCGGCACCTTGAATGGCTTGCTCACAGCTCGCATCAACTCCATGCTGTGGCGCTTGTCCAGGATGAGCAACTTGCCAGGAATATTGCTGTGCGCATCCACGTGCTGGTGATGAGCATCATCAAACCCGTCACTGCTATCACCCTCGTTGTCCTCTTCCGCCTCGTATTGCGCCTGGAGGTGCGGGGGATAGAGCAACGCAACGAGATCATGGAGATAGCCCGGACATGTCTGCAAGGTAAGCGGAGGAGCGAGAGGGCAACACGCGCAAACGTTGTTGATAATTCCGACAAGGGCCTCTTGCATGTAGTGGTGGAAATGGAGCGTCTTCTCGAGCAGCAATGCCACCACCTGCATACAGCCACACTCCACAAGAGCTTGGCAAGCACGCCGATTTTGGAGCGCAAGCTGGGCGATAGCCAGCGCTGCACCGTGTTGAAGGGCCTCGACGGCTTGCTCGAGCTCCCTCGTCAAGTCAACACTGCTGGCGCTGCTCGTCAGTATCTCAGCCCACGCGCCTTTGACTTTCCCATTCTCATTCTCGGGCGCCTCAGAGGCCACTATGCCCATGACCGCCTCGAGCAGAAAAGGGATTAGTCCCTCCTCCACGGCGGCATCTTGCAAGCATCTCTGGTGCCGCGCGTCGTGGTGGGTGATGATAGCAGTGAAGGAGACAAGGGTCTGGAGCTTGTCGTTGGCGTGCAACGAGTCATCCGCCAGCACCCGCAGGCAATCGAGTATTTTCTCCTTGACTTCGCGTTGCACAATGCCACT
>Ga0315905_10007223_pt1 | contig 11266 bp, 7 predicted proteins | sample LakEriMetagenome_5_FD_203522 | JGI IMG/M metagenome (GOLD analysis project Ga0315905, IMG submission 203522) | Freshwater fungal communities from buoy surface, Lake Erie, Ohio, United States - Buoy 4 MA121 | ecosystem: Environmental > Aquatic > Freshwater > Lake | place: USA: Lake Erie, Ohio...
CACTTTTTTGTTTCCCCAATGCCGGGGCGCCCCCCGCGCCCCCCCCCCCCCCCCCCCCCCAAAAAAAAAAAGGCAAGGGAAAAATCCAAAATCAAATCGTCACGATGGGTCCCGACTGCCCCAAGTCACGCGGCTTGGCTCGGCCCGGGTGCCCAGCCAAGTTCAAACGCACACACCTCGACCTCACAGCGTCACGGGCGTCCCGGGCGCCCACGTCACGCCGAGCTCGCTCATCTTGACGTGCGCCTCGACGTACGCCTCGAAGAACGCCGCCTGGTCGTCGGCGAAGCGCTTGCCGATCGCCGCAAACTCGGCGTCGTCGAAGATGGCGGCGTCCGTCGGCATCACGAGCAGCTCCGGGTCGCCCTTGCCCTCCTTGGCGGCGAGGATGTCGCGGTAGTAGTCGTTGTTGAACGTGAGCCAGTCGACGGTCCAAGACGACCCGCCGGGCGTCCCGGGCCCGTCCTTGGTGTACTTTGTCTCCTCCTTGCCGAAACCGCTGCGCGTCGGCTTGGCGCGCCCGAGGGTGTGCGCGCCGCTGAGGGCGACGATGTCCTGATCCGTCAAGCCCGCGTGGCCCGTGAAGACGCGGCGCAGGTGCTCGGCGGGCGTGGTCGAGCCGTCGTCGAAGCGCCCGTGGTCCGGCGACGGGGCCGCGTGAGGGAGGTTCCCCGGGTCGGCGTGCTCGGGCGCGGGCGCGTCGACGCGCCCGAAGCGCAGCGGTAAAACGGGGCCGCCGGCCAGTTCCACGGCGACCAGCGAGCTCATCTGGAACAGGTCGGCCCACGAGACGAGCGGGTGCGCCGCCTTGATGGGCTCGAGCAGGGCGACGGCGACGGGCAGGCCCGCGTTTGCCGGATGCTCGACGACCGCCTTGTAGTGGACGGCGCCGATGGCTCCCCCCGTGCCCGTGTTGCGGTTGTACGTGCAGGCGTCGTGAAAGGCGATGCGGAGGAGGATCGGGTTGCAGTGCTTGGACTTGATGAGGTCGGCGATGGCGTTTTTGGCCGAACGGAGGTCTTTCTGGAGCGCCGCCGGGTCGACGGCAGCAGCGGCTGCAGTGGCGACGAGCGGGGCGCGGCGCGGGCCCAGGCCGGCGCGGCCGCCGCTAGGGGCAGCGGGACGGGACAGTACAGGGCGGCGGGGCGCGGTGGTGAACCGGAGCGCCTGCATGGTGCGTGTGTGTGTGTGTGTGTGTGTGGTGGCGCTCGCGGAACAAAGCGAGGTGTGATCGATCCGGGTGTGTGTCGCGAGACGCGCGAGAGCTCCGTGCAGCGTCGAGACGAGCTGGCAGCGACGCGATCGAATGGGGCTAGGGATGTAGGTATGACGGCGTGTGTGTGCGATCGGGCGTCTGCGTGATCGATCGATCCGCGGGTGTCGATGGAGGAGGGGGATGCTCGCCGGGGCATCACTCGTCGCCGCCACCGGCTTTCTCTCGCCGCCGGCCTTTCCGCGCGTCGCTTTGTTTCCGCCCGCGCCCACGGTCGGGATCGACCGCACCACTCGCCGGTACTAACAAGCTTCTCACGCAAACCGAGCTCTCGACGATCACACGCGCGCGCGACTTGGCACTGTTCCGCGGACGCACGCGCGAACCGACGACCAGCGCGCTCGCCCGCCCCGCGCTGCCCGCAGCAGCAGCCGCCAGCATGACCCGGCTCGCCGGCATCAGCCGGGCGCTGGGCCTCCTCTCGATCCGCACCCGGACGGCCGCAGCATCAGCGGCAGCAGCGACGGCGGCAACAACAACAACAACAACATCGACATCGACGCGCGCGGCGTGGACGGCGGCGGCGTGGACGGCAACACCGCCGCTCCCCGTCGCGCCCTCCTCGCTGCCCCCGCACCTGCCCCCGCCGCCCCGCGCCCCGCGAGAGCGAGACGACACCAGCAGCGGCGGCGACCGCCCCTACGACGGCGACGGCCAGGCCCCGCCGCCCGTGACGTGCGGCGAGCCCAAGAACAAGCTCTCCGTGCACCGGCGCGGCCACCGCCGCACGGCCTACCACCTCAAGCGCCGGCCGCTGTTTGCGCGCTGCCCGCACTGCGGCGGGGTCGGGGCGCCGCACGAGCTGCTGCTGCGGGCCGGGGCGTGCACGGGCGGGTGTTTGCCGGAGGCCGGGAGCCGGACGTACCGGCCGGAGTACAAGGCGCCTGTGTAAAGACTAGAGGCGATTTGGGCGGGGAAGAATCAGAGCGCCGGCGGCGGCGAGAGGTCGCGCGGCCGGCCCGCCCGCCCGTCGGCGCCCCGCCGCCGGCGACGCGAGAGCCGGGGACAGACTGGCTCGCCGAGCCCCACTTAGCGCCGCGCCCGCTCCCGATCTCCCACTTGCTGCTTCAACAACCATCACCGCTTATCGGCGCCTGTCACCGATTCTCTGTCTGCAGCAGCAAGGCCACGGCGCGTTCGACCTCTTGAACCACCACCAGCATCAATGGCTTCCCTGCGCACCGCCGCCGCGCCGCGCGCCGTGCGCGCGCAGGCCGCCAAGCCCGGTACGTGTGCGGCCTCGCCACTCTGTCCGGCGCGAGGATCTCGATCGCGCGCCGGCAATGCGGCCTCGGCGTCGTTTGGGCGCCCCGGACGAGGGCGAGACGCCGTGCTTGGGGAGGGGGGAGAGCTCCCTTGTCCTCGGAGCGATCGATCGGCCCGCCCGCCAGTGATCGAGCCCCCGCGCGCCTCGACCTGCGCCGCCGAGGAGGCCCGTCGGCAATGGGACAAGTACAGATCGCCTTGGCATTCTTCTCTCTTATCGTCCTGGGTCCTCACACCCGCCCCATCCCCCCCCCCCCCCCCCCGCGCCCCTTCACTCACAAAAACAGCCTCCTCGGCCGGCCTCCTGGCCGCCGTGGCGTCCGCCACGCTCCTCTTGAGCGGCGTGCCCCAGGTCGAGGCCAAGGTCGTCCTTGAGCAGCCCCAGCTCAAGCGGGTACGTCGATTGCGCGCCGCCCGCCGCGCGCGCCATTCGCGATCGACTTTCGGGTCGGGGCTTGCTCTCCAGGGTGCTCTCCCCTCGCGGCGCCGCCGCTGGTGCGCCGCCGCCGCCGCCGCCGAGAACCGAGACTGACCCTCCCCCGCAAACACACTCACAAACGAACACACGAACAACACAGGTCCTCCAGAGCGACGGCACCAAGCCCGCCCCCAAGGCCGCCGCCGCCGCCTCGGCCGGCAAGCCCGCTGCCAAGAAGGAGAACCGCGTCGCCGAGACGTCGTCGGGCGGCATCAGCCCGCAGGCCGTCGCGCTGCCCGGCGCGCTCGCCGTGATCGCCGGCGGCGCCTTCGCCATCTCCAAGCTCGACGAGGGCTTCTTCGAGTTCATGGAGGCCACGTCCGCCAAGGACAGCGGCCTCGACGGCGCCGGCTACGAGACGCTGCTCAAGGCCGAGGGCGGCCTCTCGGGCGCGCGCGCCGGCACCAAGAAGGTCAAGGCCAAGGCCTCGGGCGGCGGCGGCGGCGGCCTGGGCGGGTTCTTCGGCAAGAAGTAGAGTGGTTGTGGGCTGGCTATGTATGCGCGTTTGCTCGGGGGCGTGCGTTGGAGGGCGGCGGTGGTCTTGGGAGGGTTTTGCGCAGAGGGAGGGCGGCGGCGGCGGCACGCGCGAGAGCGCCTTGCCGCCCCCCGCCCGCCTCTTTTGCTGCCCGCCTCCTATGTCCCGCCCTTCTCTCTCTCTCGCTCTCTCTCTCTCTCTCGCCCCCGGCTTCGTACTCCTCGCGACCGCAATCCATTCACTACTCGACCCGGCACCCCTTTTCTTTTTTGTGTGTTACTCGCTGCTTAGCTTAGAAACGAGAGAGGAGGCGAATCGCTACCTCGCCGCCGCCGCCGCTTGCCCCGCTCGCCGTCCCCGGCCGCCGCCCCCACCTCCCCCGCCGCTCCCCCGCCGCCCTTCTTCCTCCGTATACAGATCGGCCGGCGACGGCAGCACCGTCTTCTCCCCGAGGCAGTTGACGCACACCTGTTCGCCGTCGGCGCCGCACATCGGGCAAGCGCACCAGGGCGTGCGCGTCGCGCCCGGCAGCGGCGGCGTCGGGAACGGGTGGTGCTCGATCACGCGCGCGCCCTTGCAGACGGCGCAGCGCGCGCGCCCGGCCCCTGAGCAGCTCGGGCAGTCGACGGCCGTGGCGGCCTTGCGCTGGGCCAGCGCGACGCGCGCGACGCCCATGCCGACCGAGCTGACGGCCATGGTCGCGACGCCGAGCGCGAGCATCGTGCCGCCCGCGGTCAGCACGGCGCGGCCGAGCGCGGCGGCGGCGGCCATATTTTTGTGGTGTTTTCTCTGCGCGGTCTCTCGCTCTGTGACTATCGCGTGGTGCGTGTGTAGCTGCCAATGACGCTCGGGGGCGGGCGAAGCGCGTGCCTCTCGCGCGCGTGCGTGGCGCGTGCGTGCGTGTGGTGCGTCGACGTCAAACAAGCGAGGTGCTTGCGTTCGCGGCGGCGTGAGAGGGAGGCGAAACCGTCGATCGACGCAATTACTGACGAAGTGGAGATGTCTCTGTTGCAGTACGACGCGCTAGCATAGCGCGCTGGGCGCGACTCGCGACTCTTGAGCCCGCGCCCGCGCCTTCGCGTCGCCGCCGAGCGCCGCCGATGGCCGCCGCGTGCGCAGCGGCTAGCGGTCGTCGCGCAACAAGTTCGCCTCCAGCCGCGGCGCGCGCGGCGTGTGCTCTCATTGGCAGCTCCAGACCCTCGATTGCAACACCAGGGCATTTTTGCTCCTCGAACCCTGTTCGGATCGCGACTCGGACGATCACGATGCTCCTCCTCTGAGGGAGAGCCGTTCCCCGGATCGCGCGCCCGCCGGCCTCGCTGGGATCAGTCCGCCAGCCCTGAGCCCGATGGAGCTGCGCCGCGGCAGCAGGCGCACGGAGCGGGAGGAGCCCCAGCAGCAGCAGCAGCCGCGGCGACAACAACAACAACAACAACAACAACAACGACGCCGGCCGCCACCGCCCGCGACCGGCCCCGTCGCCGCCGCCGTCGCGCGCGTCGCGCGGTGGGCGCGCGTGCCGCCCGACGCGGCGCGCCTGCTGCTGACGGCCGCGGCCGTGCGCGCCGCCCTGATCGCCTGGGGCGAGCTCCAGGACCGCCTGTCGCCGGACGTCAAGTACACGGACACCGACTACGGTGTCTTCACGGACGCCGCGCGCAGCATCTGGCGCGGCGACGGCGCCGATGCTGCGGCAGCGGGGCCGGGCCGCCCGCAACTGCTCCTGATGCGCGGCACGCCCTTTGCGCGCGCCACGTACCGCTACTCGCCGCTGCTGGCGTACGTCGTGCTGCCCAACCTGCTGGTGGGGGTGTTCGGCAAGGTGCTCTTCTCGGCGGCGGACCTGGCGGCGGGCGTGCAGTGCTACCGCCTCGCATCGGCGGCGATGGCCGGCGGCGGCGGCGGCGGCGGCGGCGGCGGGCGGGGGCGGCAGCAGCAGCAGCAGCAGCAGCAGCAGCAGCAGCAGCAGGCGTCGGCGGTGGCGGCGGGCTGGTGGGCAGCGGCGGCGTGGCTGTTCAACCCCTTCACGGCGACCGTCTCGACGCGCGGGTCGTGCGACTCGCTCGTCGTGGTCATGCTTCTGGGCGTGCTGCAGCTGCTGATGGCGCTCGGGCCCGTGAGGGCGAACGCGGGAGCGGGGCCAAGCGGCGGTGGCGGCGGCGGCGGCCGCGGCGGCGGCGGCCTGGCGGCCTTTGCGCGGGGCGTGCTGCGCGACCTGCCCGCCTCGTGCCGCGCGGTCGGCCCGGCGGCCCTGCTGTACGGCCTGGCCGTGCACTTTCGGATATACCCGATCATCTACGCGCCCAGCACGGTGCTGTTCTTGGCGCGCCGGCGAGCCTGCGCGGCCGAGGTGGCGGACGGAGGAGGAGGAGGAGGAGGAGGAGCGGGAGGAGGAGGAGCGCAGCAGCAGAGGCAGGGGCGCACCGGCGGCGGCAGCGGCGGCGGCAGCGGCAGGTCGCCCGCCCGAACGGCAAGAAGAGCGGCACCGCCACCCCGCCGCCTCACCGCCCTCTCTTCATCGTCCTTCCTCCACGGCCTGCTCACGGACGGCGCCGCGTTCGGCCTCGTTTCGGGCGGCGCGTTCTTCGCCCTGGGCCTCGCGTTCTGCGCGCTCTACGGCCGGCGCTTTGTCGACGAGGCCTTCTTGCACCACCTCGGGCGCCTCGACCCGCGCCACAACTTCTCCGCCCACTTCTACCCGATCTACCTGCGCCACTTTGGCGGGCTCCCGCTGCCTGAAGCGACGGCGTCGTCGTGGACCGCGGTCATCGACCCCGCGCGCTGGGCGGGCCTGCCTCAGGCGGCCGCGCTGCTGTGCGCGGCGGCCGCGCTGCACGCGCACCTGCCGCTCGCGTGGCTCGTCAGCACCGTGGCTTTTGTTGCGCTCAACAAGGTGTCCACGGCGCAGTATTTTGTGTGGTACTTCTGCCTTCTCCCGGCCGCGCTGCCGCACCTGCTGCGGTGGGAGAGCAGAAGCAGCAGCAGCGGCAGGAGCAAAGCCAACAGGGCGGCGGCGGCGGCGGCAGATGATGAGGCGGCGGCGGCGGCGGCGGCGGCGTCCGCAGGAGCGCCGCCGCTGACCCCCCGCGTGCCGCGCCCGCTGCTCGTCGCGGCCGCGGCGTGGGTCCTGCTGCAGCTGCACTGGCTCGCGTGGGGGTACGCGGTCGAATTTGCCGGGCGGGGGGCCTTCCTGGGCCTGTGGGCGGCGTCGGTCGCGTTTCTCGGCGCCAACGCCGCGCTCGCGGCCGCGCTGGTGTGCTGCTACCGCCCGCCCGCGCGCTGCAGCTTTGTCGCGCTGAGTTTGGCGTCGTGTCCCGCGGATCGTGAGATTGACATGACATAGGAATGTGTTACACACACACGGATTTCATTCGACGCGACCGCGTTCAGGGGGGACTGGAGAAACACACGAGCCCTTCACTCGGCGGCGCCGTCGAGCGGCGGCGGCAGCACGGCGTCCACGTGCGCCTGCGCCAGCACCGCGTCGATCACCTCGACCGTGGACGCAGGCAGGGACGCGCGCGCCTCGTTGCCCGGGTCGCAGAACCCGCTGCGCTTGAGGGCGGCCGAGGTCAGCAAGAGGGCCGCCTTGAGGTCGTCCGCCAGCTTGTCGCGCGCCGCCAGCTCCTCGCGGTGGCGCACGGCCGCGCGCGCGAGCACGACGCTGGCGGCGGCGGGGTCGTCGGCCGCCGAGGCGCCCGCCCCCGCCGTCGTCGCCAGGGCCGTCGACCCCCCGGCCGCCTTCCACTCGGCGAGCTCGCGCTCGGCCTGCTCGCGCCGCGCCTCGGCCGCGGCGAGCCGCTCGCCTGCCTCGCTGCGGTGCGCGCTGAGCTCCCCGGCCATCTGGTCGAGCAGGCGGTGCCCGCGGAACGCCATGGCCTCGGCGCCGCGGCGCGCCTCGCGGTAGCTCGCCAGCAGACGGTCGAGCACGAGCGCGTGGCGCTGGGCCGGGGCGTCGGCCGCGGATGATGGTGCGGGTCCGGCGGCGCCGCGCCGAGCCGCCGGCCCGGGCGTCGCCCTGCTGCCGCCGCCGGCGGCGGCCGTCCGCGCCCGCGCGCCGCCGCCGCTGCCGAGCTGCAGGAGAGCCGCGCGCAGCTCCTCGTACGCCTGGCGCTCGTCCGGCGGGAGCTCGTCGGCGTAGAGGTAGAAGGAAGCGGCGGAGGCCTGGTCCTCCTTCTGGTCCTCCTGCTGCTGGCGCTGGGCCGAGCTGGCCCCGGCGGGCGGCTGGGGCGGCGGGGCGGCAGCGGCGGCGGCCGCTGCCGCCCTCGCCGAGCTGCGAGCGCCACGGCCACCGCCGCCGCCGCCGCCGCCGCGGGTCTGCTGAGGCCGGGAGACACCGCCGGGGGTCGCCCCCGCTCCCGCCGCCGGACCGGCCGACGGGCGGGGCCTGCGCGCGGCGGCGGCGGCCGACGCGCCCCCGGCGGCGGCGATCGTCCGGCCTGGCGCCGCCGCCATGCGCTGCTGCTCCGCGGCCAGCTGCGACGCGCCCGGCAGGGGCCGGTCGAACCCGTCCGCCCACGTGGACTCGTCGTCGTCGTCGTCGGCGGCGGCGCCTGCGTCCGCCTTGTCCCCAGCAAGCCCCACGACACCGCCGCTGGGCGACAGCACCGCCGCTGGCGCCTCTGCTACTGCCCCGCCCGCCTCGCCCGCCTCCTCGGCCGCCGCCATCAGCACGGGCGTCAGGTCGAGGCGCGGGACGGCAGCGTTGAAAGCCTTTGAAAAGGGCGTGGCCACGACCGTGTTGGGCGGGGCGGGCGGGGCGGCTGTTGCTGGGGCGTCGACGGCGGCGGGGCCGCCGGCCTCCGCCCTGCCGACGCCCACCAGCCGCAACAGCGCGCGGCTCTTGGCGGCAAAGCCCGCGGCGAGGGGGCTCGTATCTTTTTTGTCGCTGGTGGTCTTCGCCGGGGGAACCGCAGTCGCAGAGAGGGCGCCGGGGGCTGCTGTTGCGTCTGCTGCCGGTGGCGGCGGCGGCGACGCGCAGCGCTCGCGGCGGCGCACGGGCGGCGCACAGGTGGCCGCCGCCGCCGCCGCCGCCGCCGCCGCGGGCCCCGCCCCTCCGCCGTCCAGGCCGGCCAGGCGCAGGCGCGGCGGCGGCTGCAGCGCGGTCGGGGACCGCGAGGCCGCGCGCGAAAGCGGCGGCGGCGAGGGCGCCGCCGCCGGGGCAGCAGCGGCGGCGCTGGGGCCGGCGGCAGTGGCCGCATAAACCCCGCCCGCGCGGGCGGTCGACTGCGCGCGCAGCCAGTTGTTGATCAAGGAGAGCGGCGGGGGCGGCGACGGCGACTGCGAGGGCCTCGGAGCGGCGGCGGCGGCGGCGGCGGACAGCGACGACGACGAGGGCGGGCGCGGGGCAGCTGGTGCAGCAACAAGAGGGGGCGGGGACGGCACCGTCGGCAGCATCGACGGCAACGCGCGGAGGGGCGACACACGCTGCTGCTGCCGCGCGGCGAGGCCCGCCGAAAGGGGCGAGAGCGACGCGGGCTGCTGCTCTTGCTGCTGCTGCTGCTGCCGCCGCAGGAGGCTCGGTGGGCTGCGGGCCGGGCTGATTGTCCGCCTCGGGGCTGCTGCCGACGGCCCCGCACCACCGCCGCCCCCCTCGTCCGCCGCGCCGACCGATCGCCGGCGGTGCGCTGCGGGCGGCGGCGTGAGGTTGGCCGGGCGCGCCCACCCGCCGCCGGCGGGGGCGGCACTGCTGCTGCCGGCCGACCGCCCAAAGGCGACCGAGGGGCGGGATGCGGCGGCCGCCGCGCCACCGCCGGCGAGGATGGACGGACGCGAGGCGCCCAGAGGGGCGGCGGCGGCGGCGGCGGCGGCGGCGGCGGCGGCGGAAGAAGACGGAGGAGCGGCAGCCCCGGAGGGCGAGGCGGCGCGCCGGAGCGCCTGCGCCACGGCGCGCCCGCGCGCGCGCTCGGCCTCGCTCAGGCGGCGGGTGCCGTCGTCGCCGTCGTCCTGGTCGAGCGCGCCGGCCCTGCGCCGCGCCGAGGCGGAGACGGACGAGGCTGCCGCTGCTTCTGCTGCGGCCGCGCCGCTTTCCGAGAGGCGGCGAGCAGCGGCGAGGCCCGGCGACAGCGGCTTCGGCGGCGTGGTGTTGGCGCCTCGCTGCAGCTGCTGGACCTGCTGCTGGAGGAGCTGCAAGCGCGCCGCGCGCCGCATGGGCGTCGTGGTCGCATGGTCCGCCTGGGCGTCGACGTCGCGCGCCGACAGATCCATTCTGTGTCGGGCGCTTGGCGGTGGGACGACTCTGTTCGCTGCGCACGCGAACGAACGAGCGGCAGGCGCCGACTGTAAACGGCCTAGGTCGATGATGAGGAGCGAAAGGTTGATATGTGCGCACACTTGCGTGGGTCTGCAGAAGCACGGTTGGCGAGGCGGGGCTCGGACGGAAGACGGCCAGGCCGATGGACGCGACAGCTGAAAAGTCGCTTTGAAAGCCGACGCGGGGGCGCGTGACGCCGGGCGGCGCGCCGAGCAGGGGAGGCGCGCACAATTCAGAGGGCGATTGATTCGTCGCGTGATTTCCGTGAGGATGCCGCATTACACTGCCAAATCCCGGCCGGCGTCGGACGACTGACAAGGGAAGCGAAGAGCGAGCGAGCAGCAGAAAGGAGGTGGCGGCCGCGCGAGCGGGTGTGACCCCGGCGCTCGCCCACGCGCACACACACACCCCGCCACCTCCGCCCCGCCAACCCCCCTTTTACTCCCTCTCTCCCTCGCCCTCTCTCACCGATGCGCAATCCGCGCCGCCACCATCCCCACGTGGTACTTCTTGCGCGCCCCGCGCGGCACCGCCGTCACCGCGTCCGCCTTGCGCTTGCCGGGCGCGTGCGCGTCGCGCTCCTCCGCCGTCGACTTGCGCAGCTTGCAGGGGCGCGTGCCGATGTACCTCCCCTGCACCTCGTGCAGGGCGCGCGCAAACTCCTCGCCGTCCGCGAAGGAGACGAAGCCGTAGCCGCGCGACTTTCCCGTGCGCTTGTCGCGCACGACGCGCACCTTCGAGACGGAGGAATAGGCCGAAAAGGCGCGCGCGAGGCCGTCGTCGTTGACCTCGTTGCCGAGGTCGCCGACGAAGAGGCGGTGGTCGTCCTCGGGCCACTCGTCGAGCGTGGGGTCGCGCCAGCGCACGCCCGCGGCCTCGCGCAGGCGGCCCTTGCCCTTGTTGGCGTTGGTGGTGTTGGCTGCTGCTGCTCCTCCTCCTCCCGCTGCTGCTGCTGCTGCTGCTGCTGCTGCTGCTGCTGCTGCTGCTGCTGCTGCTGCTGCTGCCGCCGAAGACGGGCCAGGGCCGCCGCCGCCCCCGCCGTAGTAGGCCTGCTGCTGCTGCTGGTAGGGGGGCACGGGCTGGCCGCCGCCGCCGTAGGGGCCGCCGTGCGCGTAAGGGGCGGGGTGAGGTTGGCCCATCATCATCATCATCGGATGCGGCGGCGGCTGATGATGATGCGGCGGCCGCATGGCGGCGGCGGCGGCGGCGGCGGCGGCGGCCATGACGGCGCCCGTGCTGACGGCCGCCGCGGCAGAGGCCGACGCCCCACCAGCAGCAGCGGCGCGGCCGTCGCCCGCGGGCGTGGGGGCGGCCGCGATGACGGCGGCCGGGCGGCGCACGACCGCCGGCACGAGGCGGAAGGCCGCCGGCGGCCGGCCCGTCGCCGTGACCGACGTGGTCGGGGGGCCGCCCGTCGACGGCGGCGGCGGCGGCGGCGGGAGGGCGGGCGGCGGGGGCAGGCGGCCGTCGGATGCGGGCGGCGGCGGCGGCGGCGGCGGCGGCGGCGGGCCTGGCGGGGGA
>Ga0315905_10007224_pt1 | contig 11266 bp, 21 predicted proteins | sample LakEriMetagenome_5_FD_203522 | JGI IMG/M metagenome (GOLD analysis project Ga0315905, IMG submission 203522) | Freshwater fungal communities from buoy surface, Lake Erie, Ohio, United States - Buoy 4 MA121 | ecosystem: Environmental > Aquatic > Freshwater > Lake | place: USA: Lake Erie, Ohio...
ATGATTTGTCAAACTGAAAAATGAGTTTTATTTTCCGATTAAACGAAAAAGGGGAAATAAGACATTTAATTCTTATTTCCCCCTTTTTTATCTTTTAATCAATTTCAATGGTGTCTCCGTTGATTCTCATAACTTGCATTGCACCCTTATCCAGTGCAAACTCCCGAAACTTGCTAATTGGCAAGTCTTTTTTAATCTGATTTTTCAAGATTGTTATAGGCTTGCTTTTCACTTCTTTTTTAGGAGTTCCCTCTGAAATGATTTTTTTGCTTTGAACCAATCCAAAGATTTGAATTGAATCATCCTGGTTAATGCTAACTCCGTTGCCAAGAGGAGTCATGAGACCCTTTCTTGTGTAATCATCGCTTTGAGTGCCGTTTTTATGAGCTTCTAGCGACTTTTGAAGACTGTTCATCACTTCATTAGCAGCAAGCAATGACTCGTTAGAAAACTCTTTTAGATCCATTTTTGTTTGCAATTCTTGAATGGATTTTTCAAGAAGAGAAATATATTTGAATCCAAGGTTAAGAGTGTAGCGAGCAATTGAACCGTCACCTTTGCTTTTATAGGTGAAAGAGGCAAAACCTGGACCTGCATTTAGCAGGTTTTTAATAATTTCAACTGAATTGTTTGGTGTGGTTGTCATAGTGTATTGTGTGAGGTGAGATTCTAGTTTAGATGAGAAAAAGAGAAGTGCAAGAGGTTTTTTATTTTTTAACTTTGTTGTTTGCAACCATTGTTGCTTTGTTTTTTCCGTTACCATGGGCACGAAAGCCTACAATAACGCTTCTGTTTGACTTTTGGCAAAGCAAGCAATTGCTGCAATTGCTTTTTTCGTTTCTTTGAGCAGGACAAACAACAACCTTGTTTCCTTTTGGTGTAAATACTGAGTCAGGTGAATCTTTAGGTAATACTACAACAACTGGAATTCCTTTTTGTTTGAAACTATCTGCTTCTTTAAGATTGTCTGCACTAGCATTAATTACAAAACCATCAGCGATTGCTTTTTTAATTCCATCTAGATTCTTTTTGTTTAATGGCTTATGAGTATAAGTCCATGCAATTAGTTTACGCTTTTTAACAACCTTAGAAAGCAAATCAAGCTTTTCTAAATCAATCTTTTCGTTTATACCGGGTAAATCACCTGCTTGATTATGCCTGTATTTCCAGCCAATAGGCAAAGATTCAACGGCAGAAACGAATCCATTCCAATCGTTTCCACGATTGCCTTTAGAGACTTCATTCCAGTGTCGAAGTAACGGCCCCCCGTTAGCATAACAACCATTAGCCTTTAGTGGGCAAGAATCAGGACAAGTCTTTTTATCAGAGGTAGAAACTGCAACGCCAAAACCCATTTTAGAGTTAGATGACATAGGAGTGAGATGGTAGTTCATTTTCGAGTAGTTTATTTTTGGTTAATGAGAATATAACTTTAACCGAAAAGAGAGACTGTGCAAGCGGTTTTTTATTTTCTTTCTTTATACAAAGAAAGAAAGAAAGGGAAAGATTATTTATTTTCTTTCCCTTTCTTTTTGTTTTGTTTTATTCTCCCCAATGAACGCCCATGCTTTTCAAAGTGTCAAAAACTGCACGGCTTGAGTGATGAGAAGGCAAACGAGTTCCAGTTTCTTCAAAAACCATTTCGTTTTCTTCTTCTTCTGCATCATCGCCAATTAGTTTGGAAACAACTTTTTCAAAACCGAACTTGCGAGCAATAGTTACAAGTTCAGTGTTTTCGTTCAGGTCTGCGTCTAGTGTGGTGTCGGTTCTCATAGCGACGAAATAATAAAGAGAATTTATATAAGTGCAAGCAGTTTATTAAATTAAAAAGGGGAAAGAAAACCTATTCAGATTTTCCTTCCCCCTTTTACCTTTACATTAACCGTTTTCTTTTTCGTTTAGAACCCAATGTGAAATGGCTGGTTGACCACGACCACTAGAAGCTTCACGAACTGCGGTTAAAACCCCTTCTTCTGTGAGATTTCTAAGCAAAGAGAGAATACCACTCTTTGCCATGCCAGAAACTTCAAAAGTAGAATTTTCAACATCATCGCGATGAACAATATTATTACAATCAATAATATTGTTCAAAAGACATTCACGTTGAAAAGCTTTACGCTCTGCAACCTTGCCGTCGTTTGCTTCTCCTGTTTCATTGCCAGTGCTTTTTGCAAGTTCAAAAGGACAATCTAAGTCCCATGAACCATTAAAAGGAAAGGCGCGAGAAACGGGTGAACCTTCGCGATTTTTATCACAGTGAAACTCAACAACTTTACAACCTTCGTAACCATCGCCATCAGGAACCATTCGCATTGTATAAGCAACATCTACAAGATGAAGAAGTTCATTGCGACCACCACGATTACCTTTTTTATCAGTATGATTCAAAAGAATAACAGTAATGTTGTATTTTGCCGCAAAGTCTGCAATCTTGCCAACCTTTGCTTTTGTATCAAGTGCTTTTTTAGTTCCATTGTCAATTGGAAACGAAAGCATAGGAAAGGAATCAATTACAACTACATTAAGATTGTTTTCGATTATTTTTCGTTCAATAGCTGGCCAATAATTTTCAGAATCAGCCAACATATTGTCAGAAAAATCAATTCCCATTGTTTTTCCCATTACAGCAAGCGCCATAACAGATTGTTCTCCTGTGAAATGCCCATAACGAACATCTGAATCAACTTTACTCATTGCTTTTCCAACAGTGAGACATAAACGAGTTTTGCCTGTGCCGCTTTGTGCGGAAAGCAAAATCAGTTTAGATGCTCTTGCCCCATAAACACCGCCGCAATTGCCAAGCAATTCATCGAATGCTTGATAACCCGTAGGTATAGCTGAATTCCAATTTGAAGGTAGAGTAACAGAGGATAGTGACTGCATATAGTTTGTTTTGGTTTTACTAACATCATTACTTTAAAGGAAAAAAGAGAAAGCGCAAGCACTTTCTCTTTTTTTTATTTTTTAATTCTTTCTTTTTAATCTTTAATACGAATGTTCTTTACATCTAATCCAAGTTTATCTGCAATCTGTTCTAAAGTTAATTCAATTACCTTTGGTCGGTTATCAATGATAGTTCCTTTTGAATCTTCATGATAGATTTGATTACCATTCAGGTTATACTCCCGCTTATTCCAAAATCCATATGAGTTCTCATAATAGATTTCTTTTCCATTCAAGTTATACTCACACTTATACCAATATCCATCTGAGTTCTCACAATAGATTTCTTTTCCATTCTGGTCATATGTATTCTTATACCAAAGTCCATGTGAGTTTTCATAATAGATTTCATTACCATTCTGGTCATGTTCACGTTTAGTCCAATATCCATCTGAATCTTCAGAATAGATTTCTTTATTATCTTTACTTTTAATACAGAATGGAAAATCTGTTACCTTTAAAAATTGTGCTATTGTTTCTTTCATAATTTTATTTTTTTAATCTTTGATACGGATATTCTCAACACTCAGTCCTAGTTTATCTGCAATCTGTTCTAAAGTCAATTCAATTACCTTTGGTCGGTTATCAATGATAGTTCCTTTTGAATCTTCAGAATAGATTAATTTTCCATTCTGGTCACGCTCACGCTTAGACCAATATCCATTTGAGTTTTCAAAATAGATTTCATTACCATTCAAGTTATACTCACACTTATACCAAAATCTATTTGAGTTTTCATAATAGATTTCATTACCATTCTGATCATACTCACGCTTAGACCAACGTCCATCTGAATTTTCATAATAGATTTGATTACCATTCAAGTTATACTCACGCTTAATCCAATATCCATCTGAATATTCACAATAGATTTCTTTATTATTCTTATCATTGATAATAAAAGGAAAATCTTTTACCTTTAAAAATTGTGCTATTGTTTCTTTCATAATAAAATTTCTTTCTTTTTAATCTTTAATACGAAGGTTCTTTACATCCATACCAAGTTTATTTGCGACTTCCTGTAATGTCAATTCGATAATTTTTGGTCGGTTATCAGTGATATTTCCATTTGAGTTTTCAGAATAGATTAAATTACCATTCAAGTTATACTCACACTTATACCAATATCCATTTGAATCTTCATAATAGATTTCATTACCATTCGAGTTATACTCACGCTTAATCCAAAATCCATTTGAGTTTTCAGAATAGATTTCTTTTCCATCTTGGTCATACTCACGCTTATTCCAATATCCATTTGAGTTTTCAGAATAGATTTGATTACCATTCAAGTTATACTCACACTTATACCAAAATCCATCTGAATCTTCATGATAGATTTGATTACCATTCAAGTTATACTCACACTTATACCAAAATCCATCTGAATCTTCAGAATAGATTTCTTCTTCATCTTTATTTTTAATAAAGAATGGAAAATCTGTTACCTTTAAAAATTGTGCTATTGTTTCTTTCATAATTTTATTTTTTTAATCTTTAATACGAAGGTTCTTTACATCCATACCAAGTTTATCTGCAACTTCCTGCAAAGTCAACTCAATAATCTTTGGTCGTTCATCAGTGATATTTCCATTTGAATTTTCATAATAGATTAAGTTACCATCCTGGTCATACCCAGTCTTAGACCAAAATCCATTTGAATTTTCATAATAGATTAAGTTACCATCCTGGTCACGCTCAGTCTTAGACCAAAATCCATTTGAATTTTGGAAATAAATTTCTTTTCCATTCTGATCATATTCACTCTTATACCAACGTCCATTTGAATCTTCAGAATAGATTAATTTTCCATTCTGGTCACGCTCAGTCTTAGACCAATATCCATTTGAGTTTTCATAATAGATTTCTTTATTATTCTTATCTTTGATAAAGAATGGAAAATCATTTACCTTTAAAAATTGTGCTATTGTTTCTTTCATAATTTTTTTAATCTTTAATACGAATGTTTTCTACATTCAGTCCTAATTTATCTGCAATCTGTTCTAAAGTTAATTCAATAACCTTTGGTCGGTTATCAATGATAGTTCCTTCTGAGTTTTCATGATAGATTTCATTATTATTCTGATCATACTCACGCTTAAACCAATATCCATTTGAGTTTTCATAATAGATTAAATTACCATTCTGGTCATACTCACGCTTATACCAACGTCCATTTGAATATTCAGAATAGATTAATTTTCCATTCTGGTCACGCTCAGTCTTAGACCAATATCCATTTGAGTTTTCATAATAGATTTCTTTATTATTCTTATCTTTGATAAAGAATGGAAAATCTGTTACCTTTAAAAATTGTGCAATTGTTTCTTTCATAATTTTATTTTTTTAATCTTTGATCGTCTTTATATTAACTCAATCTTGGTTTTCTGTCAAGTCTTTTCTATCTTGATTCTTCAATCGGGATTTAGCGAGCTTTCTAGCCCACTTTCTAAATTCCTGGATATTCTTAATTTTTCGGCAGCAAGAACAGTCATATTTCAGTTCGTTCTTGCCTCCATTCAGACATTCCTGCTTTTGAAGTTTTCTAAATTCGTCCATGGCTAATTGTAGCTCTGATTAGTCTATTAGTCAAGCAGACAAATAATTTTTATTTGAATCAGTCAAACCTGAATGAATATTAATTTGCTGTCCATCACTATAACCTTTGTCTGCAACCAATGCATTATAATTATTAACTGATTTTCCGGTTTTATAAACAACATCTGGAAAAAACTTGGTAATAGCTTGTTTAAGCATTTCAGACGAATTCACCAGCATTAGGCTATAATTAGCCTGCAAGTCGCTTGTTATAGTGCTTTCCGTTGCTTCCTGCATATCCTTTAGCTTCTTGGATAGACCTTGCCACAGTCCACAAAAATAGCTTTCCCTAGCAGTTTTAACCGTAACTTGTGGATTGTTTTCATAAAATTTATACCAAAGATTGAAAAAAGTATTTGTAAGATATTCATTCAAAAACTTGGCAAATTCGATTTTGTCTTTTTTTCCAACAAAATAAATTTTGCGTCCAATCGAACGATTACCGCCAGTAATAATTTCAACTTCAAAATATTTCTTAATAATATTAGAAACAAATCGTTGAGTAATTGGCAACCTTGCTTTGTTCGTTTCCATTTCTTCTTTTTCAATTTGATCGGAAGAATAATTGGAAGAAACCCTAGACAATTCGATATTGTGCAGAGTAGCCAGTTCAATAGCCTTTTCCATGGCAGCACTAGCTTCATGTTCGTTCGATGAACCGCTAAGGGCAATCAATTTTTCCAACTTAACAAGGATTTTTTCGTTCGGGTTGTTCATGACTTATATTACTCCAATTTGAGATTTATGCAACAAAAATATTTCGGTAAAATTCGGTTATCCGCATTAATTGCGGATCATTATTTGTATTTGCCTGTACAAATTCGGCCAATATGTATTCCCTTAATTTGCTAATTGTCAAGGGCGGTTCATATGATAGAAAGGTCAGAATCTTCTGTAATTCCCTTATAGTTTGTGCTCGCTCTTCTGCCCGACAATCTTGCCGGTCTTTTTCTATCAAATCAATTATAGTATTGTTATTATTCATCCGCAATTTACTTCATTTTGATAATCGCAATTCGGGGAAATCCGGGAGAGATATGAACTGCCACATGATTACCACCCTTATAGACGAAATGATTAGAAAAAGGCGATGATTCAAATTCAAGACTTTGTTTAATATCTGCCAAAGTCTCACAACCTTTAATCTGATCACCAATCAGAGCCGCCACAGTATCGGTCGCTTCTTCAATAACAAATCTTTTCATATTTACTCGATTTCTATGTTTTGTAAGATTTCTATGTTTTGTAAGATTTCTATGTTTTGTAACACGGGCAACAATATAAACTGAATAACTTTCTTCCATATCTTATTATACCACGAATTGAATGCCAGTCAAGCGAAACTCACGACTCCAACAAGACAATCGGGTTTTTCACACGGTTCATAACGTGTAAAACCGTCTGATAATTTAAACCATGTTTCTCCATCAGGTTCATGCCAACAATGAGCATCAATAGTATTTGCCCCGTGTTTTTCAATCAAAAGATAGGTATAATATCCTTGTTCTTGAATAAACTGACAATTATTTTCAATTGTCTGAATAGACAGTTCTTTAGACAAAAAATAACCCCGATTGGACGGCTTGCTAATCAAGTTCTTTAGTCGCTTTTCCCTAACTTCGGGAGGTAGCACAAACCGTGATTTAACAACAGTATGTCGATACTGCTCTTCCAGTTCTCGGTTTTCAATCTGTCCCTGAATATAGTCAAACCCGAATCCGACAATTACCCAAATATGTTTATTCATAAAATACTAATGCAGTCTTAGCATAATCTTGATTGTGTTGATCAAGAAAATAATTGCCTATTGCCCATGCAATTTGTTGCTCTTTAATCGGTGGATGCTTCATGGTCAAAATTAGTTTTTCTTTGGTTAGATTTTGATTACACCGAACAATACCACGTTAATCAAGCATTGTCAATATTATTCTACAATTTTACTTTCTTTAATCAAGATCAATCACTACTTTTTTAGCTTCTGCCCATTCCTTAAAATCTTCGGCCATCCACTGCATTAGTGTTTCGACTGAATGTGGTTCTTTCAATGTCTGATTATAAACAAACTGCATATAAACTCGCTTCATTACATTTATCGCGGAAGTTGCCACATCTTTCTTGATTTCTTTTTCAAAATCATCAATCGCGGTTCCAATAACATGTTTATTCATAAGTTATTCTAAAAATGTGATTAGTTTGACTATTTTATTATTTTTATTATTTTTATTTAAATATTTTCTCGTCAACTACCTTTTCATTTTATTCCAGTCTCCAGCACAAATAGAATGTAAGAAGCACCAAAAATATGGTTTAAGATACCATTTAGAATACATATGGTTCTTCCATTCTTCCCGTGTTCGGCCATCGTTAGGATCATTCACCAATAGAAACGGAATTCCGCACAAAAGAAGGGAAGGAATAAACAAACAAAAAGCCAGGATACGAATTAAGATTTTCATGCTTTATTATACATCAAGTTTAATCGTTGTCAATGACTTTATGTTTATCCACCGGTTTAAATTTCTTTTGACTCATAATTTCCCTAACTTGTTCCAAAGAAATAGGAGTGTAATAGTAGCAGTATCCAGTGCTTTAGTCAATTCGATTTTTAATCTAATTTGTAAATTTAAGTTCTTTGTTGATAAGTTTTGGAAAACAGAAGTTCCAGACTGGAGCCGCTTGTTTTAAATATTTTACAAAATCGGTAAGTTCTTCTGGCTTGGCAGAACTGAAAGACCAACTCATATCATCACATCCAAAAATATATACATGGTCATCATATACCCAAACACGCATATATGCTTCGTCACCAACAATTACTGGTTGTCCTGCATAACGATCCGATTTAATCCAAAACTGTTCAACCACTTTTTCAGGATTTCCATTATAATATTCAGGATCATCTGTCAGGATTTCCGTGTGGTAATTAATGTCAACTAAAACGGATTTGCGGGCCTTCTTACTCAATTTTCCATCATAGTTTTTGAAAAATTCATCTTGTCGTTTCATCATATCAAATGAACGTCCAGCACTTTCAAAAGAATCCTTTTTAGTCTGATTGAAACCAGTTTTCAACAAACTATCAGAAATATATTCTAGCCAACTAATCATTTGTTCTGTTGTTTCGGGAACAGGAATTCTAAAAACATTATAAACATAGCCGAATAAATTATCAAAATAGAATTTGTCTTCTGTTGGTGTAATATCGAGTTTATTATTCTTACGACGATTTAGAAGTTCCATAATGATAGGAAAATCACAGTTATTATCCTGAATAAACTTCGTAATATCTTCGGGTGTCTGATATAGCGGAGGAAAATGGATAAAGTCGTTCGATATATCGACTTTAGATAAGTCAATTTCACCGTCAGGAAGTTTTGGAAGATCGTTTTTCAGTTTCATATTACATTTTTTATTTTCTGTCACCAACAATTCCAATCCGTTTGCACCTATGTTTATTTGCCTTGGCAACCAATTCTTTTGTTATTTCGATGCTCATATGTTTAGTATATTCTTAAATTGTCAGTTTGACAACTATTCTTCTGGATTATCACAACCAATAATCTCCACTCGCGAATCATCAATTGCGGTTCCAATAACGTGTTTATTCATAAGTTATTCTAAAAATGTGATTAACCGAGAAGGGTAACAGCCGAAAATCTGAATTAAATTGGCACACCGGGAGGGATTCAAACCCCCATAAAATCTTCTTAGAAGGAAGACGCCTAATTCATTCGAGCCACCGGTGCATTAATAGAAATTTGTTACTAGTCTAGTATATCACTAACCGGAAGTTTGTCAATCAATTCATTAACTTTTTTGGTCATTACACTCGCATATTTTAAGGCTTCTGCTTCGTTTTTCGGATATTTAGGATAAAGCATATTAATTACTATTCGTTTTTGAGTGCTAGGGCAAGATATAACAGGATAATAGCGGTTTCAAACTTACCATTCCATTGTTCAATCGGTGCATGATCTACAAACTTTCCGATAATTCCTAATGTAAAGGATAATCCAGCACCAACAAACAAAGTAAGTCTATTAACTTTCATAATTGAATATAATTAATTTCAGGGATTTGTCAACTTTAAACTGGTTGATTATTTAGATAAACAGCTTTTGCAAGTCTGCCAATGCTTTAGACTGCTTTTTCCAAAAATTGATTGTATCAATATAAAAATCAACATCGTCCAATTGAGCATCTGTCAAATTCATTTTTTCGGATTGAATATCATCTGGAGTGATAAGTTCATCAATTTGAATTATTAGCTTTTTGATTTTTTCTTCTATGTGAAGACTTTTATTCCAACTAAGATTCTTGCATCTTGCTTGATAAAGTTTTTGACTTAGTTTTGCGATTTTCTTATATTTAAGAACTAGCAAAGCTTGTTCGTTTTTAGTTAGAGTGTAATAAAGATTTTGAATATATGTGAACATCTGGGATTATAGGTTAGAATTAAAATTAATTAGACATACTCCATTGGAAAAAATTGTGGTCTACCATTTCTCCTTTATGGTTGCGAACAAATTCGGATAGAGTGAGAATTTTAAAAGGTATTTCAAATCTCTGTTCATTATTTTGGAAGAATGAACGGTAATAGAACGTGGTTTTGTCCACAGCAAAAATCGTATCATTAGGGCACTCATTCTGATTATTCTTATTTTTATGAAATAATCTGGTGGCCTGTTCTTCTAAATAGGAATGAAATGATTCGATGGAGTCGTAACTCACACAATGAATATTTCCGTTTTCCAGTATTACGAGTGTTTCCATGATAGAATGTAGGTTAGAAATGGGGTTTGTCAACAAGAAAATGGTGGCCGGGAATTCTCGGCATTATGAACCTATCTAATAATATACTAGGTCAAACAACAAGTATATCTCGCCCTAATATATCTTTGAGCTAATATTATTAAATTAATCAGTTTTCATCCGCCGACCCTTTTATTATATTCATCTTTTGGTTCAACGATTTTACTCGTATCCACATCCCAAACTACGTGAAAGTAGATGAATGCTTAGGACTGCTTCTGGCAGGGAACGATCCTGCGACCCGGAGCTTATGAAGCACCCGCTCTACCATTGAGCTACAGAAGCGTTTCAACTAACAAAGAACGAGTTTAATAACTTGGAAATCAATTCCGCTAACTCCTTAACTTACCATCTAAACAAACTTTGTCAACTACTTTTTGAAATTTGGTTGCGGACTGTGGAATCGCGCCACACTCTCCAGCTTATGAGACTGGAATGGTCACTTGACCACCTGTCCGCAATATTTAAAATTTAGGAGAAGATCGAACTACCATCTTAATTCAGAATATAGTCTTTTGGTTTAATGATTGGCGGATTGTTCAAATCCAATCATATTTTAACGGCCCGTTACCTACCGCTTATCTCCATTTTATATTACTCTATCCACCAACTTTGTCAACTAACTTTTTGAAATTTGGCGAAGATCGAACTACCATCTTAATTCAGAATATAGTCTTTTGGTTTAATGATTGGGGAATTTTAGGTTTATCAAAACCAATCATATTTTAACGGCCCGTTACCTACCGCTTATCTCCATTTTATATTACTCTATCCAACCAACTTTGAATGGTGGCCCCGGTCGGTCCTGCCCCGACACTGGACGGATTTTAAGTCCGTTATCTCTGCTTTTGGATTACGGGGCCATTTTATCTTAAAATATTTTCAAAGAACAGTTTAAATCAAACTTAGGAAA
>Ga0315905_10007225_pt1 | contig 11266 bp, 12 predicted proteins | sample LakEriMetagenome_5_FD_203522 | JGI IMG/M metagenome (GOLD analysis project Ga0315905, IMG submission 203522) | Freshwater fungal communities from buoy surface, Lake Erie, Ohio, United States - Buoy 4 MA121 | ecosystem: Environmental > Aquatic > Freshwater > Lake | place: USA: Lake Erie, Ohio...
CAAAAGTTAAAGACAGTCTCGACAGATTTGATACTATAAACATAATGAGGAGGTGAATTTTATCAAAGTGAAGCGAGAATGAAGCAATTAATTTCGGTTCAACTAGTTAAGTTTGAAGTAAAATCTTTGATTAATATTTATTCTAAAAATTTAAGTTATGTCGTACGAAAGATGGGGTCGGGATGGAAAAGTTGTTACTATTCCCGATAATTATTATTGGAGAGAGGGTAGTGATGGAAGAGTAGTGAAATATGCTCCTACAAGTTCTTGGCAGGAAGGTCGTGATGGTAGAGTGGTTGAAATAAAACAAGGATATAGTTGGAGAGAAGGAAGTGATGGAAGAGTAGTCGCAATTCCTCCGGGGAAAGGCTGGTATGAAGAGAGTAATGGAAGAATCGATGTGAACTAATTTATAGCTCATTAACCCCAAATAATTAACGCTGCAAAGGTCTCACTACGTAGATTGGTTCTTATAAAATGTGCTCAATTATTATAATTTTAAATATGAAATCAAGCGTAATAGATATTCCCAGAAAAAAAAGCGAAGCTGATTTATTTGGTATTCAAAAATACCAAAATGCCCTGGTTGAATTTATTAATCACTCTCACACACCATTAACCATTGCCTTGCAGGGAGAATGGGGCAGTGGGAAAACATCACTCATGAATTTGCTTGATGATGAGTTGTGTGATAAGGGTACATTTTACAGAGTTTGGATTAATTCATGGCAATACTCGCTCATGCGAACTCCCGAGGAAGCTATTTTAAAGATAGTGGAAGGTATGATTGAGCAGATTTTAAAAACGATATCAGATAACGACGGAAAAAATAAAACAGTAGAAAATGTAAAATCAATATTTAAAAAAATATCCCTTGCTGGTGGTAAGTTTTTGGCAAAACAAATTGCAGATAAAGCTGGTTTGAACCCCGATGGGGTGGATGATTTATTTGCTGGTGGAGGTTCTGAAGGTGCCGAAATTAGCCGGATGAAGAAGGAAATAGAAAATTTGATTGCCGAAATTATTGAAACAAGTAAAGATAAAAATAAGTTAGGCTTTATTTTTTTTATTGATGATTTAGACAGAATAGATCCGCCGGTTGCTGTACAAATTTTAGAATTACTTAAAAATATATTTGACTTAGATAAATGTATTTTCGTGCTTGCCATTGACTATGATGTAGTAATAAAAGGACTTGAGCCTAAATTTGGGAAGCTGACACCTCAAAATGAAAGAGAGTTTAGATCATTTTTTGATAAAATTATTCAAATGCCTTTTTCAATGCCGGTAGCAAGTTATACTATTGATGTTTACTTAATAGATGCTTTAAAAAACATTGGTTTTATCACGGAAGAAGAGGCCATAGAAAATCAATATAAAGAATCTTTAACTGAATTAGCCAGCTTATCGGTAGGTCAAAACCCTCGGGCGTTAAAACGATTAACAAATACATTGTCGCTCATTACTATCATTAATAAATATGGTGATGAGGAACAAAATGAAATTGAAAATGAAAAATTAATCGGCTTTGCAATGGTTTGCCTGCAAATTGCATATCCTTATGTTTACAATAAATTGATTGAAGATTCAAGTTTTGTTAACTGGAATGATGAAACGGCTTTAAAATTAGACTTAGAAAGTTTAACCCCCGAACAAAAAGAACGGTTAAATACCACGGAAGAATTTAATGAACCTTGGGAGAAAGTTTTATTTAGAATGTGTCAAAAAGAAACGTACTCAAAAAATAGGGTTTTTCAAATTTCCAGATTACTTAATAAAGTAAAAGAATTAGTGCCAAAAGAGCGTGATTTAGGTGAAGTTATTGCGTCTATTTTAGAGCAATCTGCCATAACCAATTTAGCAGCTAATGATAAACCTAAGGTGATTGGAATATCGAGAAAAGATAATATAAATTTATGTTTATCATTCTCTCATCAGCTAGTCAGTAAATTAAAAGAAAACTTAATTGTTTCAGAAGCCCCCCCTATAAAATCTACCTCCAATATAAGAATTTGTTCAATAGAGATACCTATTGAAAACGATAAGTTCGGTGGTTTTAAATACAGATTAGATGTTTGCCAAACCACATGGTATGGTGCTTATATTTGTTTTAGAGCGTGGGATAGGACCGGAGTAAAAAATCATGGGAAAAACCCTATTCTTCAAAACGTCCGCAATACTATTTGTAAAAATGGTTATGAAAAGGGTACGGGGACTTGGGATGTATTATCAAAAACTATCATAGTTGGTAACTCTCCATTAAATTTTTCAAAATTAACCGATGCGAGTATGGCAACATTAGCGGATAGTAAAAAACTGGAGGTCCTAGTAAATACTGTTACTGAAGAATGTAAAACACTTGCTGCACATGTAAAAAATATTTTAGAGAGCGATCATTAGCCGAGGCATAATGTAAAAGTGTGGAAGGTATAAATTCAATTGATAAATAATTAGTCAACATATATGATAATAGAAAAATCCTCATCAGCTAGTTCATTAATTGCTAATGGTAAATCAGCAGATGTTGTAAATCCGTGGTCATTAATTATTGATACTGATGAAGAAACTATAACTGTTTCAAAACGCAATCGATTTTTAATAGGTAAAGACAGCCAAATACTAGCATTTAAATTTATACGAAGTATTACTATTGACGAACATTTAATCGGCGCAGATATTCATATTAAAGTTGTCGGTGGCAAAGCATCAGTGTTTTGCTTTTCGAAAAGTGATGTAGACGAGATAAAAGAAATATTACTTGAATATAATCAAATGAAAAAAGGGAGGAGCATCATTTTTTCTTAACCTTAACTTTCTAAGTTATTTGTTTTTCAATGGTTCATTGCAGCTATTTATCCTAATGATGAAATGAAAATATTAAAGTACGCTAGAAATAGAATTTAACATCGCTGCATTCCCTCATCGCGTTCAAAAATGGTGGGGGAATTATTGTTTTTGTAAGTTTGCCTCTAGTTTTTTGAATTAAACGCCAATTTCATTTTCTTCTTGATCTTGTTTCATTAAAGCCTTCAAAATTATAGCAAGAGGTTGATCGGGGCCGCCGCTTTCCTCAACCATTTTTTCAACATCTAACTCCCATGCCACGAGTTTGGTTAGGGTAATTGCGGTTTCTGTTGAAGGTAAATTTAATAACTCAGCCCTCAGCCCTAAAACATCGCCGGGACCGAGTTCAACAACGCCGCTTGAATTAGTGACTTGAACGGTTCCTGTTTTGATCACCCAAAAATGTTTTAAAGCTTCTCCCTCTGAAAAAACAGCTTCTCCTGCGTTCCAACTACGAAGATTGCGCTGCATGCGTAGTTCTTGAAATTCCGACCATAACCGACTTGAGAGCCACCGAGCGCCTAGACCCAATCCTGCACCAATACAAATTCCGGTCGTATTGGCTATTGCATCAAAAAAATCGCCTGTTCGTCCATTGAATGGTTGTAAATATTCGACGCCATAGCTGGCAAGCGCAACTAACAGTAACCCAAAGATTGAAAATCGAAACGGCAAGCCCAGCACCAAAACAACAGAGATACAGGTATAGGCAGAAAAGTGTATCAGTTTGTCAATTTCAATACTGCCGCGCCCTACTCCTATGAGACTACCAGTAGCAACCAATATTGCACCTAGGACTCCCAATGCTATTAATGCCCTTCTTACTCCCTGTGGTAAATCAATTTTTCGATAATTTGTCATAACTAAAAATTTCGGTGATTTCTTATTTCATAATGTGAGTTAGTTCCACCATTCATAGTGTGTAACACATACAAAAATAAAAGATTTATAACGAACAGTAAAATGAAGTAAGAATGAAGCAAGAATGTTGTTTTATTAATTTACCTTTAACTAACTAGAGTTATCGAAAAAATAATAAATCGCTGCATTCCCTCATCGCGTTCAAAAACGGTGGGGGATTTTTAAATTTTGTGACTCTATAAAGATTTTCAGCAAAGTAGATGAAGCAGGCTTCAAATTTTACTGACTATGAATTTAACCTGAATGTACTTAGCTAGTTGTTTTTTAAATTCATTTCATTTCTCTTCTCTTGTATTTTGGTAGGGACTTCTTTAATATCAATAGGCTTTTCCTGCTTTTGAATGTCATTAATAATTTCTTCCTGTAAAACAGAACACACAAGAACGCGTTTTTCCCTAGGGATAATGATTTTGCAAAATCATGTTTTTTATTTTAATCTCCAAGCATTTTGTTCTCAATCAGCTTTGTCATTTCAAATTGAAGAGAGGCATTTTTTCTAAAACAATTGAAAATTACACATCCTATTGCATTCCCCCAACATTCCCTACCTTTGCACTATGTCTGGTAATTCATTTGGAAAAATCTTTACGCTATACACCTTTGGTGAATCGCATGGTGCAGCTATTGGTGGCGTAATTGATGGTGTTCCTGCTAATTTTCAATTGGATATCGAGAAAATTTATTCAGGACAGTAGAAAACTTGATATTCGGAGTACAAGGAATTTCAATGATTTGATTCAACTGATGAACTTCGAGGGTTGAACTTAAAATCCCTCACTAGATTTTGTTAAATAAACCTGAATAACAACCCGTTTATAATCATAATATCGATTATTATTTAATCTTTTTGTTCGACAGAACGATATTTTTCGCTAACTTAAATTGAAAATTGTCGAAATGGAATTAATTAATAATAAAGATTTACAGTCTAAAATATTCACTATTCGGGGGATCCAAGTTATGTTGGACAGAGATTTAGCGGAATTATTTAATGTGGAAGTCAAAAGACTGAATGAACAGGTTAAGCGAAATATTGAACGTTTTCCTGAAAATTTTAGATTCTCTTTAATTGATCACGAAAAAAATGAACTGGTCGCAATTTGCGACCGGTTCAAAAGTTTAAAATATTCAAGTAATAATTCATTTGCATTTACCGAACAAGGAGTTGCAATGCTACATTAAAAAGGAATTTTTGAAAATGAATACATCAAATTCATGGAATTAAATGGGTTTGATGATTTAACATTAGATGATGATTAAATGGTTGAAACCATTTTGAATTCCAATTTGTACTCCCATAGGTGCGGGATTTAATCCCGCACCTATGGGTAACACCACGGGCATAAACAATTTTAAAAATTAAACAAATCCCGCCAAAACGAAAATAATAGTTGGTTGAACAAACATAGTTAACTTATATTTCCAAGAACATTTTCTCATTCCACCAAACATTCCCTACCTTTGCATTATGTCTGGTAATTCATTTGGAAAAATTTTTACGTTGACCACCTTTGGAGAATCGCATGGTGCCGCCATTGGAGGGATAATCGATGGTGTACCAGCTAATTTTCCAATTGACACGGCTAACATCCAGCAAGAATTGGATCGCAGAAGACCAGGACAATCAAACATCGTTACGCAACGCAAAGAATCTGATACCGTTCAATTGCTCTCCGGGATTTTTGAAGGAAAAACGACTGGTTCACCCATCGGGTTTATCATTCATAACGAAAATCAAAAATCAGCTGATTACGAACACTTGAAAGATGCTTTTCGTTCTTCGCATGCAGACTTTTCGTACCACCAAAAATACGGTCATCGCGACTATAGAGGTGGCGGAAGAAGCAGCGCCAGAGAAACCGCTTGTAGAGTCGTTGCAGGAGCCATCGCAAAACAATTTTTAGGTTCATTGGGCATTCAATTTTCTGCCTATGTGGACCAAATTGGTACTATTCGTTTTGAAAATGATTCTTTTTTTGAAAACAATTTGATAGAAGCAAATTCCGTCCGTTGTCCGAATGAAAAAATGGCCGCTGAAATGGAAGCATTGATTCTTTCTACACGCAAAAAAGGCGATACAGTTGGAGGAGCAATTCGTTGTGTTATTAATGGAGTTCCTGCAGGATTGGGCGAACCGGTGTTCGATAAATTGCATGCGGATCTCGGAAAAGCGATGTTGTCCATCAATGCCGTAAAAGGATTTGAACTTGGAAGTGGTTTTGATTCTATTTCAATGGTTGGTTCGGAGCACAACGATCTTTTTGAAACAGACGGCTCCACAAAAACAAATCATTCCGGTGGGATTCAAGGAGGAATTTCAAATGGGATGCCTATTTCGTTTCGTGTAGCATTCAAACCGGTTGCGACGCTCATGCAAAATCAAACTTCGATTGATCAAAATGGAAACGAAATTGAATTAGCAGGAAAGGGTCGACATGATGCTTGCGTAGTTCCTAGAGCTGTTCCGATTGTGGAAGCAATGGCTGCTATGGTCATTCTCGATTTCTACCTTCGGAATAAGTCCGTACATTTGTAAAAAATATTTTATGATTCAACGTCTTCAAACAGTTTACTACATTCTTTCGATGATTTGTCTGGGAGTTTTACTTTCCGGAATGGATTTATTGCGATTTATGACAAAAGACAGCTATTTTGCTTTTAATGTTCATGGGATTTCGCAACATTTCAATGATACAAAACTTGCCATGATTCAAACAAAATCTCTCCCGCTTTATTTAACGGTAATCGGTTTGATTTTACTTCAGTTTATGGCAATTATGTCCTTTAAAAATCTGAACAGGCAGTTTCAATTAGCGCGCTCTATTTTCTTTTTGTATTTAGTTATTTTAATAGCTTTTGTTGTTTTTGCGAGTATCGGTTATTCCCCTTCAAAGAGTGTGGAAACTACAAGGGAACTCGGAATTGGTTTTATATTTCTTGTTCTTGGATTTCCCTTTGCGTTTCTAGGTCAAGTTGCTATCAAAAGAGACAAAAAATTGCTTGATTCCTTAAATCGCTTGCGCTAGAATTCCTTATTTCTTAAAAACTTTATGAATTACCTTTCCGTTGAAAATTTGACCAAATCTTTTGGTGACCGTTTATTATTTGCTGACCTTACCTTTGGAATTGACCAAGGACAAAAAGTAGCTATTGTTGCAAAAAACGGAAGCGGCAAAACTACCTTGCTTCGCTGTTTGATGGATTTAGAGCAAATTGATTCAGGAAGAGTGGTTTATCGTAACGATATTCGCGTAGCTTTCATGGAGCAAACGGAAAATATGGATGAAAGTCAAACCATTTTGGAATCCATTTTTGATCATGATTTGCCGGAATTAAAAGCATTAAAAAAGTACAACGAAGCGTTAATCGATAACGACCAAGATAAGTTGAATGAATGTTACGAAGAATTAACGGAATTGAATGCTTGGGATTATGAAGTGCGTGTAAATCAAATTCTTTCGGTTCTTAAATTAACGGATTCTAAACGTTTGATTGGAAGTTTATCGGGCGGACAAAAGAAGCGAGTTGCCTTAGCTAAAGCATTACTTTCTGATGCTGATTTCATGATCTTGGATGAGCCAACCAATCATCTGGATTTAGACATGATCGAATGGTTAGAGTCGTATTTATCAACTTCAAAATCAACACTCTTAATGGTAACGCATGACCGTTATTTTTTGGAAGTGGTGTGTGATACAATTTTTGAATTAAGTGATGAAACGCTGTATCAATACAAAGGAAATTTCTCGTATTATTTAGAGAAAAAAGCAGAACGCGAGGAACAAACCCAAGCAACAATTGACAAAGCCAGAAATACCTTCCGTAAAGAATTAGAATGGATTCGCAGACAACCGAAAGCGCGCACAACAAAATCTAAATCGAGAATTGATGCGTTTGACGACATCAAAAAAACAGCTCATCAACGAATAGATAAAGATGAAATCGATATTCCTATCAAAATGGAGCGCTTAGGAACTAAAATCCTTGAGCTTCATCACATGGGCAAATCTTTTGGTGACACTAAAATTCTTACTGATTTCTCTTACCATTTTAAGCGAAAAGAACGCGTAGGAATTGTTGGTCAAAATGGCGCTGGTAAAACTACCTTTTTGAATTTAATTCAAGGAAAAGAAACACTAGACAAAGGAAAGGTTGTAGTAGGAGAAACAATCGTTTTTGGATATTACAGTCAGGAACTTATTCAAGTTGACCCTGATAAACGTGTAATTGAAGTAATCAAAGATATCGCAGAATTCATTCCTCTCGAAAAAGGAAAACAACTTTCAGCAGGACAATTACTTGAACGTTTTTTATTTCCAAGAGATGCTCATTATCAATACGTTCATAAACTGAGTGGAGGAGAAAAACGAAGGCTGAAATTATTGACCGTTTTGATGAGTAATCCCAATTTCTTAATTCTCGATGAGCCCACAAATGACTTAGACATCTTTGTGATGAGTGTCTTGGAAGAATACCTTCAATTGTTTGAGGGATGTTTAATTGTAGTTTCTCACGACCGCTATTTCATGGATAAAATGGTGGATCATCTCTTCGTTTTTGAAGGTGATGGAGAAATCAAAGATATCATTGGAAATTACACGGATTACCGTAAAAATCAAAAACAAGAAGCGCGGGAATTAAAAAACGCACCGGTTAAGGAAGTAGAGGTAAAAGAAGATCCAAAAATGGTGGAAAAACCTGTAGAGAAAAGAAAATTGAGCTTCAAGGAAAAACAAGAATACGAGCAACTACCGAATGAAATTGAACGATTAGAAGAGAAAAAAGAGAAACTTACACTTGAATTATCAGATGCTTCAAAATCGAACCAACAAATCATGGAATTGGGTAATGAATTAGCAATAGTTGTGGCTGAATTGGAACAAAAATCCGATCGTTGGCTAGAATTAGCTGAGTTTGTTTAATCGGTGAATTTTGGTAACTTGGTGCTATCTTTGTAATAGAGCCCAAAATTATTTGCTATGAAGAATTTCATTTTTTTCTCTTTGGCTATTGTCCTCTTTGGTTGTGCCTCTTCAAAAAAAATCAGTGATATGAATAATGAAAACCCAATTTATTCAAAAGCACCAAAGCAAGCTTTTTTGGGTGATAACTCGCAAGTCACCACACCAACTACTATTAATGATGTTAAATTGAACGGAAACACATTGATGATGTCAATTTCATACACTGGCGGTTGTGCTACTCATACTTTCGATTTAGTGGGTAGTGAAATGATTTCAAAATCGCTGCCTCCAATACGGTCAATAAATTTGATTCACAACGCAAATGACGAAGCATGCAAACGCGAAATGTTTGACACCTTGTATTTTGACATCACCAATTTAGCCTACAAAAAAGAGCCGGGAAGTGTTATAAAATTAAACCTTAACGGTTGGAAAGAACAATTAGTTTATACCTATCAATAGTTTTTATATATGAAAATTGGTGTTTTATTATCGGGTTGTGGCGTGTATGATGGAGCGGAAATTCACGAGACGGTTTTGACCTTATTAGCGATTGAAGAAGCAGGAGCTGAAGCGGTTTGTTTGTCTGTCAATAAGAACCAGCATCATGTAGTTAATCATTTGACGGGCGAAGAAATGTCTGAAAGTCGAAATATGATGGTAGAAGCTGCGCGCATTGCCCGTGGCGCAGTGCATGATATTTCAACGTATGATGTTTCTCAATTAAATGCCTTGGTAATTCCTGGAGGATTCGGAAGCGCAAAAAACTTTTCAACGTGGGCATTCGATGGACCAAACGGGACAATTTTACCGGAAATAAAAAACCTGATTCAACAATTCATTTCAGCTAAAAAACCAATAGCGGCTTTGTGTGTAAGTCCGGTTGTGCTGACTTTGGCAATGAGTGATTCAGACTTACATCCCACCATGACCTTAGGTTCTGATTTGGAAAAATCACCCTATGATATTCAAGCATTTTCAGCAGGAATGAAACAAAAAGGCGTTCAAGCTGAGATGAAAACTATTCGTGAAATTTCGGTGGATGAAAGATTAAAAATTGTTTCAGCGCCTTGTTATATGATGGAAGCTTCTGTTTTAGAAATCAGAAATAATATATCACAAGCGATTCAAGCTTTAATCAAACTCGTTTAGATGGAGCAGCACCAACACGAAGATTGGTTGCGAAAACGCAAAGAAAACAAAGCTTCTCGCTCGGTTGAAAGCATTTTCAAAGGAATACGAAACCACGATCGATTTGCTTTGAGCGCCGGAATAACCCTGATTGAAAGTCAATTAGAAAAGGATAAACCTTTGGCTAATGAACTAATTCGTAAATGCCTTCCCTTATCTGGCAAATCGCGTAGAATTGGAATTACTGGCGTTCCAGGCGTTGGAAAAAGCACCTTCATTGAAGCATTCGGTAAAGTAATTTTAGAGCAAGGATTTAAATTAGCAGTGTTAACCATTGATCCATCCTCCGCAACTACTGGAGGAAGTATTTTAGGTGATAAAACCCGCATGCACACCTTGTCACAAGAACCCAATGCATATATTCGTCCATCAGCTGCTGGAAGCACATTGGGAGGCGTTGCTCGAGCCACCCGCGAAAGTATTTATCTGTGCGAGGCAGCTGGATTTGATGTAATTCTTATTGAAACTGTTGGCGTAGGTCAATCCGAAACCATGGTTCACTCTATGGTCGATTTTTTTCTTTTGTTGATGCTTGCCGGAGCAGGCGATGAATTGCAAGGTATCAAACGGGGGATTATGGAATTGGCCGACGCATTGCTCATTACCAAAGCTGATGGAGAGAATGTGAAAATGGCAAAATTAGCCAAAGCGAGTTATGCAAATGCCTTGCATTTATTTCCTCCTAAGGAAAACGAGTGGATTCCACGAACTGAGATATGTAGTTCATTGACGGGTGATAATCTCGACAAAGCATCGGAAATCACGGATGAATTTTTCAGACATAATTCAGTGAATGGCTGGCTAACTAAAAATCGCCATCAACAAGACATCGCATGGATGAAAGAAACGCTGAATGAATTGATTTTATCAGGATTCTATTCCCAATCAGGTTTTGAAAATAAATACGAAAAAATCAAACAAGCTATATCATCTCAACAGATGAGTGCTTTTGAGGCGGCAGAGGAGTTATATCGCGTATTTGGTGAAAATTAATAAATCATTTCATTTTAATTCGAATAAAAAAGGAATTAAGTCTAAGCCTAATTCTTACCAAGGATTTTAAAAAAGGATATAATAGATTCTTCAAAAGCGTCTAATTTTTTTCGATTTCCAGAATATTAGTGTTATTTACTCTAATTGATATTTTATAGGGTTAATTAAATTGTTTAGTTTTGACAAATTGGATAGGAAACAATGATTGAAATAGGCCTGTATCTTATTGGATCTCTTTGTGTTTTAGGAATTTTACAAACCTATTTCCTTTACCCTGCAGCATTAATTTTAGGAGGAAAAAGCAAGCGAGAAAGCCCAGCATTGAATACATCATTAACTGTTGGGGTAATTAT